>ERZ773168.3329-NODE-3329-length-11468-cov-4.244020_pt1 | contig 11468 bp, 15 predicted proteins | sample MGYA00511261_ERZ773168 | MGnify/ENA primary metagenome ERZ773168 (study PRJEB29015, sample SAMEA2737855) | human gut metagenome | biome: human gut; feature: human-associated habitat; material: faeces | place: China | collected 2012 ... | reverse complement strand
AGGGTGTTTGCTAATCGCTAAAAACAGAATATAAAAATGAACGAACCCCTCCGAGGATTTAACGATTTCGGAGGGGTTCTTTGTTTTTATTGAAATATAATGATCAATGACTATTTTTAGTGGAAGAATCATTTTCAAGTTCATCCAATACATATTCGCACGCTTGTAAGACAAATCCTGTGAAAGATACATCATTTTCACGCATAACAGTATCAATTCGTGCGAGCATATCTACAGGAAATCGGATAGTTTTATTTTCGGTTTCTTTTCGATCACTTTTGATTTGAATAGACATAAGTTACACCTCCTGCAAAATAATCGTATTACACAGACGAGTACTTTTCAGCAATTTTAGATAAATGCAAATGCGTTACAATTGCATTACAAACGTATTGCATAATAGGCAAAAAGTGCTATAATACAAACTATAAACTATATTTTAAGTCAAAGGAGAAAAGAGCTATGAAAAGAAAATTGATTGCTGGAGTATTGGCAACGGTATTGGCATTTACAATGCTTTCAACCGGAACTGTTACAGAGGTTAAGGCAGAGGAGACAGATGCGAAGTATTATACGGAAGGAACTGTGACCGATTCGGAAGGCGCTTGGGAAATTTGTGTTGGTGACAAATTATCATTTGAGGCAAGCGTGTATTTAAGCACAGATGATTCTTGTGTTGATCAAGGCAAATGGCGCTTTGTGACTGATAAAGAACTGCTTGCAATTGATGGTATTGATGATACAGATTTGTGTTATATGTATGCTCCAAATAGTGAGAGCGAGACTTGGACAACATTTGATGGAACTATTCCAGAGGCTGCTTTCGGACAGGTAATTAATAAACTCTATGCAGTTGTAGTTACTGATGATGATGGAACAGAGTCAAAATGTGCTGCGTATGCATATTCTAAAGGTACAGTACATAGCTGGGGAGGAACAAAGAATGTAACATTTTCATTAAATGAGGATGGAAAAACTGTATCGGTATATTCAATTTTTGACAATGGAACAGCTACTAAAATTCCGTCATCCATCAAAGTGAATGGTAAATCATATAAAGTTACTTCGATTGGATATTGGGCATATATGGGTACTAAGCTTAAATCCATAACGATTCCATCGACTGTGACTTCCATTGGTGAGGAAGCATTTAAGGGCGCAAAGAATTTAAAAACAATCAATATAAATGGAAACATCAAATCTGTGGGAGAAAATGCTTTTCAGGGAATCAACAAAAAGGCGGTTTTCAAAATTAAGGCATCAGCCGCTAATTATAAGAAAATTGTAAAAAGAATCAAAAAAGCAGGTGCCCCAAAAACAGCAACATTCAAGAGAGTAAAATAAATTGGAGGGCAAGGAATGAAGAAGCTATGTAGAATGATAGCTGTCTGTTTGGCATTGGTATTATTGGTTGGAATCGTACCAATCCAGAAAACAGAGGCTGCTGACACGAAAGATCTGGGATATTATTATCTGGCAAAAGGTGAGACTGTTATTTTCAAGACCGATGCATACAAGGGAAAACTTTCGATTGTGTCCAAAGGCGGAAATATGGTAAAACTGAGTGGAAAGAAAATTAAAGTAACAGCAAAGAAAGAAGGCTATATCGTCTTTAAGGCCGGAAAAAAGAAATATAGTTTTAGAATTATTGTGGGCGGAAATAACCCGGATAAAAAGGTTAACTACAAGGAGTATGATTGGGATACAACCGATGGTTGTACAAACTATATTGAGTGGATACGAAGCAAAGTAAAGGGAGGAAAGAAACTTCCGGATAAACGATTCTGTTCTTGGTACATTGATGAAGACGATGATCAAGATGATCAAGATGATGTGAATAAGGGGACAAAGACTTATAACCGGGGATTGTATATCGGAGAGCGGCTCTTCGATGTTCCAGATATCTATCCGTCATGGTGTGATATGGGATATTGGACGGATAGTGAAGGTGTCGGTTATGACTGTTATCATTGTGCGCTGTACTATGATAAAAAGAGTGATTGTGTATTTTATAAGGATATTTCAGGAAAGAGTTTGGAAAAGTGGGAAGATGAAGTAATTGATATGATAGAGTGGGGCTGTTATAAAAATAACAGGGTCGTAAAACTGTAATGTAAAATAAATTTAAAATCTCCATCGCATATATTGCGGTGGAGATTTTTGGCATTAAATTCATAGGTAAATGGATAGGATCGATTGGTAAATAAGCTGTAGAGGACCTAATCCTCTGACATTGTTCCGTCCATGATTGCTTTCTGCACCCAAAGCTGCAGAGAGTCGATTGCCTGCGAAATTTGACCAAGTTGTGCCTGGATCTTGTGGAAGTCATTAAGCTCATCGGCAGAGATCTGTCCATCGACAGTAATTTCAATCAGGCGATCCTTGTCGCGGTTTAAGGTATTTAAGGATGCCAGCATTTCGAGTGTAATCTGGGAGAGATCTTTCATCTGCACTTCCGGCACACATTCCTGTCCGATCGGGCATTCGTGCGAACAATAATAGTTGCAGAGTGAAGGATTCTTATAGCAGTCGGCCATCGCAAGGATTTCATCCGGGTGTGGAAGCGACTTTTCGCTCTCGATTTTTTCGATGCGGTCGGCCGAGAGAAATTCGAGCTTTTCCGCGGCAGCTTCGCGCGTCAATCCAAGGGATTCCCGGCTCGTCTGATAAACATTTTTATTTTCTTTGGTGGATTTTCTTCCCATCATAAACTCCTTCGTGTAAAATATAATTCGCAGCAAGAAGCGGATTAGAGGTTCTTAATCCGCAAATGTTAAGATGTTTTCTCGCATAAAATGATTATAAACTATATCCATAGCAGGAACAATTACATTCTGCAAAATCAATTGGATATACAAGAGAGGGCGAAAACATGATGATTTGTTTATTATTAATTTTAGCTGTGTTAACAATGTTATTGGGAATCGGATTTAAACTGACGGGGGCGCTGCTTGCCGCACTATTCTGGCTTTGCATTAAGCTTCCAATCGCTTGTCTGGTACTGGCGCTGGCAATCATATTTTGTTGCACGATCATTTTGATTCCGGTAGGAATTGCGCTTTTTAAGTTTGGTGTGACGCTGCTTCTGCCGTAAGATTAAGTTTGAGTCGCTTTTTCCGATATACATAATAGAAATGGATAAAGAAAGCGGATGGAAAAAGATGCAGATTACAACATTATGCTATATTGAACAGGATGGAAAATATCTGATGCTTCACAGAACGAAAAAGAAGCACGATATCAATGAGAATAAGTGGATCGGTGTGGGCGGACACGCAGAAGGGACGGAAGGACCGGAAGAATGTCTGCTCCGCGAGGTAAAGGAGGAAACCGGGCTGACGCTGACGTCATACCGGTTTCGTGCGTTGATCACATTTGTCAGCGATCAGCAAGAGCCGGAGATGATGTGCCTGTTTACGGCAGACGGTTTTACCGGCGAATTGATTACCTGCAACGAGGGTGATCTTGTGTGGGTTCCGAAGGAAGAGGTGCCGAAGCTTCCAACGTGGGAGGGCGATGCCATCTTCTTAAAACTTCTGTTGGAAGATGAAGAACGCTTTTTTACACTTAGACTCGTGTACGAAGGGGACAGGCTTGTAGAGAAAAGTGTGAATTTTTATTAATAACGTTTACCAATAGGAAAAGTCTTAAAAGAGAGGCGATAGTTTGTTAAGACAACGAATATATGAAATTATAGAAGTTAGTGAAGATAATGACAAATTAAGCAGTATATATGATATTATTATGATGATAAGCATTATCATTAGTATTATTCCATTATGTACTCATGAAAATTATTTTGTGTTTGGGATTATTGATAAGGTCACCGTAATCATTTTCATTGGGGATTATATATTAAGAATACTTACTGCTGACAAGAAGTTAAGACGTGGCGCCTTATCATTTTTTCTGTATCCCTTTACGCCAATGGCATTAGTCGATTTGCTATCGATCTTACCTTCTCTTACCGTTTTGGCAAAAGGGTATCGGCTGTTAAAAATATTCAGATTGTTAAGAACATTTAAAGTGTTTCGAGTGTTTAAGGCTTTTCGATACTCAAAAAACATAAATATGGTGATCAATGTATTCCGAAAGCAAAAAGATAGTTTGATGGTAGTTGGAGGTTTTGCGATTGGGTACATATTGATATCGGCGTTGGTTATTTTTAATGCAGAACCGGAAACATTTGAGACAATGTATGATGCAATTTATTGGGCAACAATTAGTCTTACAACTGTTGGTTATGGTGATGTGTATGCAACTACAACAATAGGAAAATTTATAACGATGATTTCAGCTGTATTAGGTATTGCGATAGTCGCGTTGCCAGCGGGAATTATTATTGCAGGTTATCAGGATGAATTGGAAGAAATAAAGACGCAAAAGGAGAAATAAGATGGCTGGATATCTGATTAAGGATACGACGCGCGCGGAGCGCGAGCAGATTGTGGCAGAGTCACTTGGCAACATTGAGGCAACCTGTGACGGCTGCATGTCGGGACTTGCGGAGATGTATCAGGATTACATTGAAGGTAAGAAAGAACTTCGTGAGATCAATATGGAATTTAATGCACGTTATGTGAAGGGCGAGGATATGCCGGGGCGCAGCCGCTGTCCGATGTAAATACGAGGATAAAAATATGTGGAAAATCAAACAGATTTTTGATGGAGATTACGGGTGCGAGGAACTTGCGCCGGGACAGACACCGTGCGTGTCTGTGACACTTGTGAATGAGACGGGCGAGGAGCGTTATGTCTCGGTCGAAGATGCGTGGCTTGTGGAACGAGGCTTGGATGAGGGCAGTCAATGGCCGCAGGACATACCCAAGGACGAGAATAACTAGAATTTTACATATGACATAGCAATGGTATCGCCAATCGGCGGAGGAGATATCATAGACAAAGGAGCGAACAAAATGGAACACATTACAAGAGAAGCTGCTTACCATGACACTTGCAGCGATGGCTGCGACGGAAGATACGATTAACGAGGAGATGGTTGCGGAACAGGCGTAAGGAGAGACGGATGGAAACATGGTATTATGAAGTGGTTAGCATTGATGGCGATTATGCGAACCTGAAGCGAACGGACATTGAGACAGATGATTTGAAACTGGTTGCACGTGCGTTGCTTCCACCAGAGATTATGGAGGGAAGCAGGCTGAGATATGAATTGATGCAGTATTATATGGATATATAAATCATATACACAAGGAGAGAGTGAGATGGAGTTGATTTACACAAATGATTCTTGTACAGGATGTAACAAATGTGTGCGTGAATGTCCTGTGCTGACAGCGAATGTTGCGACGGAGACGGGAAAGGTTTCTGTGGATAGTGATAAGTGTATCGCGTGTGGTTCGTGTTTTGATGCATGCCCGCATAATGCGCGAGATTATTATGACGATACAGAACGCTTTTTTGCGGATCTCGCAAGAGGAGAGGATATTTCCGTGATCGTTGCTCCGGCATTTCTTGCAAATTATCCGGAAGAATACACGCGTGTTCTTGGATATCTCAAGGCAAAAGGCGTAAAGCATATCTGCAGTGTATCGTTTGGTGCAGACATTACGACATGGGGATATTTAAAGTATATTACGGAACATAATTTTGTTGGAGGAATTTCGCAGCCTTGTCCTGCGGTTGTTCGTTATGTGGAGATGTATGTTCCGGAACTTCTGCCGATGATGATGCCGATCCACAGTCCGATGATGTGTATGGCAATCTACATGAAGAAATATATGAATGTTTCGGACAAGCTCGCATTTATCAGTCCGTGTATTGCCAAAAAGAACGAGATCACGGATTCAAACTGCAAAGATTTTGTGTCCTATAATGTGACGTTTGAAAAGCTGATGAAAAAGATTGGTGACGATTATAAGAATTGTCAGCCATACACTGACGAGTTGGAATATGGTCTTGGTTCGTTGTATCCAATGCCGGGTGGACTGCGCGAGAATGTGGAGCATTTTCTCGGTAGAGAGCAGGTGGTTCGTCAGGTTGAAGGCGAGCACGAGGCCTATCGTTATCTGAAGGATTATATGGAGCGTGTCAAAGGTCATAAAGAGCTGCCATTTATGGTGGATATCCTAAACTGTAGCAAAGGCTGTATCTATGGTACTGCCACGGAACCGGAGCGCAACACGGATGATGTTATGCTGACGCTTGCGAAAATGCGTGATGCAGGAGAACATGAGAAGAAAAGCCATCGACATAAGAAGAGCAAGAGTCCATGGGCGATGGATCTTGCTCCGGAAGAACGGCTTGCGAATCTGATGAAGGCTTTTTCGGGATTGAATATTGAAGACTTCAAGCGGACATACAGTAATCGTAAGGTTGAGATTATGGAGCCAGATGCAGGAAAGATTGATGAGATTTATTCCAGCATGAATAAGACGGACCAGGCGGAGCAGAATCGAAATTGTGAATCCTGTGGCTATTCAACCTGTAAGGATATGGTTCGGGCGATTTATAATAATGTCAATGTACGTGAGAATTGTGTCCATTATGTGCGAAGCGTCGCAGAGGGTGAGATGCATACCCTTAGGGAGATCCGGATCAAGGAGAAAGCAGAACAGGAAATCCATGAGAAGAATCTTGCGGATATTGTAGAGCGCTTCATTACTCTGAGCGAGAACATTAACGAGTTAAATACTGCAAATGAAGCTTCTGCGAATGAGGCAACGAATCTCGCACAGTATATTCAGAATGTTTCTAAACTTTGTGAAAATCTCAATGAGACCGTTGGTACAATTTCGGATTTTATTGATGTATATAAGAAAAGCAACGAGGAAATCTCTTCGATTGCAGGTCAGACCAATCTGTTGTCATTGAATGCTTCAATTGAGGCGGCACGTGCGGGGGAACATGGCAGAGGTTTTGCGGTCGTAGCAGAGGAAATCCGGAATCTTTCCGATTCGACAAAAGATCTGTTGTCACAGAACGATGCGGAAGCAGAGGCGATTCTGCCAAAAATTTCGCAGAGTATGAATGCGATCCGGGAACTGATTGAGAGTATGAATGAGATGACGGAGAAAGTAGCAACGATTGCTGCCAATACAGAGGAGATTTCTTCGCAGACAACCTATGTACAGGATATGACAGGTACATTGAGAGATGATGTGGAGCAATTGTAGTAACAGAACAGATATGTTACAGAAGGAAGTTAAAAGATGAGAAAATCAGAGCTTATGATATATGTCCTGGCGGTGTTATCTGCCGGATATGGAATTTTTGTGCGGGCAGCCGGATCCGGAACCTCTTTCTTTCTCGTGTGGTTTGCGTTGGCGGTTGTGTTGATTTTATTTGGAATATCGCTGCACATCCGCTTATGGAAGAAGGTTCCGGTCTGGGGCAGAAGAATCCTTATGGGTATCGTGGTGCTTGGACTTGCAGCCTTTGTTATTGTGGAGGGCTGTGTGATCAGCCACATGGAGGACCGCGGAGAAGATGGACTGGACTACATTATCGTTCTTGGTGCGCAGGTGTACAAGGACGGACCGAGTCCGGTGTTACAGTATCGTCTGGATCGCGCGATTGAATATCTGGAGGAAAATCCGGATACTTATTGCATCCTTTCCGGTGGAGAGGGCGCGAATGAACCATTCCCGGAAGCACAGGGGATGGCGGATTATATGATCCGGCAGGGAATATCGGAAATCCGTCTTGTACAGGAAACGGAGTCTATGACAACGGAAGAGAATATCAGAAATAGCATGAAGTATGTGCGTGAGGGGGCTTCCGTCGGAATTGTGACCAATGATTTTCATATGTTTCGTGCGCTCCAAATTGCGCATAAACAGGGAGTAAATGATGCGTGTGGCATTTCCGCAGGATCGATGAAGCTTTATCTTGCCAATAATATGCTGCGCGAATTTTTTGCAGAGATTAAATTTATATTGTTATCGTTATAAATAAAATGGCACAAATAAATCCGGATCATTGGTTTGATCCGGATTTGTAGTACAAAATAGATTGAAAGTTAGGAGAAATGCAGCAATGCAGACAAAAATTCGAAAACACATTGTATTTTATGGACGCGTACAGGGCGTTGGTTTCCGTTATTACGCCGTCAATAAAGCCAATCAGCTTGGACTGACCGGATGGGTGAAAAATCTCCCTGACGGAACCGTCGAGATGGAAGTGCAGGGAGAGGAACCGCTTATCGATCAGCTGATCATTTTTCTGCAGAACCGCACTTACATCTGGATTGAAAAGCTGGATGCAAGGTCGATTCCGTTGCTGGATGATTCTTCATTTCAGGAACGATATTGATCCAGTTGCGAAAGAATTCCGAAAATTCGTTTTATCCAAGAATTTTCTTAAGATCCTTCTCCGGTGTGCTGATTGGAGAAATATTATAGTTATCCACAAGATACTGCAGCACATTCGGAGAAATGAACGCTGGCAGTGTTGGACCGAGGTAGATATTCTTGATGCCAAGGTGCAGCAGTGTCAGAAGAATACATACCGCTTTCTGCTCGTACCAGGATAGAATCATAGAGAGCGGAAGTTCATTCACATCACACCCGAATGCTTCAGCAAGTGCTACCGCAACTTTGATTGCGGAAAAGGCATCATTGCATTGTCCCATATCCATCATTCTTGGCAGTCCGCCAATCTCTCCAAGATCCAGATCATTGAAACGATATTTGCCGCAGGCAAGTGTAAGAATCACGGAATCCTTTGGTGTCTGCTTGACAAACTCGGTGTAATAATTTCTTCCCGGGCGTGCGCCGTCACATCCGCCGACGAGGAAGAAATGACGGATGGCACCGGATTTTACCGCATCGATCACCTGATCGGCGACACCGAGCACAGTGCCGTGGCCGAAGCCGGTTGTCACGAAGGAACCGCCGTTGATACCGGTACGGTGTTGATCTTCCTTATATCCGCCGAGACTTAGTGCTTTTTCAATCACAGGTGTGAAATCCTTCTCTTCATCGATGTGGATAACATTCGGAAAAGAGACCACTTCTGTGGTAAACACGCGGTCTGCGTAGCCCGGTTTCACTGGCATCAGACAATTGGTGGTAAAGAGAAATGCTCCCGGAACTCCGTCAAATTCCTTCTGCTGATTCTGCCACGCGGTACCGAAATTTCCCTTGAGATGTGCGTATTTTTTCAGCTCAGGATAAGCGTGAGCCGGAAGCATCTCTCCGTGGGTGTAGATATTGATGCCTTTTCCTTCGGTCTGCTTCAGAAGAAGCTCAAGGTCCTTGAAGTCATGACCGCTGACAACGATGAAAGGCCCCTTCTCGATCGTAAGAGACACGCGAGTTGGAACCGGAGTGCCATATGCGGTCGTATTGGCAGTGTCGAGAAGTTCCATGCAACGGAAGTTGACTTCGCCGACTTCAAGCACGATTGGAAGAAGTTCATTCATCCCATAATCGTAGCTGATCACAGATAAGGCCTTATAGAAAAAGGCATTCACGGTCTCATCACGGTAACCAAGCATTAACGCGTGGTAAGCGTATGCAGACATACCGCGGATTCCGAAGAGAATGAGCGACTTTAAGGAGCGGATGTCTTCGTCGGCTTCCCAGATCTGTTTCATGTCATAGTCATTTGTGTTGCCGCAAGGGGAGGCACAGGCAGCGCATCCCGGAACGATGCGGGATTTCTCTTCGTGGATGCGGTCGATCATCGCACGAAGTGTTTCATCGTTGAAATTAACGTTGGTAATCGTTGAAAACAATCCCTCGATGATGATGCGGTCGGTTGCGTCTGTTTTGGCATTGTTCTCACATGCCCGGGCGAGTCCGATGAGCGCACCGGTCAGTTCATCTTGTAATCCTGCGGTCGCAGCGGTTTTTCCACATACTCCTGCATTTCCCATGCAGCCACTGCAGCCGGCGGTCTGTTCACATTGAAAGCAAAACATTTTATGATCCATTGATAAAATCTCCTTTATGATAATTATTTTTCTTGCATGTTTGCGAGCCTATTATAGCGAATGGCAAATTCGGATTCGGTTGTTATAACCACACAAAAATAATTTCTATTATTTGCCGGAATTGTTACACTTTAACAGTTTTGTAACTTACACTTAAGCGCTGCGGTTGTTACAATGAAGGTATCAAACAAAAGGAAAAGGAGAGATTTTATTATGGCAAACAGAATTATGTTAAATGAAACATCTTATCATGGTGCAGGGGCTATCCAGGAGATCGCAACAGAGGCGAAGGCACGTGCATTCAAGAAGGCATTTGTCTGCTCTGACCCGGATCTGATCAAATTCGGAGTAACCAAGAAGGTAACCGATATCCTTGACGAGAACGGACTTGCATATGAAATTTATTCTGATATTAAAGCAAACCCAACCATTCAGAATGTACAGCATGGTGTGCAGGCATTCAAGGATGCCGGCGCTGATTACATTATCGCAATCGGTGGTGGATCTTCTATGGATACTTCCAAGGCAATCGGTATCATTATCGCAAACCCTGAGTTCGAGGATGTAAGAAGTCTTGAGGGTGTTGCTCCAACCAAGAAGCCTTGCGTTCCGATCATCGCAGTACCTACCACTGCAGGAACCGCTGCTGAGGTAACCATCAACTACGTTATCACAGATGTTGAGAAAAAGAGAAAATTCGTATGCGTTGACCCACATGATATGCCGGTAATCGCTGTTGTTGATCCGGATATGATGTCTTCCATGCCGAAGGGGCTGACTGCTTCCACAGGTATGGATGCCTTGACACATGCAATCGAGGGATACACAACAAAGGCAGCCTGGGAGATGACCGATATGTTCCATCTGAAAGCAATCGAGATCATTTCAAAGTCTCTCAGAAGTGCAGTTGCAAATGAGAAGGAAGGACGCGAGGGCATGGCTTTGGGTCAGTATATCGCAGGAATGGGCTTCTCTAATGTCGGACTTGGAATCGCTCATTCTATGGCACATACACTCGGTGCTGTCTATGACACACCACATGGTGTTGCATGTGCAATGATGCTTCCAATCGTTATGGAGTATAACGCTGACAGCACAGGAGAGAAGTATCGTGAGATTGCTCGTGCGATGGGCGTAAAAGGCGTTGATGATATGTCTGTTGAAGAGTATCGTAAGGCTGCAATTGATGCGGTTCAGAAGCTTTCTATCGATGTTGGAATTCCAACAAAGCTTGAAGCACTTAAAGAAGAGGACCTTGATTTCTTGGCTGAGTCTGCTCATGCAGATGCCTGTGCCCCTGGTAACCCGAAGGATGCAAGCGTAGAAGATCTCAAGAACTTGTTCCGCAAACTTATGTAAATTTCGGGTTTACCGCATTCAGATTTGATTCCTAAAACGGACGATACCGGATATAAGATATTCTACGAAAATTAGCAGTGGTTTGTTCAAAATCAACGGACTTGGAATAATTTCAATGACTGGATTTTTTTCGGAGTTACGGTATCGAACCATACAATTATTTTGTTCAGGAAAATTTGCAAGTTAACTTCACCAACGATTTTGGATAGTT
>ERZ773168.3323-NODE-3323-length-11480-cov-3.788709_pt1 | contig 11480 bp, 13 predicted proteins | sample MGYA00511261_ERZ773168 | MGnify/ENA primary metagenome ERZ773168 (study PRJEB29015, sample SAMEA2737855) | human gut metagenome | biome: human gut; feature: human-associated habitat; material: faeces | place: China | collected 2012 ... | reverse complement strand
ACGAATGTGAAATCACAATTAGAATTTTATGATTTTCACGGAAAAGGAGGAACGAGATGGGAAGACACACTTTTACCCAAAAATTCCTGCCTCTGGCGCTGGCGGCGGCAATGGCTGTGCCCGCTGCGCCTGCAATGGCGGCAACCAATGATATTTCGGGGCATTGGGCGGAGAAGGTCATGGCTGAGTGGCAGGAAAAGGGCTTGATGAAGGGCTACAGCGACGGCTCCCTCAAGCCAAACAACAGCATTACCCGTGCGGAATTTATCACTCTGCTGAACAACGCAAAGGGCTTGACTGCCGAAAGCAAAAGTAACACTGACAGGCGCAGGCAAAATCAATCAGCCGAACGTGGCGGCAAGCGGCGTAATGCTGGATAGCAGCCTAAGCGTGAAAAAGACGGTAACCGCCACAGGGGTAAAAGCGCCCACCATCACAGGCGGCAGCAGTGGTGGCGGCGGCGGCACAGCATCCACACCGAAGATTGCAATCAACGGTTTGAAGAACCCCATCGGTGAGATTCAGGTGAATGTCGGCGACCTCAAGGACGAGACAGAGGCGAAAAAATCCCTGCCGAGCATGGTAACGCTGTTGGTGGATAACAAGGAAATCAAGGATGTTACGGCGAAAATCGGCGATTGGAAAATCAAAAATGGTGCCTTCGATGGAAATACCGCGGGCAGCTATACCTTTGTCGGGACGGTAAAAATCCCCGACGGCTATGCCTACAGCAACGGCACACTGACCGCAAAAGCCACCATTACGGTTGTGGCAAACAATGCAACGAAGAAACAACTGACAACGGACGCCAGAATAGAGTCGTACACTGAAATTGACAAGGAAATAAAAGCAGACAGCACTTAATGCGGCATGGGTGCAGTTGGATAGAACCATAAATTCGGAAGCCGAGGCACTGGCGAATCCGGACAAAATCTATCTGCTGCCGACAAACGACGACGAAAGGAATGTTTCTCAAGGGGTAGAATATGTGCAGGAAACCGTACAGCTGACCGTTACGGCACTAAATTATACGGATTCCAACAGTAGCACGGTGAACTTGGGCCAAGAGGTTGCGACTTACACCTGCACAGTCGGGACCCGGTCAGCAAAGCAGACGAATTACCCACACTGCTTACCTCCGGCAAAGATAAAGCTAATGTCTATATTCGCCTGAAAGGCACGGGAACCGCTTCTGTGATTACAGTGTCCGATGAAGCAGACATAAGCGCGGAAGAGACCGTCAATTCTAGCAATTCCGGATTGTTTCAAGATTCTATCTCCGTGGGATCAGCCACTACGGAAACAGATACCACTCCACCAAATTTTGTTGTATTTTTAGGCATGACAGTCACATCGGAACAGCTTCCTGCGGTTGCGGTGAATAGCTTCGATAGAGAGGAAAAGAACCCCCACAAAACAACCTCAGTGACATTTACCATCCCGTCCGACAAAGTTTCCCTCACGAATGAGAGAAAAACAGCCGGCTGGTATATCCCGCAGGGTGGCTTGAAGCTGACAGCGGAGGATGTGCGGGTGTACCAACCCAAGGTTCTTGCCGAAAAAGCTAGCGTTGCGGATACAACAGTGACAGTGCCGCTCCAAGTTCTGTTTCTGAATGAGGGTAAGACTCTGAATGTGGCTCTTGTACCGACGAGCACAACATCCTACGACGGCAGAGACAATAATGCAATTTCCGGCACAGATATGCGCAATACGGAAAGTAAAGAGCAGCATTACTACTTCGCCCTATCCGGCAGCCAAAAGTACGAGTACCGTATACCCATCAGGTGCTATACGGCAACATTCGACAATGTCACAGCAGGTACCTATGCTGTTTGGGTTCAGGTTGATGACACGGATACGTGGGTCAAGGTAGGGGATAGCATAACTGTCGGCAATACGGCAGGCGGGGATTCCGATAACACCGGGAATCCTACCACCGAATAATCGCAAAATTCAAAAAGGCAAGGGAATCCTTTGATTCCCCTGCCTTTTTCTTTGCACTTACGCCATCGCAACAGAGCAGATGGCGCGGCTGAAATGGCAACGCTGCGACGAGGACACCTATGCAAAGCAGGTTTACTGCTTAGGGCGATATTACAATGACGCACTGGCGGCGGTGGAGACGAACTTTTCCACGCACCCACAGAAGGTATTGGAATACTTACACTACCCGAAGCTTTATGTGCGGGAGATTTATGACAACTACGAGGGCAGGCTGCGGAAAAGCTTTGGCTTCCAAACGAACGGGCTGACGCGCCCTGTGCTGGTGGCAACGATGCAGGAATTCATGCGGAGCAACCTACACCTAGTACATGACAGGGATACCCTGCAAGAAATGCTTTGCTTCATCCGCAACGAAAAGGGGAGAGCGGAGGCGGAACAGGGCGAGCATGACGACCTTGTGATGGCTTACGGGATTGCATTGATGGCGAGAGCGAGCGGACAGCAGCGGATGGATATGCCGGAAGAAAAGAGGGAGAAGAAAGCGAAATGGACGGCGGACATGTGGGAGGACTACAGAAACGCCGGAGCGAAGGAGAAGGAATACCTGAAAGAGAAATGGGGCGTGCCTTGGTAGCTATGGTAGCGGTTGGTAACGGTTGAGGTGAAAAGGGGGTGATGGATTGAAATATGTGATGCCCATTGAAGACAGGAGAATGGTGGGCGTGATTGGGGACTATCTCAGGGAGCGAAACGAGAGAGACTATGTGCTATTTATGACGGGGGTCTACCTTGGGCGCAGAATCAGCGATATTTTGCAATACAGGGTACGAGATCTGAGAGGAAAAGACCGCATTGCCATTGCGGAGCAGAAAACAGGGGAGACAATCCTATTACCCATCAACCCACACTTGCAAAAAATATACAGGGATTTCTTCAAGGGAAAGAAGGACTATGAATTTGCGTTCCGCAACAGCAGGAGCAAGCAGAACACGCCGATTTCCAGAATACGGGTATGGCAAATTCTGAACGAGGCGGCGGATGCGGTGGGCTACAAGGAAAGCCTGAGCTGCCACACGCTTAGAAAGACATTCGCCTACTGGCTTTACATGGACACAGGCGGCGACATTGTGATGGTGCAGGAGGTGCTGGGACACAGCGACCCGAGCATAACGAGAAGATACATCGGGATTGACCAGCAGAAGAAGGAGAAGGCAATCAACGGATTACATTTTTAATTTTTGAATTTGGAAAGGAGGGGACAGCTTGGACGGGAAGAAAAAAGCGCAGGGAAAGCTGCCGCTGTGGCAGGAGAGACTACGCAGAAACAGCGCAGCGATGCAAGAGGAATTTGACCGCATGGACAAGAGAACCGCCCTTTACAACGGGACGCGAGAGATTGACAAGGTGCCAAACGCGAAAAGCCAAGGCACAGCACAGGCAAGCGGCGTGCGAAACATTGTGGCGGAGCTGATGGAGGCACAGGTTGACAGCAGCTTTCCCATGCCGAAGGTGACGGCAAGAAGGCAGGAGCATGAGGAGCTGGCGAAAACGCTGGAGGACTTCCTCCGGAACGAAACAGACCGCCTGCCATTTGAAATGCTGAACGACATGGACGAGAGAATCACACCCATTCAGGGGGGAGACATTTTCCTTGTGGAATGGGACAGCAACCGGCACACCCACGAGACGAGAGGGGAGCTTTGCGTGAGCCTGCTGCACCCGAGGCAAGTGATTTTTCAGGACGGGGTAAACGAAATCAACGACATGGACTTTATCATTGTGCAGATGGGCATGTCGAAGAAGCATGTAAAGGAAAAATACGGCGTAAGCGTGGATGACGAGACGGAGAGCGACCCCCAGAGCAGAGGCGGCAGAAACACGGCCGAGGACGTTGTGACCGTCAATTTCGGGTATTTTAGAAACGAAAAGGGCGGCATCGGGCGATACACATGGGTGAATGACATGGAGCTGGAGGATCTGGAGGACTACCAAGCAAGGAAGATGAAACGCTGCACGAAATGCGGAGCGGACATGACAGGCTTGGACAGCTGCCGACACTGCGGCAACGAAAAGGCGGAGGAATACGACAGCGACGAGATGGAGCTTTTCGAGGACATTGAGACAAGGAACGGCGTGATTCCCATGATGACGGAGACGGAGACCTTTCCGGAAGGGGTAAGTGAGAACGGCTTGATGATGGACGAATTCGGGAACGCTTACGAGGCTGAGCCGATGACGGTTGAGGTGCCGACAAGGATTCCGAGATATAAGCCCGACATTTACCCTATTGTGGTACGCAAGAATGTGAGCAGCTGGGGGAAGGCACTTGGCGACAGCGACATTGACAAGATTATGGACCAGCAGAACATGATTAAAAAATGCGACAGCAGGATTCAGGAGAAGCTGGACAAGGGCGGCAGTATTTTCACCAGAAGCGAAAAGACGGAGGTTGCCAAGACGGACGAGCAGCTGAGAGAGGTTATCTTTCAGGGGGCGGACGAGGCGAACCTTTTCGGGGTACATAATTTACAGGTGGACACGAGCCAAGACCAAGCCATTGCAGAGGCGAACTATGAGCAGGCAAGGCGCACATTGGGAATTACGGACAGCTTTCAGGGCAGACCCGACCGCACGGCAACCAGCGGAACGGCAAAGCAGATTGCGGTGGCGCAGAGTGCAGGGAGACTGGAAAGCAAGCGCATTATGAAAAACGCAATGTATGCAGATTTGTATGCTGTGATGTTTCGCTTTCTTTTGGCTTACAGCGACGAGCCGCGGAGCGTGCGGCACAACAACATTGACGGCAGCACAACCTACAGCGAATTCAACAAATACGACTATCTGGCGCAGGATGCGGCCGGGGAATGGTACTGGCTGGACGATTTCCTTTTCAGCGTGGACAACACCTCAAGCCTTGCAGGGAACAGAGAATCTATGTGGCAGGAGATCCGCATGAATTTGCAGACGGGGGCATTCGGCGACCCGAGCGACCCTGAGACGCTGATTCTATTCTGGGAAATGATGGCAGGGCAGCACTACCCCGGCGCGGCGGAGATTCGGGAGAGACTGGAGAAAAAGAGACAGGCGCAGCTGGCGCAGATGCAGCAGCAGATGCAGACACTTCCACCGGAGGCACAAGCACAGATGCCGCAGGGGGCAGAGCCTATGGGCGTGCCGGACATGGCGGTGGAGGATGCCGGAGGTAGCACGATGGAAATGATGGGAGGTTTGACAGGTGGAATGTAAAGAATGTGGCGTGGAGCTGATGATCAGCGACAGAGGGAAGCTGCTGTTTGAAAATGACGACAGGGCAGACATGCCGACAAGGGCTTACTATATCTACAAATTCAAATGCAGAAACCCTGCATGCGTGAACTATGACAAGGAGGTTCACGAGGAGAAGGTTTATATTGACGATTGATGAAAGGCTGGCAGCGAAAGCGACCGGCTTTTTATATTACCGCCATGCGCAGCGTAATAATGCGTAGACAGGAATTTTTTACAAAGGGAAAGGGGGTGAATGATATGAGAAAGCATGGAAACGGGCTGGAAGTTGGTAGAGCCGGCACGATGGAAGTGAAGGCAACAAAGGGGGCTGAAAGCACAAAGGCACCCAAGAAGCAGACAGGCGGCGATTTGAGAAGTACAAAGCGTTAAGCGCTAACTTGAAATCAGGATTTTGATTTGCGAGACAGAGGAAGGAACAGAGCAGTTCCGGCGCAGGCTTGAAACTGCCTGTTCTCCTCGGCGAAAAGGAGGAAAGTAGAATGGCAGGATATGACGAAGATTTCTGGGGCGAGGACTTCTTGGAAGGAGAGGAAGGCGCGACAGAGGGAGAGGAAGGCGCAGCGGCGGACGTTGATGACGAAGGCGCGGAAGGTGCGGAAGGCATAGTAGCGGACGTTGGCCTCGACCATGAGGAGCGAACGTCTGACCGAAGGTTGGGTGAGGCGACGAATGAGGACAACGTGTTAGCGGTTTCCGAAGCGGAGCAAGGAAAACTGACCGACCATGCAGGTGCGGAAGGTACGGAAGGTGCGGAAGGTGCAGAAGGCGCAGAGGGCGGCGAGGGCGGAGAGCCTGCGGACGATGACGAGGGGTTCAGCCCTGAGCTTTTGGCACGCATTGAGGCGGAAACACAAAAGCGTGTGGATGCGAGCATTGCAAGGCAGTTTGAGGGGATTTTGACCCCCTACACAAACAAGCCGATTTTGACAGAGGCAGACCTGACCGCCTACCGCAGTGCATTTGCGGCAGAGGAGCAGAGACAGCAGCTGGAGGAAATGGGCGTTTCCAAGGAGGTTTTGGACAACTACATTCAGAACCACCCTGCCATGCAGCAGGCACAGCAGGTGATCCACCAGCAGGAGCAGCAGGCGGCGAACGACTTTATGGCGAAGGAATTTGAAGCGATGAAGAAGGAGTTTCCGGACTGCGGACTGGAAAGCCCCCAGCAGCTGAACGAGACAGAGGCAGGCAGACGCGCCCTGCAGATGTGGGCAAACGCCCCCGGCATTACGCTTGCGGATGCCTACGCGGCAACGCACAGAAGGGAAATCAGCAAGAAGCAGAGCGCAGCGGCAAAGCAGGCTGCCATGAATGAAATGAACAGCAAGGGACACCTGCGCCAGACGAAGGGAAGCACCGCAAAGGGAGATGTGCCGGCAGAGATTGCGGCGGAGTACAAAAAATATTTCCCCAATGCAACGCATGAGGAAATTGCGGAAATGTACAGAAAAAATTGTGAGAGTACGGAATGAAAAGGAGTGAGAGAACATGTTTAAAGTAAAAGACAGACAGAACAGCTGTGTAGAGCCTTTTGAGTTTTTGCCTGCGAAAAGCGGCGAGGTCTACGCCTTAGGCGAGGCACTGACCTATACGAACGAGGTGACAAAATGCGCGGCAACGGCGAAGCCTACACACATTTGTATGGGCCCCGGGGACGGAAACGTGGTTCCCGTGATGCCTGTGCTGGCAACGACAAGATTTGAAGCACCATATGACGCAAAGCCTACGGCAGGGACAGCGGTGACACTGGGGACTACGGCGGAAAGCGTGACAGCGACCACGACAAGCGGCGTTTTCACAGTGACGGACGTGGACGAGGCGGCGGGCGTGTGCTGCGGATTTTTCAGGTAACGGTTGAGCCGTCCGGTTATGACGAGCGAACGTCTGACCGACAGGTTGGGTGAGGCGAGGAATGGACGGCGAAATATAGTGGTTTCCGAAGTGTAACGAGGAAAACCTACCGACACTAAGCGGCTGAGCCGCTAACTTGAAAGCAGGATTTCAAGCAATCAATCAAACATAACGGATGCAGTCAGAGGATGACTGCTTTTTTATTGCAAAAAAAGGAGTGAACTACATGAGCGGAATTATTTTTTCTCAGGCGAGCGGCCTGAACGACAGCGTTTTCGGCAAGAGTCAGGAGCCTATTAAAAGCATGATTACAGCCGGCGTAGAAAGCTTTGAGGAAACCAGCCTGCTGAGCAAGATTTTCTACATGGACAAGACAAAGAACTTTGCGGAGAAATATGCAACCATGACCTCTCTTGGCAACTTTCAGGATGTGGGCGAGAACGGCGCGACACCACAGGACAGCTTTCAGGAGGGCTTCTGCAAGGTGATTGAACCCAGCACATGGAAGCTGGGCTTTTCCATCACTGCGGAAATGATGGAGGACAACAAAATCGGCGATATCAGCAATGCGGCGAAGCGTTTTACCACAAGCTACGGCAGAACGAGAGAGCAGTTCGGCGCAGCACTGCTTTCCAACGGACACAATGCAAAAATGAAATGGGGCAAGAAGGAATACAGCATTACCTGTGCGGACGGCAAGCCCTTCTTCTTCAAGGAGCACCCCAGCAAGGTGGACGGCGTTTCGCTAAAACAGAGCAACCTGTTCAAAGGGGCATTCAGCGTGCTGACACTGGACGCGGTGCAGGAGGCTATGCAGGACTTCAAGGATGACAAGGGCAACCTCTTGAACGTGAAGCCCGACACCATCATCATCCCCAACAGCGGCCCTCTGAAAAGAGCGGTTCTGGCGGCGGTTGGCAGTGAGCTTGACCCCAGAAGCAACAACAACGCTTGGAACTTCCAGTGCGGCTTGTGGAACGTGCTGGTATGGGCGGAACTGCCTAAGACCATCGGCGGCGAGCCTTACTTCATCCTGATGGACAGCGACTACATGCAGCAGTACGAATGCATGCCTTGGCTGGACAGAATCAAGCTGAAGGTGGACAGCTACATTGACCACAACACAGATGCCAATGTATTCAAGGGCAGAAGCAGATTTGCGGCAGGCTTCAACAACTGGAGAGGTGCGGCACTGTGCGGCGCAGGGATGACAAACGGCACAGACCTGACGGCACTGAACGGCTAACTTGAAAGAAGGAGGCACGAAGAATGAGCATTACTTGGAAGGAATTACAGGAAACGTGCCTGCGGAAGATGGACAGCTTGGACGGGGCAACGCTGACAAAGGATAGCAACAATGCGGCATACCTTTACGGTATGCCTGCCGCCGCCAATGAAGCCCTGATGCTTTTGGCAACGAACGGGAGATACTGGAAGAAGCTGCTGACCATTACGCAGAAAGAAGGGGAGACCGCCACAGAGGGAGAGCCTTTAGGCGGTTTTCTTGCCTACGACCTGCGGCAGCTGGCAGAGGGCTTTTACTGCATTGACAAAATCAAGCGGGCAAGCGGCACAGAGTACGGCACCTATTCAGGCTATTTGATGGAGGGTGACCATGTGCTGCTGCTGCCGGCAGAGGACGAAGGGACGTTCCGCATTTGGTACAACGCATACCCCACGCGGATTACGGCGGAGACAGCGGCAGACTTCCCCATTGACCTGCACGAGGAGGCGGCGCATTATGTGGCGCACTACATGGCAGGGCAGCTATACAAGCATGACGACATCAGCATTGCACAGATTTACATGAACGAATTCTTTGAATGGATGGAGCGGCTTGCGGAAAGCGGACGAAAGGCAGACGGCAGGAACGCCGGCAGCGGCGGCTGGGTCAGCGTGAAGGGGTACTACTGAGCCGCTAAGCGGCTAACTTGAAAGTGGGATTTTGACTTGTGGGACAGAGGAGTGATGAAGAATGGGGAGATTCAGTGTACCTTCCTCTCCTGCCAGAAACGTGGTGAAGATTGAGACCTTCAAGGGGGTTGACCTAAACAGCAGCCCCAGCAACGTGGAGATTACCCGAAGCCCCAACGCGCCGAACATGATGCGAGATGTGCCGGGGAAGGTGCGCAAGCGGCAGGGCTATGAACGGATTGCACAATTTTCCGGCAAGCGCATCAACGGGGTTCACATTCTCAGGAGCGCAGAGAAGAACGAGGAACGGGTACTGATTCATGCAGGAGACAGCCTTTATCTGGAGGGGAAGGCGATTTACACAGGGATGGCGGACGAGAGAAGCGTGGGGCGGCAGTTCTACGGCAAGCTATTCATTTTTGACGGGAAAAAGGCACTTTGCTACGGCGAATTTGAAACAGAGGAAAAAGCCACAGCAGAGACGGAGACGAACAAGGAGGAAAAGCCGAAGGCATTCATGGTAAAGAGCTTAGAGGATGCGGCATACATCCCGACGGTGATTATCAGCCGAAAGCCGACCGGCGGCGGCACAACGCTTGAGCCGCTCAACCTCATCGGGCGGAAATGGAAGGAAAGCTTTCTTTCGGACGGGACGGCGAAGGTGTACCAGCTGACGACAACGGAGCTGGACGCGGACAAGGTGACCGCACGCATCATGACGAAGGAAGGCGAATGGACAGAGAAGCAGGAAGGCACAGATTTCACGGTGGACAGAAAGAAGGGAACTGTGACCTTTACGACCGCGCCGGGGGCAAGCCCTGTGGTGGGGTATGACAATGTGGAGATTACGGCGGCAAAAACAAGGAAGGGCTATGCCGAGAAAATCAATAAATGCAAAATTATTTCTCTTTTCGGCGTGAACGGGGCAATGGACAGGATGTTTCTTTCCGGCAACCCGGACTTTCCGAACCGAGACTGGTACTGCAAGATGGCGGACGGGTTTTTCTGGGGTGACCTCTGGTACAGCACGCTGGGGCAGGACGGCAGCGCGATTGTTGGCTACAGCATCATCAACGACAGGCTTGCGGCGCACAAGAGCGACGCAGAGGAGGGGCGAAACGTCATCCTGCGCAAGGGGGAAATGGGCGAGAAGGACGCGACCTTCCCCGTCATCGGGACGCTGACGGGCAGAGGGGCTTTAGGCAGCCACACCTTCGGATACCTTGGGAGCGAGCCACTCTTTTTAACCGACATCGGCATTATGGCGATTACGGCGGCAGACCTGACGGGAGAGAAATACAGCCAATCGCGCAGCTACTACATCGACAATGCGCTGACGGCGGAAAAGGGACTGGCGGATGCGTACGCATATATCTGGCGTGATTTTTACCTCATCAGCACCGGAGGGGGCAGGGTTTACCTTCTGGACGGACTGCAAAAAAGCTACGAGAGAGACAACCCCTACAGCAGCTTTCAATACGAATGCTATGTTTGGGAGAACGTGCCGGCAAGGGTTTTCTGGGAGGATGCCGAGGGGCGGCTTTGCTTTGGGGATGCAGAGGGAAACATCTTCCGATTTTACGACGATGTGACGAACCAGAAAAGCTACAACGACAACGGCAGGGCGATTTCAGCCAGATGGGACACGGCGGAGCTTTCCGGAAAGCTTTTCTACAAGAACAAAAACTTCCGCCGGCTTGACTTTGTGCTTGCGCCTGCGATTGCAACGGGGGCGAAGGTTTTTGCACAGGTGAAGGGGGTCTGGAGTGAGGTTTTTGACAGCGGCGCGCGGGCGATGTACTTCGACTTTACGCACATCAACTGGGAGAGAATCAATTTTTCGACAGACGACACGCCAAGAACGATTGGCGGCAAGATAAAAATCAAGAAGGTGGACAAGGTTGCATTCAGCCTACGCAACGAGCAGCTGAACGAGCCATTCGGGATTTACTCCCTCGCAATGGAATACACAGAAAACGGAAATTATAAAGGGTAGACGGCAAAGGGGGTGTTTTTATTATGGCGGAGACCAAAAAGGAGGAGGCTGCGGCTTATGCGATTGCGGAAAGCGGCACAGCTATGGGGGCGGTGGCAGGTAATGCGCTTTTGATGCACGCCATCGCAAACAGCGAAACAGCCATGCAGCGGATTGCAAACAGCCAGACAGCTATGCAGAGAGTTGCAAACAACAGGGGGGCGATGGATGCCATCGGCAGAAGCCGGATTGCGAGAGACGCAGTGCAGGCTTCGCCCTACTACAACAGCTACATCAAGGAGAATGACATGGCGATTGCGAAGCTGGCGGTTGCTTTGGCAAACCTCGAATCTGCAGGCTACTCCGGCATGGCAGGAGTAGCCGCAGATTCGACCGCTATGACCGCCGTCGCTGCGAGCGCGACCGCTATGACCGCCGTCGCTGCGAGCGCGACCGCTATGACCGCCGTCGCTGCGAGCGCGACCGCTATGACCGCCGTCGCTGC
>ERZ773168.3319-NODE-3319-length-11488-cov-2.961165_pt1 | contig 11488 bp, 9 predicted proteins | sample MGYA00511261_ERZ773168 | MGnify/ENA primary metagenome ERZ773168 (study PRJEB29015, sample SAMEA2737855) | human gut metagenome | biome: human gut; feature: human-associated habitat; material: faeces | place: China | collected 2012 ... | reverse complement strand
TTTCCGGAAAAGGTGTTGTGAGTCAGGTATTTTAATAAGAAAACCTGTATCACAGAAACTGAAATACCGAATCGGAATAAGGCTGAGAGGAAACGGGCGGATATAGATGGAAGATGGCTTTGGAGTGGCAGGACTGAACTGTTTAAAATTGACAGATAAGTCCCGACAGGTCCGCCTGTTACAGCGGGAGATATTACAGCAGATGAGCATCGGTACAGTATGTATCCGGGCAGTCCGTGAGATATCGAAATGAGGCTGGCATTTTGTGCCGGTAAATGGGAGTGGTACCACGGGATAACATCTCGTCTTCTTTTTAGAGGACGGGATTTTTTTTATTTATAAGATGAAATAACCCACAGTATCAACAAGCAAATCATTAAGAAAGAAGGAAATACACATGAGCAGCAAAGGAAAATTTTATATGACAACAGCGATTGCCTACACATCCGGCAAGCCGCACATTGGAAATACCTACGAGATCGTACTTGCAGATGCGATCGCAAGATTCCGCCGTCAGGAAGGTTATGATGTTTACTTCCAGACCGGAACGGACGAACATGGTCAGAAGATCCAGGAGAAGGCCGAGAAGGCCGGGATCACTCCGAAAGAGTATGTGGACAATGTAGCCGGAGAGGTAAAACGCATCTGGGATCTGATGAACACTTCCTATGATAATTTTGTCCGTACAACCGATGAAGACCATGAGAAACAGGTAAAAAAGATCTTCAAAAAATTATACGATAAAGGTGACATCTACAAAGGTTCCTACGAGGGACTTTACTGTACTCCGTGTGAATCTTTCTGGACAGAGTCACAGCTTGTGGATGGAAAATGCCCGGACTGCGGACGTGAGGTCCAGCCGGCAAAAGAGGAGGCATATTTCTTTAAAATGAGCAAATATGCTGACAAACTCATCAACTACATCAATGAGCATCCGGAATTTATCCAGCCGGTTTCCAGAAAAAATGAGATGATGAACAACTTCTTACTTCCGGGATTACAGGATCTGTGCGTTTCCAGAACATCATTTTCCTGGGGCATTCCGGTAGATTTCGATCCGAAACATGTCGTTTATGTGTGGCTGGACGCTCTGACCAACTATATCACCAAGATTGGATACGATGCAGACGGCAATTCCAGTGATCTGTTCAACAAGAACTGGCCTGCAGACTTACATCTGATCGGAAAAGACATCATCCGTTTCCATACGATCTACTGGCCGATCTTTTTGATGGCACTGGATCTGCCGCTGCCAAAACAGGTGTTTGGTCATCCGTGGCTTTTACAGGGCGGCGAGAAGATGAGCAAGTCTAAAGGAAACGTGATCTACGCAGATGATATGGCTGATTTATTCGGCGTGGATGCAACACGTTACTTTGTATTACACGAGATGCCGTTTGAAAATGACGGAATCATTACCTGGGATCTTGTCATCGAGCGTTACAACTCTGACCTTGCTAATATCCTTGGAAACCTTGTAAACCGTACCATTTCCATGAGCAATAAATATTTTGACGGTGTGGTAAAGAGCACAGGTGTGACAGAGGAAGTTGATGCAGACTTAAAGGCAGTTGTGACATCTGCGAGAGATAAAGTTGCAGAGAAGATGAAAAATCTGCGTGTTGCAGATGCAATCACAGAGGTATTTAACTTATTCCGCCGCTGCAACAAATACATTGATGAGACTGCACCGTGGGTACTTGCAAAGGACGAGGCAGCAAAAGACCGGCTGGCAGAAGTACTTTATAATCTGGTAGAGTCCATCACGATCGGAGCATGTCTGTTAAAGAGCTTCTTACCGGAGACAGCAGACCGTATCTTAGCGCAGCTGAATGCAGGTATGCGTGAATATGATGATCTGGACAAATTCGGACTTTATGAGAATGGAAATAAAGTGACAGACAAACCGGAGATCCTTTTTGCACGTCTGGATGCAAAAGAGATCATGCCAAAGATCGATGCGATCCGTGAAGCACAGAAAGCAGAGTTTGAGGCAGAGCAGAAGACGCTTGGCGAGCTGCCGGAGACTACAGAGGAATCAGGCGAAGCAATCGATATCGAGGCAAAACCGGAGATCGAATATGATGATTTTATGAAAATGCAGTTCCAGGTCGGAGAGATCATTTCCTGTGAAGCAGTGCCGAAGTCAAAGAAATTATTATGTTCCCAGGTAAAAATCGGAAGTCAGGTAAAACAGATCGTTTCCGGTATCCGCAAATACTATACACCGGAAGAGATGGTCGGCAAAAAAGTAATGGTACTTGTGAACTTAAAACCTGCAAAACTTGCCGGAGTTTTATCTGAGGGAATGCTCTTATGTGCAGAAGATGCAGAGGGTAATCTTGCACTGATGACACCGGAAAAAGCAATGCCGAGCGGAGCTGAGATCTGCTAGTACATCGGGGAACAAAAGAGTGAAAGAAAAAATACAAAAGGTATTCAGGCAAAATATTCCATTTGTGGTGGTGTTTGTGACGGCGCTCATCTGGCATCTGGTCATTAAAATTTCTGCGGGGGATGATGTTGTCTATTTTCAGACTCTGATGGATGGAAGAAGTATCTGGGAAATCTTAGCACACCGCTATGCGACATGGTCTTCAAGAATGGCAATCGAATTTGTACTTATCCCGTTGGTACAGGTTCCATGGCTGTGGAAGATACTGGATATTATTGTTTTTACATTGATTCCTGTATTATTATACCGCTTATTATTCTTGAATCCGGAAAAATATCTGGATATGGAATGTAACATAAATAAAACGGCAGGTAAATGGCTTGTCTGTGCATTTATGCTGCTTTATCCATTTTCTGATATGGTGTCAGCAGGCTGGATCGCGACAACGGTCAATTATCTGTGGCCGCTTCTTGGGTTATTATACATTGCCCTGCTTTTACAGAAACTGGCACAGAAAGGACATGTACACTGGTATGAAGGTGCAGGCGGTGTGGTTTCCTGCATTTTTTGCAGCAGTCAGGAGCAGGTTGCTGCAATTTTGCTGGTGCTGCTGTTTCTTGCCATGGTTTATAGCTGGCGCAGAAAGAAGTCTGGAAGTCTGTGGATCTACGGATATGCAGTCATTGATGTGATCTCGCTTTTTACGATTCTGCGCTGCCCGGGAAACGGCATTCGCAGTATGCAGGAAGTGGAAGGACGTATGCCGGAATTTGCATACTTTTCCGTTTTGGAAAAAATATATATGGGGGCTGCAAATATAGAACGCATTTTTGTTGCGCAGGTCAACAGTATTTTCCTGATCGTCTCGGCCGTGCTTGCCGTATTGGTCGGACTGAAAACAAAAAATTTGATAAAAACGCTGCTGTCATCTGTTCCGGTATTTTGTATCCTTGGATATGCACTGATCCGCACCGGGCATCCGTGGTATGAAAAAATATTTATCATACCAAAGCAGACAGCGGAATGGAATTTTAAAGATCCTGCGAACTGGTTCCCGGTGATATTTTTGATCGTGACGGTGGCAGGAATGTCCTATGCACTGTTTTGCCTGATGAAAGAAAAGCTGGAAACGTATTTCTATACGATTGCCATACTTGGTGTCGGGCTTGCATCCGGTATTGTCATGGGTTTTTCGCCGACGATCTATGCATCGGCGGACCGGCCGTATATTTACCTGTATTTTATTCTGATGGCGGTCTGTCTTTTCTGTATCAGACAGATGCGCGGGCAGATCAGAAAAGAAGTGCCGGTACTGGTCTTAAATATGTCTGCAGTAATATTGGGATTGTTTTGTATGGTTAACATTGCGGAAACGCTCTGGATGTGTCATATCATGTAAATTGAAGGTAATTATTTTGTGCAGTTTTGCCGATGTTAAAGATATATGAATGGATTCATTTTTCATGACAGGCACGCGCAAAGCGGGTAAAAATATTATGTGATCCCTGTCATGACGTCAGGGAGGAATATGAGTTATGGGAGTTTCGGTGAACAGTGTCGGGAGCATCACGGGGGCAGTGGCAATGGCTGGAACATTGACTATTAAAAATGCAAATAAGGATTCGCGTGCGCGTATTGAGTACGTCTGTGGAAAGAGCAAAAGCAGCGGCACAAAGAAAAAACTGAATTATAACTATAAGGAAGTTTCCAATCAGCTTTTGCGTGCAAAGAAACCGCAGGGGGCAGCAAATGCGCTGACGAAGGCAAAAAGCAGGCTTGCCACTTTGCCGCAACGGGAGAATACGACAGCAAGGAAATATCTGCAGCAGTTGCACATGCAAGACGGATGGTAGAGTGTGCGCAGCTTAAAGTGCGTCATTTGAAACAGGAAGAGATAGAAAATAGAAAATATAAAAGCGAAAACAAGTCTGAGGTGACGCAGAAGAAAGGTGAGATCAAGCGCCGTGCAGCAAATAAAGAACGCGAGTTAAAGGAAAAAATTGCAATCGAAGAGATCCAGAACGTACAGAAAGAAAAGGCAAAAAGGATCGAGATACGGCAGAAGCGCAACAGTCACAGACGTCAGGAGCAAAGCAAGATCAGTGAAGCGGATATGAAATACATCAAAGACCAGATGGGAAACCGCAATACGTCTGATATATCGCCGGATTCCGGTGTGATCGTGAGTCTGTCTGCCGAATCCACAAATTTACAGCTGACGGAGGCACAGATTAAGATGCAGGCGCAGCAGGATGCAGAGCTAGAGACAGATCAGACAATGAGCGGTGATACCGATACATTGTCGCAGGGCACATCCGCTGCTTATACAGGTGCTTCGGCGCAAACTGCACCTGCAGCAGGACAGAGTCCGGTAGAGAATATTAATATTTCCATTTAATAAAAAAATGATACTCAATTAAAAAATAAGACATTTTATAAAACCTTTCGTCCTTTTATGATAAAGATAAAAAGATGGGAGGTTTTTTTATGTCGAAAAAAGAAAACTGCATCAGATAAAAATCGTTGTACCGCACAGCTCGATCCGACTGCAGTTAATAACGGGATTTTTAGTACCCATTATTTTTATTATCATAATAGGTGTTGTTTCGTATCAGAAATCTTATGAGGGACTTATCCAGAACTATGAAAAATCAGCGCTTACAGCCATAGATATGACTGCAGATAGCAGGATGATCAGCGTAAATAATCCGGTTGACAGTGGTCTGATAGATACAGCAGAAAGCAGCAGTTATGTAAAAGTGGATGGCAGACGTTATTATTATATGAGTGCAGAGAGTTCCGTGACAGGTGGAAAAATTGTTGTGATGGTGCCGATTGAGTACATTACCGCAGGAACGAAAGATATCCGGGATATCACGATCGCTATGATCGTTGAGGCATGCATTGCAGCCATGCTTATTGCAACCGTGATCACGGCAGGCATTACGCGCAATATCAGAAAAAGTATCGGAAGACTTGATCGTGTGGCAAACGGAGATCTTACGGTACAGGAAAAAGAGAAACGGAAAAAAGGTGGAGAGTTTGGAAAACTTTCCGAGGCATTATTTCATACCATTACAAGAATGAGATCCCTGATCATGACCGTAGCGGAAATGAAAATGAAGTCCTGCAGTCCGGGGAATGTGTCATGGAGACAAGCGGCAAAGTCAATGAAATGGTAGAGAGTGCCGGATATACCATGGAGGCATTTGGAAACATGAGCAGCGTCATGGAGAGTATGATACAGAAACTGGATGAGATATCGGGAAAAGTGGATGAGATGAACGGTAGAAGACATGCAGTGTTAGATAAAATACGTGCAATCGGGGATTCTTCTGAACATACCGTAAGATCCACGGAGGAAATAAATCGCTTCCTTGGACAGCAGATGGAGGATTCAGAGGCTTTAAAATCCGAAGTCGTAAAGATGATGGACAGCATGAAACAGTTAGAAAATGCCATTGAAACTTTCCGGTTAAATTAAAAAGACAGATCTAAAATATATTGTAAAAGTATTGGAACTTGGTGTAAAAGGGTATATATTTAAAGTAGGATTTCAGATGAAGGGATTGCACCGGTAATCGAGGCTGTATATGGTGGACAGAGTGTACCTGGCGGTGAGATCATTGGAAAAATCCCGGTACTCATGCAGGTAAATAAAGGAGAAATATAATTATGATATTTGAAACACATGCACACTATGATGATGAACGGTTTGAGGAGGACAGGGATGCGCTGATCACATCTATGCCAGGGCGTGGTGTAGGAACGATTATCAATGTCGGTGCCTCAATCGAATCTACCAAAACAACGCTTGCACTGTCGGAGAAGTATCCGTTTGTCTATGCAGCAGTCGGTGTACATCCGAGCGATATCAGTGGCCTGAATGAGGAAACATTTGCATGGCTGAAAGAGCAGACCAAAAAAGAAAAAGTAGCTGCGGTCGGAGAGATCGGGCTGGATTATTACTGGGATAAAGAACCGGAAGTACAAAAACAGCAGAGATACTGGTTTGCGGAACAGATGAAAATGGCAAGAGAAGCGTCACTTCCTGTCATCATCCATTCCAGAGATGCGGCAGCGGATACTATGGAAGTGATGAAATCAGTACATGCGGAGGAGATACCGGGAGTGATCCACTGTTATTCTTATTCGAAAGAGATGGCACAGGAATTTATAAAAATGGGATATTATATCGGTGTCGGCGGTGTTGTGACTTTTAAAAATGCGAAAAAGTTAAAGGAGACCGTACAGGAGATCCCGCTTGATCGGATCCTTCTTGAGACGGACTGTCCGTATATGGCGCCGGAGCCGCACCGCGGGGAGCGAAACGATTCTTCATACATCCCGTTTGTGATTAAAAAGATCGCAGAATTAAGAGGGATCACGCCGGAGGAAGTAGAACAGGCGACGAGGGCAAATGCGGAAAGGCTGTTTCGTAATAAGGATATTATTTATAAAAAAGAATAGTTTGGTTATAATATATATAAGATAGTAAAGAGATGCTCTGTTCAATGGGAACAGGGCTTTATTTTTTTGCAAGTTCCGGTGTATCACTCCAGAAGCGCTTCGGAATGTTCTGCGTCTGAAGCTTTGGATTGATCCGTGCCTGGATCGCAATCTGGTCAAAAAAGGCCAGCCACAGTTTCTGATACGCAGACTCTTTTTCGGAGGTACGTTTTAAAAGGTCCTGATCTATGCCGGAGGCATCCACCAGCATGAAGTTCTTGCCGGCGGCATGGACTGCGGCAAGCTGCCGGTTCTCATCATATATCATAAAATTCTCCTGTGGGAGACGATCGGTGAAGTGCTCTGCTAATATCGGCAGGGCATTATTTTTTGGATGGATCGTGGAGAATAAAACACCATTTTCCAGTTCCGAAAAACGAAGAAAGCCGAGCAGGTGATGCGCTTCGTTTGCGGTAGCGCGCGACAATGTAAACAGGCGGTGGACATAAGGATTGGAGAGATCATGGATGGCGCGTGCTCCGGCGGTTGTATTCAGACCAAGTACAAGAGTGTGGTAAATAGCGTCGGCTTTGTCTAAGTCATTCTTTTTCGCGGGAACAATGGAGAGGATCGCATTTAAAATGGCATCGTAAAATTCACTGCCAAGCCTGCACTGGATGGTACGGGCGACTTTATCTGATTTTTCTGTGGAAGTTTCCACATGGATATACTCATAAAACAGTTGATAATTGTCCGGCTCATGGCAGACAAGGTGGATATCTTCGTGCGAGCAGGCATGCGGGTATATGCGGGAAGAAGTGTCAGTCGCTGTGCTGCCGGCTGGATATTTTTTATTTTGATTTACTTTAAAATCCCACGCATCATAAATGCCGGAAAAAATTCCGTTGGGAGAATCTTCGCAGATAAATGTGTACATATTAATCCCCATTCTTGCGCTGTTTTTCAATGAAAACAACGTTTTCATTTGCATCTCAAGTTTGTGCGTAAGCACAAATCCTGCATGTGAAAAATCTTATTTTTCACACTAATCTCCATTCAGCATCATCAGGAAAACAAACTGAGCTGCTGATATCCTGCCTCACGTATTTCGCGTGGAATCTGGGTACGGTCGGCAATCAGGCTGCGGCAGATATAATCCTCGTCTAATTTTGTGGGATACATCATGCGACCGGAACAGGTGATAAAGTACAGGGCACGTTTTAGTACGACACCGATCTTTTTCAGATCGGAAAAATCGAGTTTATTCATACGTCTTGCCTTTACGATGCGGGAGGCAGATTTTGCACCGATGCCGGGAACCCGCAAAAGGGTGTGATAATCGGCGCGGTTGATCTCAACCGGAAAATACTCCAGGTGACGGAGTGCCCAGTCACATTTTGGATCCAGATAGATATTGAAATCCGGGCGGTCTTTGGTCAGTAATTCATCTACTTTAAAATCATAATAGCGCAGCAGCCAGTCTGCCTGATAGAGGCGGTGCTCACGTAAAAGAGGCGGACCACCCGGCAGAACCGGCAGGTTTGAGTCGTGGTTGACATTGACAAAAGCCGAGTAAAAAACTCTCTTTAAGTCAAACTTCTGATAAAGTGTCTCAGCAACGCGCATGATTTCATAATCGTGTTCCGGAGTGGCACCAATGATCATCTGTGTGCTCTGACCGGCGGGGACAAAACGCGGTGCTTTGCGGTAAATGGCAAGTTCATCCTTATTTTCCGTAATGCGGTTCTGGATCTGGCGCATTGGTTTTAAAATAGTAGTTCTGGATTTATAGGGAGCCAGTTTCTTTAAGCTGTCGGCGGTCGGAAGTTCTAAATTGACACTCATACGGTCGGCAAGAAAACCGGCTTTTTCCACAAGGACAGGATCTGCGCCGGGAATCGCTTTGACATGGATATAGCCGTTGAAATGGTAGACATTGCGCAGCCGGTAGAGGGTCTGATAGATCAGATCCATCGTGTAATTGGGACTGATCATGATGCCGGAACTTAGGAAAAGTCCCTCAATATAGTTGCGCCGGTAAAATTCTATCGTCAGCTCACAGACTTCATCCGGGGTAAAGGAAGCCCGTTTTACATCGGAGTTACAGTTGTTCTGGCAGTAGGCGCAGTTAAAAATACATTCATTGGTAAAGAGGATCTTGAGCAGAGAAATACAGCGCCCGTCCGCAGAGAATGAGTGACAGATTCCGCAGGCGAGAGAGTTCCCAATGCCGGTGCCATTGCCACGGCGGTCCACACCGCTGGAAGTACAGGCAACATCGTATTTTGCAGCGGCGGTAAGTATAGAAAGTTTTTCCATTAGGGACATATTTTGCTGGATGTTCATGTTGATCTCCATTTCTCATGGTCTTTTCATATTCTTCATAGTTACATATAAACGGGGTTGGATTATCGGTCGCATATTACTAAAAACAGAACGAGTGTTCGATAAAATCAATATAACACAAAATCAAAACACATGCAATAGAAAAACGAAAATATGTTCGATAAAATGAATAAAAAAATAGCATATAATTTTTAAAATCTACGAAAACATAACGAAACAGTATATATTTTATTGAAAATAAAGTCGAATATGGTAAAATTGAAACAACAGGAGGAATCTGGACAGAGGGGGAAATTGGTATGAAATCAATAAAAACAAAAATTATTGTAACCGTAATACTATGTTCGCTGGTATCTACATTTATCTGCGGAGCGATCAGTATTGTAAACTCAGTCAGCACTTCTTATGAAGATTCACAGCAGGAAATGCAGCTTAAGTGTGTGAGTCAGAGCGATGAACTTGATACCATGATGCAGAATGTTTCACAGTCAGTGGAAATGGTATACAGCATTGCAGTTGCCAAACTGGAACATGCAGCATCTTTCCGGACAAGCAGGGATTATGTGGATACTTATACAAAGCAGATGCTTCCTATCCTGATGCAGTCTGCACAGAACACAAAGGGAGCACTCACGGCGTATATCCGTTATAATCCTGAATTTACGGAACCAACAAGCGGACTTTTTCTAACAAGAGATAACAGTGACAGTGAGTTTGAGAGTGTGACGCCAACGGACTTTTCCATGTATGATCCGAGTGATGTGGAGCATGTCGGATGGTATTATATTCCGGTACAGAATGGAAAAGAAACCTGGATGGAACCATACTTAAATTCCAACATTGGTGTATATATGATCTCATACGTTATTCCAATCGAGGTGGACGGCGAGTCTATTGGTATCATCGGAATGGATATTGATTTCAGCGAATTTACGGATACGATCGATTCTTTAAGTATATTTGACAGTGGTTATGGTTTCCTTGTCAATGAATCTGGTAAGGTCATGTATCACAAAGATCTTGAGATTGGAAGTAATCTTGCGGATGCAGACAGCGGACTGCAGTCAGTAGTGGATGCGCTTGGAAATGAGCAGACGGAGGAGACTGCCGTTTCCTATACTTATCAGGGAAAAGATAAGGTCATGTATTATAAGACATTGGAAAATGGCATGAAATTTGTCCTTACGGCACCAAAAACTGAACTGCAGGAAAAATCCAGACAGCTTGCAAAACAGATATTCGGAGGAGCTGCTTTTGCAATGATACTTACCATAATTATCGGTACAGTACTCGGATTTACAATCACAAAGCCGATCACCCAGATCGACGGTATCGTAAAACAGACGGCTGAATTTGAGTTTGCGAGCAATCCGGCAAACCAGCACCTTTATAAAAGAAAAGATGAAACCGGAAGAATGGCGATATCACTTCACAACATGCGCAAGAATCTGCGTCAAATGGTAGCAAATATCCGTCATGTATACACAGATCTGAAAAATACGACAGAACAGCTTTCTGATACAACGAAACGTGTGCGTGAGATGAGCAGCGTCAACACAGATACGACGCAGGAACTTGCAGCAGCAATGGAAGAGACAGCGGCGACGATGGAGACGGTCAACACCACAGTCAGTGACATCAAAGAGCGCGCAACGGATATTGAGCGGTATTCAAAGGAGGGACGGGAGTCTTCTGTTGAGGTAAAGGAACGCGCAGGTCAGCTTAAGTTAAAGACGCAGGCTGCAAGCGAAAAAACGGTTCAGATGTACGAAAATGTACAGCAGAAAACAGAAGCTGCCATGGAGCAGGCAAAAGCAGTAGAAAAGATCAACCAGTTTACACAGGCAATCCTTGAAATTTCAAGTCAGACGAATCTGCTGGCATTAAATGCCTCAATCGAGGCGGCAAGAGCCGGAGAGGCAGGAAAGGGATTCGCAGTCGTTGCCGGAGAGATCGGTACGCTGGCAACCCAGACATCCACGACGGTCGGCAGTATCAATGAAATCATTGCCGAGGTAAACCAGGCTGTGGCAAATATGACAGGATGCTTAAAGGAAAGTACGGATTTCTTAGAGCAGACAGTACTAAAAGATTATGAGGACTTTATGGGGGTTGCAGACCAGTATACGAAAGATGCAACCGTATTTGATGATGATATGTCTGCCATCAGCGGACAGATCAATACACTGTTAAGTTCCATCGTTGAGATTGCAGATGCCATGCAGGGTGTCAGTTCGACGGTTTCCGAGGCGGCTGATGGTGTGACGGATATTGCACAGAAAACACTTGAGGTTTCCG
>ERZ773168.3318-NODE-3318-length-11494-cov-3.095987_pt1 | contig 11494 bp, 9 predicted proteins | sample MGYA00511261_ERZ773168 | MGnify/ENA primary metagenome ERZ773168 (study PRJEB29015, sample SAMEA2737855) | human gut metagenome | biome: human gut; feature: human-associated habitat; material: faeces | place: China | collected 2012 ... | reverse complement strand
ATTTTCAGTCCTTTGCTCTACCAACTGAGCTATGGCACCGTTGTTTTGTTTAACGAGTGCAAAGGTAAACATTATTTATTACACTCCAAATGTTTCAATGGAAAATATTCAAAGAAAATGTATTTCAAGGAAGATACAGAAAAAAGTATATTTTCTTCGAAAAAAAACAGCAAAACTATTTGCAGTTTAAAAATTAGTTGTACCTTTGCAGCCGTAATCAAAAACGGGATGTAGCACAGTTGGCTAGCGCGCCACGTTCGGGACGTGGAGGTCGGAAGTTCGAGTCTTCTCATCCCGACTCATCAAAAAGGCAAGAATCTTGAAAGAGATCTTGCCTTTCTTTTTTCAATCCTATTAATATCTAATGAATAACAAAAGGTATCAACATATATTGTTCGATCTGGACGGTACATTAACCGATCCTATGATTGGCATTACCAGTTCTGTAAAGTACGCCCTCTCCTATTTCAATATAGAAGTAGAAGATTTACGATCTTTATGCCCTTTCATCGGGCCACCATTAAAAACATCCTTTAAGGACTTCTATCAGTTTACAGATGAGCAAGCAGATGTAGCCATTGCTAAATACCGGGAATATTTTTCAAAACAAGGTATTTTCGAGAATACCCTGTATCAAGGTACTGATGAATTACTCCGTTTGCTTACCGAAAACGAAATGAAAATCTACTTAGCCACCTCAAAACCGCAGCCCTTCGCTCAACAAATTCTAGAATATTTCCACTTAGAATCTTATTTTACATTTGTTGGAGGAAGCACATTCGACGGAAGCCGTTCCGAAAAAGCGGATGTAATACAATATGTATTAGACAGCACCGATATAAAAACACGGTCTGACGTAGTCATGATCGGTGATCGTAAATATGATATAGAAGGGGCCAAAGCGAATAACATAGATTCAATAGGAGTCCTTTACGGCTACGGGGATGAAGAAGAACTAGCGAATGCCGGAGCAAACAAAATCGTTACTGATATAAAAGAACTATCATCTTTCCTTCTAACAGGGAATATCCCCATATAGAAAGCTTAAGCAGATCTATAAATCACATTAAAAATAAACATCAGCAATAAAGAGAATGAAATATTTGGAAAGCTCGGCTTCAACCGGGCTACCAATTTTTCTATAGCGATCTTCATCTGTACACGAACCGTACTCTCTTGAACCGATAATATTTCCGCGATCTCCTTCGTTTTCAATCCCTCCTCACGAGACATCAAAAACACAAGACGGCATTTCTCAGGAAGTTCGTCAATCGCTTTATCAAGCATCTCTCTCATCTCTTTTAACTCCAAATGCTCCTCCGGAGAACCCTCATCTTCCTCTTCCATTAATGGCAACAACTCATTTAAAGAAACCCTATTCAAGTCTTTATTCCTTGCTTGAAAACGAAAAGACTCGTTACGTACGGAAATATATAAATAGGTATCTATATTATCAATATCCTTTAATCGTTTCCGGGATTGCCAGACCGAGAAAAAAACATCTGTCACAACTTCACGGCATGCCTCCTTCTCGCCTAAACAATAATAAGCGAAGCGAAAAACCTGATCATAATATAAATTATAAAAACGTTCGAAAGCTCCCCTGTTATCTACCGACACAGATTCAAGCAACCCTTTGATATCTCGCACAAAAACTCCCACTCCTTTTTCTTTGATTTGGCAAACATACTAAATATAATCTAAATGCCTTTTTAAAAAGCAGACTATTTTTTCTCATATTTTACTTGCATATTCAAATTATTAAACTACTTTTGCACCCGCAATACGGAAGTAGCTCAGTCGGTAGAGCACTGGTCTCCAAAACCAGGTGTCGGGAGTTCGAGCCTCTCCTTCCGTGCATGAGCGGCAACACTATGAATATGTGTTGCCGCTTTTTTATTATTCTCCTTCTCTTCCCATTGCGATAAAAAAGCGTAAATAAGACAACATTTTTCGTTAAAGAGACTATTTTTTCTTTCAATATATAAAGGAATATACTACTTTTATTGCCGATTTTAAATCTAATTGAGACTTAGTGTAAATCGTATACCATAGAAACAGATGACAACTAACAAATTTTCAAATCGATACTCGTCTGAGAGGAAAAAGTATTTTTTCAAAAGTAAGGCGTTTATCCTGTTCCTCGGATTATTTTTGGGAGCTGGGATTATGATCGCCCTTTATAAAACATCTGTATATTTCTCGACAGATGAATCTTGTATGATGTGCCACGTGCATCCTCACGTAGAAAACAGTTGGAAACTTTCCAAACATGTAAATAATGGAAGTGGCGTTAAGACACATTGCGTAGCTTGTCACCTCCCACCCCAAACAAATACTTGGAAACATTATAGCGCAAAGGCTAAATTGGGTATGAAAGATGTTTGGTCATACTTGACTAAAGACAGCGCGGATTTCAATTGGGAAACTAAGTCCGAGTTGGAACACGCCGTTAAATATATCCCCAATGAATCTTGTAAGGAGTGCCATCAGAACTTATTCCCCGAAGGAATTACCGATGATGGTGTAACGGCACATTTATATTATGATGAGAATGAGAAAAAGCTAGATCTACAATGTATTAGTTGCCATTTGGATGCAGGACATTACAATCCGAACTACAATCACTCCAAGATGGTTGGCATACCGGGACAAAACACATCCGGGGCAACCTCGATAGATACCAGCCTGTTTTTTAAGGAACCAACTACAGTTACCTCTTTCACCGACTATGTAGAACAAATTCCCGGAACAATGGTCTCATTCAAGATGATTGCTATCCCCGGAGGTTCATTCAAAATGGGTAGTGAGGAAAAAGAGGCATTTCATAAAGCAGATGAGTCGCCTGTACACAACGTAACTGTCAGTCCGTTTTTCATGGCTGAGGTCGAGGTGACTTGGGATCAATACTGGGCTTTCTATGGGAATACGATGAGTGAGGGCCGTACCCCTCCAGAGACCGTATACGCAAATAACAGTAATCCGAATGTCGATGCCATCTCCGGTCCTACACCTCCGTTCGGTTTTCCGGATCAAGGCTGGGGTGGCGGAGATCGCCCGGCTATTACAATGACTCATTATGCGGCCGAGACTTTCTGCCAATGGTTATCCAAGAAAACAGGAAAGACTTATCGTTTACCGACCGAGGCGGAATGGGAATATGCGGCACGTGGCGGCACGGAAACGCCTTATTTCTTTACGGGTAATCCAAAAGACTTCTCCGATCAAGGCTTCTGGCGTAAATTTTTCGACGCTAAGACTGATAGTATAGGTTCTTATGTGATTTATAGCAAGAACAGCAAAAACAAGACGCAAGAACCGGATTTAGTAAAAGCCAATCCCTTTGGTTTAAAGAATATGTTGGGTAATGTAATGGAATATTGTGCCGACAAGTATGATCCTGAAGCTTACGCTAAAAGCGGAAGTAGCGCCACAGATCCATTGGTTACCGAAGGTACTGAGTGGGTAGTGAGAGGCGGTAATTACACCTCCGATGCGGCAGATCTTCGCTGCGCTTCCCGTGATTATACCAAACATGAAGCTTGGTTAAAAACCGATCCGCAACAACCGAAGAGTATCTGGTGGTACTCCGATATCAGAGGAATCGGTTTCCGTGTTGTATGTGAACCTAATAAATAGTGTCTAAAAAAAATAATATCATGAAAAAAGAGAACAGCATTAGCAGAAGATCATTTCTGAAAAGTTCAGCCCTAGCGGGTGCGCTTGGAGCAATTGGAACAGGTAGTACAGTTGGTGTATTAACTTCTTGTGGTGGAGGTGAAAGTGCGAACGCAATAAAGCCTTTGAAAGAACCCGGTACTTATTACGTGCCCGAATTACCAGATCTGGCGACTGATGGAAAAGAACTAAAAGCTGGTGTAATCGGTTGTGGCGGACGTGGTTCCGGAGCCGCTTTTAACTTCTTGAACGCTGCGAACGGCGTTACGATCGTGGCTTTAGGCGATACGTTCCAAGAACGTGTCGATGATTTGGCAAAGAAATTAAAAGATGAGAAAGGAATTGATGTACCGGCTGATAAACGTTTCGTCGGCTTGGATGCGTACAAACAAGTGATTGATAGCGGCGTAGATGTAGTGATCGTCGCCACTCCTCCCGTATTCCGTCCAGTTCATTTCCAATACGCCACAGAAAAGGGCAAACATTCCTTCTTAGAGAAACCTATCTGTGTTGATCCGGTTGGTTACCGTACCATTATGGCTACCGCAAAACAAGCTGCGGCAAAGAACTTATGTGTCGTAACCGGTACTCAACGCCATCACCAACGCAGTTATGTTGAGTCTTACAAGAAGATCATGGAAGGATTGATCGGTGAGATCACGGGCGGTACGGTTTACTGGAATCAGAATATGCTTTGGTATCGGGATCGTCAACCGGGATGGAACGATTGCGAATATATGATCAAGGACTGGGTAAACTGGAAATGGCTTTCCGGCGACCATATCGTAGAGCAACACGTACATAATATAGATGTATTCACTTGGTTCAGCGGATTGAAACCAGTCAAGGCTGTAGGTTTCGGTTCTCGCCACCGTCGTATCACTGGCGACCAATATGATAACTTCAGCGTTGATTTCACAATGGAAAATGGTATCCATATGCATAGTATGTGCCGCCAGATAGATGGTTGTGCAAATAATGTAAGCGAATTCATCCAAGGAACCAAGGGATCATGGAGCAGTGACACGATGGAGATCAAGGATTTGGCAGGAAACGTTATTTGGAAATATGATAGCGAGGCCGAAAAAGCGAACTTCAAGCAAACTGACCCGTATACATTAGAGCATGTAAACTGGATCAACTGCATCCGTGGTGGTAAACAAATCGAGCAAGCTTCTGAGACTGCTATCTCCAATATGGCCGCAATTATGGGTCGTGAGTCCGCTTACACGGGTACCGAGACCACTTGGGATGCCATGACTGCCTCTGCATTGGATTACACTCCGAAAGATTTGAACTTAGGAAAGATGGATATGAGCGGCTTCGTCGTTCCTGTTCCGGGTAAACCAATCGACAAGAAATAATCCAGACTGTTTATGACATTAAATAGAAGAAACTTTTTAAGAACCTCCTTATCCGGCGCTGCTTTAGCGGTAGGAAGTACAGCCTTGGCCTCCTGCTCTTCCAAGCCGGCAAACACTGCCAAAGGAGAAAAAGGGAGCGACAAGCCCGGCAAGGACCTTGAATTAAAGCTTTCTTTCCAAGAGGGAATCGCCCCGGGTGAAAGTTTGAACGAGAAACTTGATTTTATGGAGAAGTTGGGCGTTGTAGGTTTTGAGCCGGGTGGCGGAGGATTAGCCAGCCGGGTAAACGAGATCAAGCAGGCCTTAAACGGACGTAATATCAAAGTGAGTGCCATTTGCGCCGGCTTCAAAGGCTTTATTCTTTCTACCGATCCAGCCATCCGCAAGGAATGCATGGATACGATGAAAGAGATCATCGCCGCAGCCGGTGAATTAGGTTCTACGGGCGTGATTATCGTTCCTGCCTTTAATGGTCAAGTCCCCGCCTTGCCTCATACGATGGAGACACGGGATTTCCTTTGCGAGCAATTCAACGAGATGGGAACTTTCGCCGCCCAGCATGGGACTAGCGTCATCTTTGAACCTTTGAACCGAAAAGAGTGTTTTTATCTACGTCAAGTAGCCGACGCCGCCTCTTTATGCCGGGATATCAATAATCCGGGTGTACGTTGCATGGGCGACTTCTGGCATATGACATGGGAAGAGACCTCTGATATGGGAGCCTTTATCTCTGGTGGAGAGTATCTCCAACACGTACACGTGGCCAGCCGCAAACGTCGCAGCATGCCGGGTGAGGATGGAGATGCCGATAACTATATCAATGGTTTCAAGGGATTGAAAATGATTGGTTATAACAACTACGTAAGCTTCGAGTGCGGATGTCAAGGAGACCGTAACGTGGTAGTCCCCGCCGCCGTCAAGTTATTACGTGAACAATGGGAACAAGCTTGATAAGATGCCTTTAGTATACCCAAATATGCAATTGAGTGAGGTGGTGGAAGAACACCCCTCACTCATTCCCGTAATCAACCGGTTTGGGATTCGTCTCGGGCTTGGCGACAAATCGGTGAAGACGCTCTGTGAAGAACATTCGCTGGATACGGACTTTTTATTGACAGTGATCAATACCTTCCTCAACGAGGAGTATTTTCCGGAGAAGAAGTTACAAACTTTCCATACATCGCAGATCATTGATTACCTGACAAAGACGAACCAATACTATTTACGTTATCAGCTTCCCAATATAGAACGCCATCTAGGTTCCTTTATCTCGATGAGTACGCCCGGTAATCCTACTCTTGGATTGATAGGACGCTTCTTCTCCTCATTCAAGGAAGAACTCATCGCCCGCATTGAGAAAGATGATAAGATATGGTTCCCCTACTGCATGTCGTTAAGTAAAAAGCTGGGAAAAGAACCGGCGGGAACGATCGATGGATTGCAAATCACCTCCGAGCAACGTACGGAAGATACCATCGAGGCCCTTTTAGCCGACTTAAAAAGTATCATGGTCAAGCATCTTTCGGGAGATTACGACGAGAATTTATGTTATGCCGTCCTCTTCTCCATCTGTAGTCTGGAGAAAGATATCAAACAACACAACCGGATCCGGTATCGAATCCTTACCCCCATGGTCTCGGCCATGGAAAAATTATGTATCTAACGATCTGAAATGCATCGAAACAAACAAATAGCGATCATACTGTCTGATACCCTAAGAAGTATTGGGCTGCAAAGCTTGCTGACCGACTACTTCCCCCCGGTAGAGGTTTGCTATTTTCCAAATTTCGAGATGCTTTCCTCCACAGGAAGCGACACCTACGATTACTATTTCACCGATTCAGATACCCTTGTGCTCAACGCAGATTTCTTCCTCCCGAGAAGAAACAAGACCGCCCTCCTCATCGACAGCACCGAAGAACACGGGGCGCTCTCGTCTACGAACCGTATCACGTTACGTTCCTCCCAAGAGACCATTATCGAGCAATTGCAACAATTATTTACGAGCGACAGCTCCGGCAACACCACTACCGAAAACAACAAGGACCTATCCAGCCGTGAGGTAGACGTACTTCAACTGATCGTAAAAGGCATCACGAATAAAGAGATCGCCGATAAGCTGAACATCAGCCTGAACACCGTCCTCACCCATCGTAAGAACATCACCGCCAAGCTGGGCATCAAGACCGTATCCGGCCTCACCTTCTACGCCATCATGAACGGGATCATCTCCGGCGACGATATCGAACTATAGCGAAGCCAACAAACCAGCTTTCAAAATCACTACATCTAGTGATTGACCATCCTGTTTCTTTACCGTTTCTTCGCGATTGAAAAAATATACTAACAAAAGAAATTCGATGAAGAGACACTACTTAGGTATCATCGCCCTAGGTGCGTTGGGGCTGCAAAATGTATACGCCGAGAATATCAAGGCTAACGAGAACGACACGATAAAAACCTATAACATGGGTGAGGTAATCGTGACCTCATCCACGAAGGAGACAAATAACCTCCGTACGTTACCCGGTTCCGTATCGATCCTTTCCCCACAAATGATCTCCGGCAGGCAGATCGACGCACTAAAGGATATAAGTTCTTTCGTCCCGAACCTATACATGCCGGATTATGGGGCAAAACTAACCTCGGCCATCTATATCCGCGGTATCGGAGCCAGAAGTAGCGGACAATCCGTGGGATTATATGTAGACAACGTGCCTTATCTGGATAAAAGCACCTTCGATTTCGAGCTGACCGATATCCAGCGCATCGAGGTATTACGAGGGCCGCAAGGAACCTTGTATGGTCGTAACGCCATGGGGGGCATCGTAAATATCTATACCATCTCCCCGTTCGATTACCAAGGAAAGAAACTCTCCCTATCGGCCGGAAGCTACGGGCAATATAAAGTCAAGGCCTCCCATTATGCTAAGTTGAGCGAGACCATCGGATTCACCGCCGCCGCTTACTATGACCATAGCGACGGTTTCTACACCAATGCCTACGATGGGAAAAAGATCGATAAGGAAGACAACGTTGGCGGCCGATTCAAGTTAGAAGGTCGCTTCAATCCGAACTTCCGTGCCTCCTACTCCCTTTCCGTAGATTATACGGATCAAGGAGCGTTTCCATATGGCATGTTCATCGGAACCGGAAATACCGATCACAAGTATGTAAATCCTATCAATATCAACGATCCCAGCTCTTATAAACGGACTGTTATCGCCAATAACCTGTCCCTCGAATACCGAAATGAGCACGTGATACTGAGCAGCACCACCGGTCATCAATATTTCAAGGATGACATGAAGATGGATCAAGACTTCTCCCCTCTCTCGATCTTTACCCTCAACCAAAAGCAAAAGCAAAACGCTTTCAGCGAGGAATTGGCGATCAAGAGCAACACGAGAAATAATTACCAATGGTCCTTCGGACTCTACGGTTTCTACGACGATCTACATACGGACGGCCCGGTCGATTTCAAGGAAGACGGAATTAAGACCGTCCTCCAGCCCGTATTCGATCAATTGAAGAAAGATCACCCTAAGATGCCCTATCTAAAAATACTGGACGATCATCTTTATATTCCGGGTTCTTTCGACACCCCTTCTTACGGCCTTGCATTGTATCACCAATCCACTTATAACAACCTGTTCACGGAAGGCCTGTCAATTACCGCCGGTATCCGCTTGGATTACGAGAAGCAAAAGATGGATTACAATTCTGAGGCTAAGATGAGAATGGGTTTCGGCTTCGTAGAAAACGGACCGGTTATCGACATCGAGAAACTTTTCCCGATCCCAACCACCGTGATGGATGCCAGTGTCTCCCAAGACTTCTGGCAAGTACTTCCGAAAATATCTTTAAAGTACGAATGCTCGCCAAACACGTTCACCTATGTATCGGTAGCGAAAGGTTATAAGACCGGGGGCTACAACGTACAAATGTCGGCAGACGTGATGCAAAGCCAGATGCAATACGACATGATGAGCGCTTTCAAGGACATGATGCCGATCGAGGTCAAAGAACCTACCCCCATCGAGGAAGTAGCCGCCTACAAACCGGAGAAAAGCTGGAACTACGAGATCGGTATCCGTAGCGAGTTGCTATTCCAACGCCTAAGCGCAGAATTGACAGGTTTCTATATGGACATTCAAGACGTGCAGTTGACCAAATTCGTGAACAGCGGCAACGGCCGTATCCTCACCAACGCCGGAAAAGCCAAAAGCTACGGTATAGAGGCCTCCTTGCGTGCCCGCATCATCGATGGGCTAACCGCCGACGTTAATTACGGTTTCACCCATGCTACGTTCCGGGATTACAACAATGGGAAAGAGGATTTCAAGAACAACTTCATCCCATATACCCCACGTCATACCTTCAACGTAGGACTGCAATACACCCGCCTGTTCCGTAACGCATGGATAGACCAATTCTCCGCCTCCGCCCAATTCAGCGGTGTCGGAAAGATCTTCTGGACCGAGCGAAACAACATCTACCAGAAATTCTACGGAACGGTGAACGCAAAGGTAGGCGTACGCAAAGGTATCGTCAACGTAAACCTATGGAGCCGTAATATAACGAACACCCATTACTCTGCATTTTATTTCGAGTCATTCGGGAATCCGTTTATCCAACTAGGTAAGCCCTTCCAGATCGGTGCGGAGGTGGCGATCGCCTTTTAAGCGCAAGCGTTCGATAGAAATAAAAAACGGGAGAGCCGGCTATTACACCAACTCTCCCGATCATATTATTCTTATTTCTCTGTCTTCGACAGTTTATTCTTATAAAAACCATAATAGCTCCATCTCCTAATCCGTTCGTAAAATATCAATCACTCTTTTCACTTCGCTAATTCTACAAAATTAGCTATTACATAATCTATCATTTCATCTGTCAGACAAGTATGTAATGGAAGTGTGATCTCATTCTCAAAAAGATGGTAGGCATTAGGAAAGTCTTTGATATCAAAACCAAGAGCCTTGTAAGCTGTCATCATTGGCAACGGCTTATAATGAACATTACAAGCTATGCCTTTCTTTGCCATCTTAATGATAATTTCATCACGTTCTTCTATTGTTTTATCAAGTAACCGTACAATCATTAAATGACCACAACTACGATTACTTTCGCCATAATGAGGTAAAGATTGATAGCGAATACCACTAACTTTCAAAGCTTCCTCATACTTACCTATAATCTCTTCACGACGTTTCAACATAGCAGGGTAACGTTTCATCTGGATCAATCCAATAGCAGCCACAATATCTGTCATATTACATTTATACAATGGAGCAATGATATCATACTCCCATGCTCCCAATTTCGTCTTAGCCAAAGCATCCTTATTCTGACCATGCAATGAAAGTAACTGTGTCTGTTTGTAGAGCATCTCGCTATCAATACCCTCAAAATTCATCCAGCACAACGCACCACCTTCTGCTGTTGTGAAGTTTTTCACAGCATGAAATGAGAAGGAAGTGAAATCAGCGACCTCTCCACTCATCTTTCCATGCCTCTGTGCACCAAAACCATGAGCAGAGTCTGCAATTACAGCCACACGCCCTATTGCTTTTTGTAAAGCGTTTGTAGGCAGAAATAAATTCCTTTTACTCTCCACCACAGCAAACAACTTATCATAATCACACATTACGCCACCCAAATCCACAGGTATCACAGCTTTAGTCTTCGGAGTAATGGCTGCCGCCACTTTATCATAATCCATCTGCCAATCACTAGCAGTAGAATCCACCATCATAAGTTTTGCTCCTACATGACACACCACACTAGCTGTAGCAGTATAAGTATAAGCAGGAACAATAACCTCATCATCGGGGCCAACACCCAAGAGATGCAGTGCAGTCTCCATGGCTGCCGTAGCAGAGTTTAAACACACACAACGATCTGAGTGAGTAAATACCTCAATCTGATACTCAAGTTCTTTAGTGCGAGGCCCCGTAGTGATCCACCCACTCAAGATGGCATCACGCACTTCATTAGCCTCTTCAATAGTCATATCAGGAGGAGAAAATGATACTTTCATAAATAAAATGTTTGATTGAAATTATTATAGTTTGGTATAGTTATCTAGCAATTCAATATTAAGTAAGTACCAACACCTTGCTTCTACTAAAAATTATTAAAGTAGGTTAAATAGCTTGCAGATTTCTTCAATATGCTACACCATCTCAATCTGTTCCTACACAAGACATACATCCAAACAGAAAAAATTCTTTCAACTTTTGAGTTTTCTGAACTTCATGACAAAGCTTGATCTAGCTAATGATATTAGAAATTTTCGGCTTCTAAAAAAATAATAATACCACCAAGATGGATCATACCACATATTTGAGATTTTCAATTTCCTCCCTAACAAATCTTCCAATTCTTGCGTAATACATATATAAAATGGTCCCGCATGTGGTGTCTTTGATTTTTTTAAAGGCGTAGAA
>ERZ773168.3316-NODE-3316-length-11505-cov-9.818515_pt1 | contig 11505 bp, 9 predicted proteins | sample MGYA00511261_ERZ773168 | MGnify/ENA primary metagenome ERZ773168 (study PRJEB29015, sample SAMEA2737855) | human gut metagenome | biome: human gut; feature: human-associated habitat; material: faeces | place: China | collected 2012 ... | reverse complement strand
ATCCTATGGATCTTTTTATTTAGTTTTAGTGTTCAATTTCATTCTACAATTTACGTTTTTTTAACAAGTCATATTTTCGTTATAATTACCAAAATCTTTACATCCTCTTCTCATTATCATCGGTTAGATTTTATTTATAATGTATTTAATATTATTACAAATATATTATATCACTTTTAATCGTGATTTAAAATTGGCCTTTCCAATTCTCCGAAACCATAAAATGAAACTGGTAGGTCTTATCAATTATCACTGCATACACCGCACCATAAAATATCCTTATAGTCAAAAAAGGATGCCTTCCTATGTAATCTTCAGGAGGCATCCTTTTTATTATGACTTTGTTTGATTGTTAATGTTATCTTTTCCCGGTTATCTTTCTTTTTAGGAAATTAGCTATCTTCTTTGGCCAGTCGATATTTTCTAGGAATACCACTGGGACTTCGCATGTTTTCAGGTTCTGTCTTTCGAGCCATACGTTGAAAAGGCGTTCTGAGATGAAGCCGAATAGGCGGGCTTCGTAGGTATCGTAGCTGGTCAGGTCTGTTCGCTTTTCCAGTTCGAAGAGGATGTCGAACAGCCAGGTGCAATATTTGTCGAAAAGGGATTTCTTCATGACGAACATATTGAGTATGTGCAGTTTTCTCTGATTCATTACTTTGGTGAATGCATCAGAATAGCCTGGATATTTTTCTGCGATAATTTTCTCTGTTTCGTCCAAATCCTTCTTAAAGTGTGCGTGTTCGTACTGGCTGCGTACGGTTTCTATGTAGTAGTTTCTCGTCTTTGGAAGAATGCCATCATATTTTGTCAGCAGATTTTCGTAATCCACCTTGGAAAATATGGCGCTCTTCTTCTTTTCTACATCCTTTGAATAAACCGTATGGCCGAAGTACCGACGATAGTGACAAAGGCCGATGTATTCACATTCCAGGTTTTTCCAGGCCCAGTATAAAGCGGTTAATTCACAGTAATTCGGATTTTTATCGGAAATATTATATCCTGTATTATCCGGAATATATCCCAATGCAGGATGCAGAGCGGCTCCTACTTGAATCGGTAAATATACTGAATCGTCAGGCATCCAATATCTCTTGTGCGCCGCCACCAGAATTTTTATATCCATTCTCCTCTGCTCTCTTATATCAATTTTCTTCTTTCTGATTTTTCACAATGTACTTTCTCAAATCTTCATGGAGAATTTTCTTGTAGTCCTCTACCCCAGGCTGATCAAACGCATTTACATTTTCCATGGCCCCTTCATAGGCAATGGTAAGGAAAAAGAAATACATGAGTGCCCCTACGTGAAAAGGTGTTAATTTCTTAATAGAAATATGGCAACTCATCCGGCCTTCGTTTGCCAGCGCTTCTTCATTCGCTCTTCTTGCTGCGTCCAACATACGGCTCATAGGAACCATGCCACTTACTCCCTTTTCATCACAGAGGACAGAAAGATCAGAAGGCAGGTGTTCTACGGAAATGAACTGGATCAGCTTATTCTTTTTCCCCTGCTGATGTTCCTGTGTAAGAGAATGCATATCTGTGGTTCCCACGGAAGCTACCGGAATACGACCGTTGTACACCATGTTCCCCTGCATATCATATTTCTTTCCCAGGGATTCCCCCAAAAGCTGAGCATACCACCAGCCGAAAGACCTGAGCTTGTCCCCATAGGGCATAATAACTTCCGCGGTAATGCCATATTTCTTTGTGGCAATGTATTTCAAAGCAGCCAGCAAAAGAGCCGGATTTTCTTTCATATCCTCAGATTGGCACGCCTCTTCTACCATCTGTGCACCTTTAAGGAAACTTTCTATATCTATCCCGGCCAGGCTGGCAAACACCAGGCCTACCTGAGAAAAAATACTGAACCGGCCACCGATTCCATCGGGGACAGTGAAACAAGGGAAATGTCGTTCTTCTGCTAACGGTCGGATTCTTCCCTTTTCCTTATCGGTAATGGCCATGAGATGAATATCACAAACATCGGCAAGCAGTTTCTTTAATCCCCTTACTGCAGTAACCGGTTCGATAGTCGTGCCGGATTTGGAAATTACCAGAAACAGTACTCGCATCCGACGGTCCTTCAGTCGCTTTGCCTCCCTGGAAATACAGGAAGAAAGTTCTGTCAGGCTGACAGGATCTACATTCTGCCCAGCGAAATAAAACTGAGGATAGCCATTTCTCTCTTCTTTAGTAAGCTGATTCCAGTAAGGCCCGCAGAACAAATCAAAAAGCACCTGATTTCCCAAATAAGAACCACCGATGCCAATAGAAATTACAGCATCATAGGATTTGGCTCTCTCTTTTAAGGAAAGAAGAGCATTCTTTTCCTCTTCAGAAATCAGCACATTTTCTTCCAGCAAATAAGGAAGGTGTGGAAACAGGACAAGACTTCCATCAGGCCCTTTACCTGTATCCCTAAGTTCTGTTACAGCATTCGCTGCCTGATTTATCTCGTCCGCATGTTTGACCATATTTTCTGGAGTCACACTCCAGGAGTGGTTCAGAAAATTCTTTATATCGATAAAAAGTTCATTGCTAATTGTCATACAAATAACTCCAAGCAACAAAATTACCTGCTTTACATAGATAATTCTATGGGTGATAATAGATAATTCTCATTATTGTCAGGCACTAATAATATATTTACTAGCATAACATAAAAACAGCAGGCCAAATACAAAGATCAGTCCACTGTTTTCATATAATCTTATAACTTTTTGCAAATTTCTAAAGCTCTCTCCAGAGCCTGATCCATATTATAATATTTAAAATCAGCCAGCCGTCCACAGCAGATGAGATGAGGAACCTGATCCGCCAGTTCTTTGTATTTTGCATACTGTTCCTGGCTTTCCTTTGTCAGCACCGGATAGTAAGGCTCCATGTCCTTTCCTTCTTCATAGGGCAGTGGATATTCCAAAGCATAGCTGCTTCCCGGTTTATCCTGCATTGGAAGTTTCTTATACTCTGTAATTCGGGTAAAGCCTTTCTCCTGTGGGTAAGCTACCACTGGAGCGTTCTGGACACTGTCTTTATCAGAATACTTCCACTCAAACTTGAGCGACCGATAGGGCAGTTTGCCATACTGTAAGTGGAACAATTCATCAATAGGACCGGTATAGACTACCAGACCATCAAAAGGTCTGCCATCCACCATCACCTGATTATCTTTGATTTCCAGTCTTTTCAGTGCATCCTGACCCAGCTTTACATGAATATTCGGATGATGAAGAAGATTCTCAAAGAACCTGGTGAAGGAATGAACCGGCATTACCTGATAAGGATCATCAAAATATCCAACATCATAAGAAAAACGAAGCGGAACCCTCGCTAAGATGCTTGGATCGATTTCCTCCGGAGACACGCCCCACTGTTTTGCCGTATAGGGAGCATAATCATTCCGAAATAAAAATTCTGCATACTCGCGCACCACGGGATCCTCATTCCCAAGGACCTCCACCACCGTAGCAGTACTTCTTCCTTTGAATGCCAGCAGAAGATGCTTCTTCAGCTCCTCTGCCTTTTCTTTAGGATAAAAAACATCAATGGTTGTGAAATTAAAAGGAGTTGGTGTATATTTCCCATCCCACACAGCGCCACATGTAAGCTTATAGTCCTGCCAGTCTTCATAATGACACATATATTCATACAATTCCCTTTTCTTCGTGTGAAATGTATGCGGTCCATATTTCTGAACAAGAAATCCATGCTCATCTACATAATCAAACATGTTTCCCGCAATATGGTATCGTTTCTCCCAAACATTAATGTGTCTACCTTGCTCTGCGAAGTATCTAGCAATCACTGCTCCAGACAAACCTGCACCAATAACCAGGCCCTTCTCCATTAGAATGCTCCAAACTGTTTTTCAAATTCAGCCCAGGTGGGAAGATTCTTATCCTTATCTGCTAAAATCAGGTTCTCAATGCCGCCAATCTTTTCCAAGGGCCACTTGACGTTGATATCCGGATCATTCCACTTGATTCCCCCGTCATATTCACCATAAAACTTTTCAGAGCATTTATAAGATACAATGGATGGCTCCAGCACCAGATATCCGTGAGCACAGCCTGCGGGCACAAGGATTTCATTATGCTTTTCACCGATTAAATCAAAGCCCAGCCACTTCTTAAATGAAGGGCTGTCCTTACGCAGATCCACTACCACATCATACACATGACCATAGATGCAGCGTACCAGTTTGGGCTGCTGTTTAACCCGCTGGAAATGGAGAGCGCGAATGACTCCTTTATGACTGGTAGTATAAAAGATTTCAGCTAAATCATAATGAATCCCATTCTGCTCAAATACTACTTTGGAGTAATCTTTAGTAAAACACCCACGGATATCATCTGCATTAAACGGTGTTACTTCAATTAATCCTGAAATCATTGTTTCATGAAATTCGAACTTCTGAATCATTTTTTCTCCTCCTTTTTCCACCATTCCATGGTACGCCTGCAACCTTCACCGAAAGAAATCTTTGCTTTAAACCCTGTATCTTTTTCTGTTGCGGAAGAATCAAAAGCTATTAAAGGAAGATTAATTCCTGTAAATGGAATATCTCCAAACTTGAAATCCAGATTTGGAGCAATGGCTGATTTCATTTCCAGTAAAAATTCTTTCAGTTGTTTAGCATGGCTGCTCCCAATCAAATAATGATGGAAAGGTTTACCATTTTCAGCAATCAACCTAAATGCGCATGCAATATCATCAATATACACAAAATCATAATTCTGGGTTCCTGATGTAAACTGAGGACTCTCCCCGGCTATGCATTTGCGGATTGTCGTATTAACAAGCCTTGGACTCCTTTCACCAGGACCATAAGCATTTGTAATCTTAGGCCAAACCAGGTCAATTCCTTCTTTAGCAGCTATAGACATACACATCATATGCGCCACTACTTTACCACTGCCATAAATATATCCCAGCCCCGGATGATTTCCCTGCGTATAAGCAGCAGCAATCGTCTCATGCTCCATAATAGTACCTGCTGGAACAAATCGCTTACATCCGAGATCTTTGGATACCCTCATGCAGTCGATTGTCCACTGAGCATTTTGAAGCTGAAGTCGGGTATCTGCTCTTGCATTACCAGCACTTCCTGACCATGCAAAATGATAGAACGCCTCATATGTATCTGCAGGAATAACTTCTTTTAACTGTTCTGCGTTGTCCAATTCAAAAGGAATAAAATGAATATTATCACCCATAGGGATATGGTCATTATGATTTTTCCTTGCTAATGCAAATACTTCGTAACCATTGGCAGCCAGTTCTTTCACTACTGCTGCTCCAACAAACCCATTAGCCCCTGAAACAAGTGCTTTCTTCATTGATTTTCTCCCAAATATACACGAATTTCCCTATCCATTTCAGCGGGTATATCTCCCTTATTCAGCCACACCTTTGTCCAATCCACCGTCATTTTTATAGCCTCGTCAATATGCCAGCGTGGTTTCCACCCAAAAACGGATTTAATCTTGGAACAATCCAGCTTAAGAAAATTAGCTTCATGAAGTGCATGCGTTTCTGCCTGATTATCCCAAGTAAGGTTCTTTCCCCAGGAAGAACAGAATAAGTTGACCAACTCGCCGGTAGTTACACAATCACATTCATCCGGTCCTACGTTATACCAACCTGCATATTTTCCATCTTCATACTGCTTCTGAGCAATCATAAGATAAGCAAAGAGTGGCTCCAGCGCATGCTGGTATGGACGAGTAGAATAAGGATTGCGGACACCGATGGGCTTTCCTGCCTCTACGGCACGGACACAGTCAGGAATGATGCGATCATTGGCAAAATCGCCGCCTCCGATCACATTTCCAGCACGGGCTGTGGAAATGGCCGTATGTCCATCAGCAAAGAAGCTGTTTTTATAAGAATGTGTTACCAATTCTGAGCACGATTTAGAATTGGAATAAGGATCAAACCCATCCAAAGGCTCATTTTCCCGATAACCCCAAACCCATTCATTGTTGTGGTATACCTTATCTGTTGTCACATTAAGGAAACTTCTTACGCAGGGATGAAGTCTTACACATTCCAGTATATTTACCGTCCCCATTACATTAGTTTCATAAGTATAACGAGGATCCTTATATGAATCTCTCACGATAGGTTGTGCAGCAAGATGAAGAATAATATCAGGCTGAGTTTCATCAAACACCTTTGACAAATGCTCTATATCCCGAATATCCCCAATTATTGAATGCATGTTTTCTTCCAAACCTGCAAGAGAAAAAAGATTTGGATTGGTTGGCGGATTCTGGGAATACCCAGTAACGACAGCTCCAGCATTAATAAGAATACGACAAAGCCAGCTGCCCTTAAATCCTGTATGTCCTGTTACAAGAACACGTTTCCCTCTGTAAAATTCATTGTCGAAATAATTCATTAGTCTGCCCACACTTTCCAAGGTGCTTTGCCAGAAGCCCAAAGTTCTTCAAGCTGCATCTTTTCTCTGATTGTATCCATGCACTGCCAGAAACCTTCATGCTTATAAGCCATAAGCTGTCCTGTCTTAGCCACCGTTTCCAATGGTTCCTTTTCCAAAACCGTACTATCTCCCTCAATGTAATTGATAAATTCTGGCTGACATACCATATAGCCAATATTTATAAGGTTTCCATCTCCCTTGGTCTTTTCACGGAATTCACGAACAAACCCTGCTTTGTCAATATCTAAAACTCCGAAACGCTGTCCTGCATTGTATGCAGACATGGTCACAATTTTGCCATGCTTCTTGTGAAATTCGACTAATTGTTTAATATTGATGTCTGCCACACCATCACCATAGGTGAGCATAAAAGGTTTATTGCCAATATAATCTTTAACTCTGCGTACACGTCCACCTGTCATAGTATTTAAACCAGTATCTACTACTGTGACTTTCCATGGCTCAGAATGGGTATGATGCACAATCTGTATTTCTTTTCCACTGGTAAAATCAAAAGTTATATCAGAAGTATGCAAAAAATAATCAGCAAAATATTCTTTAATCATATGCTGTTTGTACCCTGCACAGATGACAAAATCATTGAAACCATAGGTACTATATGTTTTCATGATATGCCAGAGAATAGGCATTCCACCCAATTCAACCATTGGCTTTGGGCGAAACTGACTTTCCTCACTAATTCTTGTACCGAAACCACCTGCTAAAATAACAACTTTCATGTCTAATGTCTCCTTCCTTTTATTAACGTTTTACTAATGAAAAATAAATCTTCTTCATAAAATTTCTCCGTTTAGAGCCTTTGGGCAGAAGAATATAACCAATGTTCTCGAACCGGAACTTCATACTGAACAATAACCTATCCAACATATGTTGAATCATACCATCCGGAACAACTGTCTGTTCGAAATAAACAAGCTGTAACTCTTTGATACGATAAGCACTTTGTTTTCGGAGAGAATAGATAAAGATACCATAAAGTATTTCTCCCATATATCCTATAGTTCGTTCATATTTCTTTGCCAAGCCATTTTTATCCAGTTGTTTTTCCAAATCAAATAGAATAGAAAATTGGAATTCACACATCTGATAAAAAAGCGATTTCTTCATAACATAACAATTATAACCACGATGCCACTTTCCTGCCAGATACTCCTTAGCCGCTTGGTCATATTCGGGAGCCAGTCGATGAATCGTTTCTACTAAAAGTGGTAATACCCTCTTATCAATAAAGACCCCGTCATGAGCTGCCCAATGATCATACACAGAGTGCTGACAGCCCAAAGGAGTAGGAATATAATCTACATCTGCCGCTTCATTGACCACTGCATCGCAATCTTCTATGATTTTCCTCATAAAATTCTCATTCAGTAAACCATATTTAACAATGGCATGATTATCCAGAAGTCCCTCCATAACCTGGTTTTGCGCATTTGTTCTGAACTTCCTTCCACTGAATGTCAAATACCGTCGGTAATGACACAAACCAAAATAGTCGGCTTTCTCATTCTTCCAAGCCCAATATTGCACAGTAAACTCACAAAAAGCATTACGCCGAGATGATATATTGTCTCCTGTATTATCCCCTATAATATTTTTGATTGGAATCTTATTTTGCCTGTACGTAGCCCCACAAACAACAGGTACATATAAAGGATTTGGAATAATGGTAGAATTTATATCCAATCGGTTTGAAACAAAAATTTTAATTTGCGCCCGCAAAAAGCTCACCTACATATAAAAAACAAAATTATCAAAATGTTTGGGTTCGATGCTACAAAGGCTATATGTCTAATAACATATAGGATATCGTCCAATAAAATCGAAATCTACTAAAATCCTAAAATTAGTATTTAACTTGAAATATTATTTTGGGGCCTTAGCAAGATGATAAACTTTTTTAGAAACTCTATACATCAATGAATGTCCTGCCAACCTCTTTTTTATTACATCCTTTAAATGCTCACGATCATATAAATATAAAGTAATTGCTTTAGAAATATTCCCTTTTGAGTTATAAGCCGCAAGAAACCCATCAAGTGGTCGATTCTGATTTTGTATCCAATAATCAGTAATATTCTGTTTTTTACCTATAAACAAATCATCTTCAAATTCGATATTTTTAAAAATAGATAAATCACTTGGAGATGCATTCATCAGAAAATATTCTAATGGCCAAGATAAATCCTGATCTCTAAAAGACATCATTTGGATACCGTCACCAAAAGCATCAACAAACGCCTGAATAAAATCTAAAGCACCTCGCTGATACAATTTCATAATGTAATCATTAGAAAATTCTGTTTTATATTCTTCAAAGAGAGGCTTAACGGTTTCTCCAACAATATCAAATCCTATGCATGATGGACCTTGCTCAGACAGTAACAATTCCCTGATTGGGCCACATAAGTTGGGAAGATTCCCAAAAAAAGTAGTGATTTTAAAATCATTAACACGCGCATTATCCATACCAGTTTGCGTTGTAGTATTAAGATAAAATGTATCAATATTGTATCCTGTTAATGCTTTTAAGAGACTCTCAGTTCTTCCACTATAACCAACATCAAAAAAGCAATCATTGGAACCAATTAAAGAACTAAAATATTTTTTCATAATTGCTCGATAATTATTGAGCGCATTTTGATCCAATAATTCATCCCGTATAATACATAGAAAAGAAATATATTCCTTCCGAGAATGGAACTTCTTTTCTGGTATAAAGCCCTTCTTTTTTATAAATGAATAAGAACAATTTTCAGACTTTAATATAGGTCTAAGTAATTTCATGATAGAGAGGGGTGATTGCTTTAAATAATTGATAGCAATTTCCAAATTGCATAAGTCAATTTTATTCAAAACCATCAACGGAAATATAGCTTTTCTCGAAACGCGAATATAGTCTATTTTAGGTTGATATTTACCAAAATGCGGTTGTAACAGTCGGAATGCTTTGTGGACAAGATATCCATCTCTGGCAATAAAATGAATACAATCATACCCCTTGGCGGAAGCATTTTCATAAAGCCAATGACATATTCCAAGTAAAGCTGGCCCCATCAAACTAAAACCAATAGCATAAGGATTGGCATTGAAATTCATAATATTCGAATTTATTTGATTAAAAGGCATATCAAACAGCTTATTAGCAGAAATTCCATGGGCGCACCTCATACTTAAAAACATAACTGAACTATCCGGAATCATTCTAGAATTGTCTTTTATGCACTTGTAGAAAAAATTACTAGAAAGAGAGGTATTATTGCAAGATAAAAATAGGTCTATGGTTTTAGGAATTTGTAGTGTTTTTATCCCAAGTTTATTGGGAACACATATATCAGAATAATCATTATCACCAATGTGCAACATTTGGGAAGCATCTAAAGAAATTTTATTTAATACATATTTAAATAAATCTCTATTGTACTTTGTAATTCGGCATTCGGATGAAAGGAAAACATCATCAAATGAGATTTCATATCCACATTTCTGAAGCATAGAATAAACAATTTCTTTGGGAAGATACATGTCAGAAATACATATTAATTTTTTCCCAAGAAATTTAACTAGGTCAAATAGATATTTACCAAATTGTCGTTGTTGAACTAACTGTAATTCTAAACCAATCTCTTTTTCTTTAATTCTATTTACAGTTTTGTCGCTCAATTTAAACTGTTTTTTTATATTTTCATAAATTTCATCTAGTGTTACTTCATCATAATTGCTTTTATTTTTCAAATCTTCCCTTGCGAGGGATTCACCAAATTTTCTCATTTCTTTAAAATCTGGTTCCATAATAGTTCCAATTTGTGCTTTTACAAAATCATTCATCAATACAAAGAGATCTTCAGGTGAATACAAAGGTCTTACAATAAGCGTATCAAAAACATCAAAGCTCACACATTTAACCTTTGGGTCCGTTATCTTGGTGATATAATCTTCAATATATGGATAATATGGTGTATTCAATTGGTAAAAGAAATCATCTTTAGATGAAGTTAAATCAGGGTTTTCATCATCAAAATACTCTGCTAAGTTATTCTTTAATAAGTTTCTCTTCTCTAACCAGGTTAATTTAGAATTTTTAATGTTATGTATCCATATTCTTTGATATCTATTTTTCCAATGTTTTAAGTTTATTCCATATTTTTTCTCCTGATGATATTCTTTCTGTATTCTTTCCATATATGAAAATACATCTTTAATATTTTGGAGATTAGATTTAAATTTATTTACATCACTACCACTCGCCGTATAAGCATCCTCTCTTTTTATATAATAATACTGAACTAAATTTGTGCTAACGAAATGTTTTACATTGGAAAAAAAAACTGTACTAAATGCCATATCGTCACTCATGACAATATTAGCGCTTTGAAGTAATAAAGCGGGGAGTGATTTTTTTATTAACTCTCGAGAGTACAGTTTATTCCACACCAGATGCCAATAATAACATTCTCCTTCTTGCCCCCAAAAATAATTTTCAATCTGTTCTCCAGTCAGATCAATATTCTCTAAATGGTAGGGATTCAGATTTTCAAATATCTTGTCTTTATTTGCAAATTCTAAAATAACATCACTAGCAACAATATCCGCTTTTCTTGTTTCAGCTAACATGACCAATAATCTGTAGAAATCTTTTGAAACATAATCATCGCTATCAATAAAAGCAATATAATTTCCAGTTGCAGCTAAGATTCCCTGTAATCTTCCAGCATAAAGACCATTATTTTGACTCAATGAAATAAGTTTTATATTTCTATCCGGATACGCGGCAATGTATTCTTTAGCTATGCAGTCTATGTTTCCTTTTGATGCATTATCAACAATGATAAATTCGATATTATCATAAGTTTGTTCTAAAACACTCTGAAAACATTTCTTTACATACTTTTCTGTATTATAAACAGTCGTGATTACTGATACTAATGGCTTATTCATATTATAACTTCTCCTTATTATTAGGGTGTGTCAAGAGTTTTGTGTGAATCGATTCAATAAGCAACATCGTATTGCTGCATAAGCTGAGACATCCTGTCGTC
>ERZ773168.3314-NODE-3314-length-11506-cov-5.459873_pt1 | contig 11506 bp, 9 predicted proteins | sample MGYA00511261_ERZ773168 | MGnify/ENA primary metagenome ERZ773168 (study PRJEB29015, sample SAMEA2737855) | human gut metagenome | biome: human gut; feature: human-associated habitat; material: faeces | place: China | collected 2012 ... | reverse complement strand
ATTTTTTTGCGCGAAAAAAACGCCGCCCGAGCCGGGTGGCGTTTTTCGGTGCCGGGGGCATTTACTGAATCCATTCCACGTTCGCGGCGTCGCGGAAAAGGATGTTCAACGGCCGGACGAGTCCGTCGGCATCGGCGGCAAAGAGGAAGCCCACCTTGTCGAGCGGTACGGAGATAAAGGTCGTCGAGGGGTAGCCGCCGATCATGTCGACGCGATCGATGAGCGACCAGACGAATATTTCGAAAGGCATCTGGCCCGGCAGCAGCGTCAGCCCGGGGAATTCCGTTTCATACCCCGCCGAAGTGGTATCGGCAGGATGGGGTTTGAAGAACACGTCGTACTGCGCGCCGTACTGCTCCATGATCCGTGCTACATAATCGCGCTGCAAGCGGGCGCTGGCATCGTCGGCATGGCTCGTGCCGATGATGATGAGGTTTTTCTTCGGGGAGGCGTCGAACAGCGCCGCAAAATTGTCGTAATCGAATCCCGCCATGTCGTAGAACCGCTTGCGCGAGGACTCGGGCAGCGCCGAAAGCATCTCGTAAGGCTGGATGCTTTCGATCTCCATCTCCCCGAGCTTTTCGGTGATGAACGGACAGGAACTTTCCAGCAGCGAACCGTCCTGCACCACCAGCCGGTAATCGGGGCGGGTAGAAAGGTAATAAGGCCACGTATAGCTTTCGAACTCGGGCAGCGAACGGGTCTCGGGATAACGTCCGCCGTGATTCCAGTCCAGCGCCTCGACCTCCGAGGCATAGCTCTCCCAGTTCTGCTCGGCCGTCGCCGCGTCGCCGAAATAGTTGTAAAAGTTATTGTAGGTTCCCGTACCGTCGGAGAGCATGCTCACCTTGACCCGTGCCGAGTCGATCCCCTGCGCCACGAACCAGTCGTAGCCGATCCGGCAGCGCAGGTCGTCCACATAGAGGCCGAAGACGGCCGTCGGGTCGGCACTGTTGATCTCCAGGATACGGCGCTTCATTTCGCGCGCCATAGCCTCCATTTCGGCCTGCGTGGCGTCGGCCGTTCGGTCTGCGGCGGTCGTAACCTCGGCACGCGCCGGGAACTCCGCCGGGTCGAACGTCTTGGAGCGCGAATAGAACACGTAGCCGGGCTTGTCGTGCGAGAGCAGGTGAATGCCTGCATACAGGGTAGGCATCGTCCCGAACGTCACGTAGAAATAATAGTCGGGGGAGTCGTAGCCGGCCGACAGGGCCCCCTGCGACAGGCGAAAAGGCACGATCGCATCCCCGCATGCAAAGGCGAGCTGGGCGCTGCGTGCGGCACCCGGATTCTCGTCGAGGCTAGTTCGACCTCGGAATATCCCGCAGGGCCCTCGGTCGCGGAAAGCCTGAACCACGTATCCCCGGCAGCCTTCGTCACACGCCACGGGGCGGGAGCCAGCACGGAAATCTTGCCCGCACGGGCCAGTCCGTCGAGCGACAGGAAATGTTCCCCGCCGTTGATTACGATCAGGTTCTGCGATACTTCGTCATCGCTGCACGCCGCGGTGCCCGAAAGCAGCGCCAGGCAAAGGAAGAGCCGAAATAATCTTTTCATAAAGCGAATTGTTTTTCGATACTGCATATATAAACGCCGCGAATCCCGTTTTACTGCGTTGCCGCAAAAAATAACGGTAAAATTTAAGCCGCACGGGTTGTCCCGTGCGGCTTTGTCATTGAAAACGAGGAGTTAGCCGTTTCTTTTCTTCTTGATCCGGTCGAAATGCCCGCGGATGTGCTCGCGGAATAATTCCCGGCGGTATTTCAGATCGGCCTGCCAACCCAGCCAGCGGGTATAGCGCTCGCGCTTTTCAGGATAAATATCGCGTATGGTCACTAGGATGCCCGTCTCCTCCACGCCGCCGAAATCGGGGTTCGACACCGTGTCGAAGACCCGCATCGTGGGCGAAAGGTTCATGTAGGCATTTATCAGCGGCGGGATGTTCTCGTTGAACTCGCGGATCTTCTGGATCAGTATCCGGTAGTTCTCCTGATAGGTACGCCCCGTGAAAAGCTGTTCGTAATAGGGGTCGTCAAGGTCGAGCTTCAACGGATGGATACCCTCCACGAGGTTCTCGCGGTCGGGGAAATAGCGGCGCAGGAACCAGATCAGCGCATTGCGCGCCACGGCCTTGTAGGTCGTATACATCGTCACCTTGCCGAAAAGGTATTTCGCATTCGGATCCAGCACGATCAGCGCCCCGAGGCCGTCCCAAAGGTTATCCAGCGCGTAGATGCTCTTGGCGTTGCCGCGCGCCTGGTAGGAGGGCTGCACGAACGAGCGTCCCAGCTCAATGGTGCGGGGCAGGTACTTGCGACGGAACTTGTCGCTGAAACGGAAATAGTGTTCGGTCGAGAGGTGGCGGGGATATTCGTCCGTACAGATGATGAAACGGTAGCCTCCGACGATCTCCCCGGCCGCCGGATCCCAGACGATCAGCTGGTAATACCCGTCCTCGGCCAGGTCTTCGGCGTCGATATCCACCTCCCGGCCTGTACCGCCGCCGGCGCCGCGGAACGCGATCTCGCGCAGCCGTCCGATTTCACGCATCAGCGCCGGGCACTCCGACGCCGGGAAGATATAGATCTCGTTCCCGGCCTTCTTCGTGTCGCGCGCTTTGCGCTCGGGCGTAAGCTCGGCGCGGAGCAATTCCCGGTCGACGGGAGGTATGATAGGTTCCATTTCTCGTGCTTGCATAACTTAGGACAAAAATACCGATTTACCCGTTATTTTCCGCCGGGAGGAGCATATTTTCCAAAAAATACGCTTTTTTGCGTACAAACTCCGCCTGGTCGCGGAGGCCGCCGTAGCGTTGCAGCTCGGCGACGGGGATGGGGTCGCCCACGAGGATGCGGAAATGCTTGCCCTTCTGCGAAAACATCTCGTCGGACAACCACAGCATCTCGATATTGAATTTCACGCCCAGCATCCGGCGGATACGGTCGACGCGGTAAAAGAAGTTCGACAACCGCCCCTCGACGAACACCGGCACGATCTGGCGCTGCGAGGCATAGGCTTTCTTCAGGAAATTGGTCTTCCACAGCAGGTCGGTCACCTCGCCCCCGATGCAGCGCGAGCACAGCCCGGCGGGGAAGGTGAGGATAGGCAGCTCGCCGAAGAACTCCTCGTCGAACTTGCGGGCGTAAAGGCTGTTCTGCGAACCGTGTTTGTTGACCGGGATCCACAGCGGGCGGAGGGGTTCGAGGTGCATCAGCAGGTCGTTGACCACCACGCGCGCATCGCCGAAGCGGTCGATCAGCTTGTCGGCCAGCATCATGCCGTCCATCCCCCCGAACGGGTGGTTCGATGCGAAAAGATAACGGCCTTTGGGATCGAGTTTTTCGAGCCCTTCGACCGAATAGGTCACCTGCCATTCGCGGAAACAGGCGCGGATGAACTCCTGCGGCGGCAGGTTCCAGTAATGCTCGAGGATGTAATTGATTTCCGGCTCATGGATCGTACGGCGGAGCCAGCGGAGGACGAACCCGGGAACCCAGCGGGCCAACCGCGGGGCTTTCTCGGCGAGTACCGCTCCGATATCTATTCTGGGCATAGGGATGTTCAAAAAATTATATCCGCAAATATAGGTATTGTTTTTCGAAAAATCCCTAACTTTACACCCAAATCGACCTCATCGGCAACGAATATGTCTCAGTACCATACACCTGTGCTTTTGGAAGAGTCCGTCGGTCTGCTCGGCATCGACCCCGCAGGCACCTACGTCGACCTCACTTTCGGCGGGGGCGGCCACTCACGCCGTATCCTCGAAGAACTGGGGCCCGAAGGGCGGCTCTATGCCTTCGACCAGGATCGCGACACGCTCGCCAACGCCCCCACCGACGGACGGTTCCACTACGTCGAAAGCAATTTCCGGTTCCTGCGCGGAGCCCTCAGGCTGCGCGGGGTAACCGAGGCAGACGGCATACTGGCCGACCTGGGAGTCTCGTCGCACCATTTCGACGCCGTGGAACGGGGTTTTTCGTTCCGGGGCGAGGCGCCGCTGGACATGCGCATGAACCAGCGGGGCGGGCTGACGGCGGCGAAGGTCGTCAACAGCTACCCGGCCCAGACGCTGACGCAGCTGCTGGGGGACTGGGGCGAACTGGACACCCCGTGGAAGGTCGCCAACTGCATCGTCCGGGCGCGGGAAACGGCACCGATTCAAACCACGGCGCAGCTGGTCGAGGCCGTCCGTCCCTGCACGCCGAAGAAAGACGAGTCGAAGTTCCTGACCAAGCTCTTCCAGGCACTCCGCATCGAGGTCAACGGCGAGATGGAGGCACTCAAGATGGCACTCGAACAGAGCCTCAGGGTATTGCGCCCCGGCGGACGGCTGGTCGTCATCTCCTACCACTCGCTCGAAGACCGGCTGGTAAAGAATTTCCTGCGCAGCGGCAATTTCGCGGGCGCGGTGGAAAAGGATTTCTACGGCCGCGCCCTCACGCCATTCGAAATCCTCACGCGCAAGGCGGTCGTCCCCTCGGACGAAGAACTGGAACGCAACCCCCGGTCGCGCTCGGCGAAGCTGCGCGCCGCCGTAAAACGATGACCCGGCCATGTATCCCGACCACGAATTCGACCCCATAACCCCCGAAGAGGAGGCGCAGCGCGCACAGGAAGCGGAATTCGCCCGCCGCGTGCGGCGCGAGGTACTGCGCATCGAACGGGGCGAGGCCGAGGAGGAGATCCGCGCCGACCTGGAACGCGAGGCAGCAGAAAAGGCCGAAGCCGAGGAGCGCGAACGCAGGGAGCGCCGCCGCAGGGCCAGCACCTTCTGGCAGCTTTTCTCGGGCACGATCCTCGTACGCGAAGGCATATCGAAATATTACCCCTACATGCTCTCGATCGCGGGCATGTTCTTCCTGAGCATTGCCGTCATGTTCACGGCGCTGCACCTCGACATGAAATACACGCGCCTCGAACGCGAAGTCCAGATCCTGCGCGAACGGTCGATCCGCCTGCAGGAGCAGCGTTACAGCCGTACGACCCACTCGGCCATCGTCGAGCGGCTGCGCGAACGCGGCATCGACCTGGGCGACCCCTCCGCCCCGGGCGAGATCATCGAAAACTAAACGGCGATGAAACAGGAGCGTTCGAAGATCAAAAGCGACATTCTGCTGCGGGTACGGCTGCTTTACGTGCTGTTCATACTCGCGGGGCTCACCGTGTTCGCACGCCTGGTCTGGGTACAGCTTTTCAGCGCCGAAGTGGCCTACAACGCCGACCGGCTCGCCAGCCGCATCTTCACCGAAGAGACCATCCCGGCCCAGCGGGGCAGCATCCTCGCGCGCAACGGGGCACCGCTGGCGACCTCGATCTTCCGCTACCAGGCAGCCTTCGACTTTGCCTCGCCCGGCCTGGATTCGCTCAAGACCTTCCGCGAACAGAGCGACTCGCTCGCCAAGCTGCTCTCCGCCTTCTTCAAGGACAAACCCGCCTCGGAATACGCCCGCCGCTTCCGCGAGGAGCACGCCCGCCGCTACCGGCTGGTCAACGGCCGCGACACCTCCTACCTGCGCTCCGAAGGGTGGCTGTCGCGCATGATGGATCGCCTGCGGGGCGAAGAGTACGTCACCCGGAAAATCTACGACACGATCCGCGACCACACACCCGTCAACATCTTCCCCCGCGAGGTGGACTATGCCGAATGGGAGACCCTGCGGCGTTACCCGATGCTGAACTGGAACATGGGCATGGTCTACCGCCTCGTCGAACGCGACCAGCGCATCTACCCGCAGGGCGAACTGGCGCGCCGTACGATCGGGCTCACGGGCGACAAGGGCAATTACGGCATCGAGGAGGCCTACCGTGAGGAACTCGCGGGACAGGACGGCAAGGCGCTGCGGCAGCGCATCGCCCGGGGCTTCTACGGCCGCGTGGCGGGAGCCGGGCATGAAGACCCGGTGGACGGGTACGACATCGTGACGACACTCGACCTCGACCTGCAGGATGTGGCCGACAAAGCGCTGCGGCGCCAGTTGGAAGCCCAGAACGCCATCTGGGGCACGACCATCGTCATGGAGGTGGAGACCGGCGAGATACTCGCCATGGCCAACCTGGGCCGCTCGGGTTCCTCGGGCGGCAGCTATTACGAAAGGGAGAACTACGCGCTGGGACGCAGCATGGAGCCCGGATCGACCTTCAAGCTGGCGACGATGCTCACGCTGCTCGACGACGCCGGCATGTCGCCCGAGACGACCTACGACACGCACAACGGCGACCCCGTGACGGTCGGCCCGGCCCGGAATATCCGCGACTCGCACCGGGGCGACCATGTCATCGGCTTCCGCCGCGCCGTAGCCTCGTCGTCGAATGTCTATTTCGCCAAGGCGATCTGGGATCGCTACGGCATCACGGGCAAAAAACAGGAATACAGCGACTTTCTGCACGAAAAACTCCACCTGGGCAAGACCGTCGGGCTGGAACGGCTCGGCGAACGCGCCCCGTCGATCACCGCCGACTGGAAAGTACCCGACCCGGGCGTCATGCTCGTCAAGATGAGCTACGGCTACCGCGTGCGGCTGGCGCCGATCCAGATGATCACGTTCTACAACGCCATCGCCAACGGCGGGAAGATGATCTCGCCCGTGCTGATCCGCGAACTGCGGCGCGGTGACCGCGTCGAGGAGCGGTTCGAGACGCAGACCATCGCCTCGTCGATCTGCTCGCGCGCGGCATTGCGCGAGGTGCAGCGCTGCCTCGAACTGGTCTGCACGCAAGGTACCGCAAGCCTCTATTTCAAGGACTCCACGCGCCTGCGCGTGGCCGCCAAGACCGGCACGGCGCAGATCACCGACGCCCGCAGCCGCGAGGGACGCTATTACCTCGGTTCGATGGTCGCCTATTTCCCGGCCGACAATCCCCGCTATACGGTGCTGACGACCATCGAAACCCGGGCGCAACCGGGCAAAGCCTACTACGGCGGGCCGCTGGCGGGCCCCGTGGTCAAACGGATGGTCGATTACATTTACAACCGCAACCGCGACTGGTACGGCCGCGTGGAGCGGCACGGCGACCGCTGCTACCCGGGGCACGTCAAGGGCGGCGACATCGCCCAGATCCGCCGCGTGGCCGACAAGTTCTCGCCCCGCGCCTCGTTCGACCAGCGTACGGGCTGGGGGCGCGCCCGGGTCGACAGCCTCTCGAACGTAATCATCACGAGCCTCCCGCCCGAAACAGGGACGATGCCCGACGTGCGCGGCATGGGGCTCAAGGATGCACTGTTCGTACTCGAAAGCCGCGGGCTGAAAGTCCGTTTTTCGGGCGCGGGCGCCGTAACACAGCAAAGTATCCCCGCCGGAGCCCGCATCACGCCTGGCTCGACGGTCGGCATAACACTGAAATAAGATGAAAACACTGAAAGACCTACTCAAAGATACGCCCGTCACGGCGCTGCACGGCGACGGTTCCACGACGGTGGCCGCCCTGGCCTACGATTCGCGGGCCGTGACGCGGGGCGACTGTTTTTTCGCCACCCGCGGCACGCAGTCCGACGGGCACGACTTCATCCCCGACGCCGTCGCAAAAGGCGCCTCGGCCGTCGTCTGCGAGCAGTTGCCTGCCGAAACGGCCCACGGGGTGGCCTACGTCGTCGTCCCCGACGCCGCAGGAGCGCTGGCCGACATGGCCGCAGCCTTCTACGGCCATCCGAGCCGCGAACTAAAACTCGTGGGCATCACCGGCACCAACGGCAAGACCACGACCGCAACATTGCTCTACGACCTGGTGCGGGCACTGGGCTACAAGGCCGGGCTGGTCTCGACGGTCGTCTACAAGGTCGGCGAACGCATCGTCGAGGCGACCCACACCACGCCCGACCCCGTGCGGCTGAACGCCATGATGCGCGAGATGGCCGACGAAGGGTGCGAATACTGCTTCATGGAGTGTTCGTCGCATGCCATCGTGCAGCAACGCACACGGGGGCTGCATTTCGCAGGCGGCATCTTCTCGAACATCACCCACGACCACCTCGACTACCACAAGACCTTCGCCGAATACATCCGCGCCAAAAAACTCTTCTTCGACTCCCTCGCCAAGGATGCCTTCGCCCTGACGAACGCCGACGACAAGAACGGCCGCGTCATGGTGCAAAACACCGCAGCCGGGATACACACCTATTCGCTGCGCACGATGGCCGATTTCCGCTGCAAGATCGTCGAGATGCACGTCAACGGCATGCTGCTGCGCATCGACGGGCAGGAAGTATGGGTTGGGCTCGTAGGACGCTTCAACGCCTATAACCTGCTGGCCGTCTACGGCGCCGCGGTGCTGCTGGGACTCGACCGCGCCGAAGTGCTGCGCGCGATGAGCATGCTCCATGCCGTGAGCGGGCGCTTCGAATTCGTGCGGGCGGAGAATGGAACCACGGCCATCGTCGACTATGCGCATACGCCCGACGCACTGGAAAACGTCATCCAGACCATCCAGGAGATCCGCACCCCGACGCAACAATTGATCGTCGTCTGCGGCTGCGGCGGCGACCGCGACCGCACCAAACGGCCCGAGATGGCGCAGATCGCGGTGAAATACGCCGATACGGCCATCTTCACCTCGGACAACCCGCGCCACGAGTCGCCCGGGGCGATCCTCGACGAGATGGCCGCCGGCCTCGACCCCGGCGCCCGGTTCCTGCGCATCGTCGACCGTGCCGAGGCCATCCGCACCGCCGCAATGCTCTCCCGGCCGGGCGACATCCTGCTCATCGCGGGCAAAGGGCACGAAACCTATCAGATCATCGGCGACGTAAAACACCACTTCGACGACAAGGAGGAGGTCGGCAAGGCCTTCGGCACACTCAGAAACTAAAAACCCGACATACGACATGTTCTATCACATTTTCAAGTATTTAGGCGAATATTACGACATCCCGGGCTCGGGTATGTTCCAGTATATTTCGTTCCGCGCGGCGGCGGCCATCATCCTCGCGCTGCTGATCGTCATCATCTTCGGCCGCAAGATCATCGACTTCCTGCGCCGCAAGCAGATCGGCGAGGACATCCGCGACCTCGGGCTCGAGGGACAGCTCCAGAAACGCGGCACCCCCACGATGGGCGGCGTCATCATCCTGCTAGCGATCCTCGTCCCGATCCTGCTCTTCGGGCGGCTCGACAACATTTACATCCAGCTGATGATCGTCTCAACCGTCTGGCTAGGGCTGATCGGCGGGCTGGACGACTACATCAAGGTCTTCCGCCACAACAAGGAGGGGCTCAAGGGCCGCTTCAAGATCGTGGGCCAGGTCGGGCTGGGCATCATCGTCGGCACGACGATGTGGCTTTCGCCCCAGATCATCGTCCGCGAGAAGGTCACGCAGCCCGTGCAGACCGTCTATCTGAACCCCGACGGATCGGTGATCGAAAGCGTGCAGCGGAACGTCGTCCTGAGCTCGGAAAGCACCAAGACCACCAAAACCACCATCCCCTTCGTCAAGAACAACGAATTCGACTACGGATGGCTCACGGGCGAGGACAGCGCCACGACCTGGCTGCTCTACGTGCTGGTGGCGATCTTCGTCGTCACGGCCGTCTCGAACGGCGCCAACCTCACCGACGGCCTCGACGGGCTGGCCACGGGCGTCTCCGTCCCGATCGTGGCCGTACTCGGCGTGCTGGCTTACCTCTCGGGACATATCGTCTACGCCGACTACCTCAACATCATGTATATCCCCGACAGCGGAGAGCTGGTCGTCTTCGCGGCGGCCTTCGCGGGCGCGCTGGTCGGCTTCCTGTGGTACAACTCCTTCCCGGCGCAGATCTTCATGGGGGACACCGGCTCCCTGTCGATCGGCGGCATCATCGCCGTCTTCGCCCTCTGCATCCGCAAGGAACTGCTGCTGCCGCTGCTGTGCGGCGTGTTCCTGGTCGAGAGTTTCTCGGTGATGATGCAGGTCGGCTACTTCAAATACACCAAACGCAAATACGGCGAAGGGCAGCGCCTGTTGCTAATGGCCCCCGTACACCATCATTTCCAGAAAAAAGGGCAGTTCGAAACCAAGATCGTGCTCCGCTTCTGGATCATCTCGCTGCTGCTGGCCGCCATCACCCTGGTAACGTTAAAGATCCGGTAATCATGAAAAAGATAGCAGTCCTGGGCGGAGGCATCAGCGGTTACGGCTCCGCGATCCTCGCCAAAAAGAAAGGGTTCGACGTATTCCTCTCCGATATGGGGAAGATCGCCGACCGCTACAAAGCCAAGCTAGACGAGTGGCAGGTTCCCTACGAGGAAGGCGGCCACACCGAGGAACGCATCCTTGCGGCACACGAGGTCGTCAAGTCGCCAGGGATCCCCGAAACGGCCCCCATAGTGCGGAAAATCCGTGCGGCAGGCATTCCCGTCATTTCGGAAATGGAGTTCGCGGGCCGTTACCTGGGCCGGTCGAAATGCATCTGCATCACCGGCTCGAACGGCAAGACCACTACCACGTCGCTCGTCTACAAGATCATGCGCGACGCCGGGATGAACGCCGCCCTGGGCGGCAACATCGGCGAGAGTTTCGCCTACTCGGTGGCCACGGGCAACTACGACTGGTACGTGCTGGAGCTCAGCTCTTTCCAGTTGGACGGCATGTATAAATTCCGCGCCCATATCGGCGTGCTGATGAACATCACGCCCGACCACCTCGACCGCTACGGACACTGTTTCCAAAACTACGTCGATTCGAAAATGCGCATCACGCAGAACCAGAACTCGCGCGATTATTTCGTCTATTCGGGCGACGACGAGGTGATCTGGCAGCAGCTTCCCAGGTACGACCTGCGCATGAAGCAACTTCCCTTCGCCGCAAAGAATGCCGTGGCGAGCGGTGCCGGCGACGCCTTCCTCTGCGACGGCAAATTCACGGCGGCCGTCGGGAAGGCCTCGGTCGAGATCGACACGGCCAAGATGCAGCTCAAAGGGCTGCACAATGCCTATAACGCCATGGCCGCGGCTCTTGCGACCCTTGCGGTAGGCGTCGCGCCGGCCTCGATCCGCCGCTCGATCTACGGCTTCGCCCCCGTCTGCCACCGTCTCGAACCCGTCCGGGAAAGCGGCGGCGTACTGTGGATCAACGATTCCAAGGCCACCAATGTCGACTCGGTATACTATGCGCTCGAAAGCATGACGCGCCCCGTGGTATGGATCGCCGGGGGCACGGACAAAGGCAACGACTACGAACCGCTGAAGGCTTTCGCCCGTACGAAGGTACATACGCTCGTCTGCATGGGCGCGGACAACACCAAGCTGATCGAAGAGTTCACGGGTGTGGTGCCCGATGTGGTCTCCACCGGCTCGCTCGACGCCGCGATGGAGGCCGCCAAAGCCGCCGCACAGCCCGGTGACGCAGTGCTGCTCTCGCCCGCCTGCGCGAGTTTCGACCTCTTCAAAAACTACGAAAACCGCGGCGAGCTGTTCAAGGCGTGGGTAAACGAAAAGGCATAGCACGATGAAGCTCGGCGAACGGAAATACACGCAGGACGAAGGGCCGACGCAGGAGCCCTGGACGGAAGCGCCCGGAAAATCCCCCCGC
>ERZ773168.3310-NODE-3310-length-11514-cov-3.220351_pt1 | contig 11514 bp, 7 predicted proteins | sample MGYA00511261_ERZ773168 | MGnify/ENA primary metagenome ERZ773168 (study PRJEB29015, sample SAMEA2737855) | human gut metagenome | biome: human gut; feature: human-associated habitat; material: faeces | place: China | collected 2012 ... | reverse complement strand
TGCGGTTCAGCGTATCTTTCTCATTCTCCAACTCCTGCTTTTTTACGAAATAGAATTGATTTTGCAAATAGGGAATGACCAGTTCCGGGGAGCGGAGAAACAGTTTGAGTGCGCCGCGATTGAACCGGAACATGATGGAGAGTTTTTGCAAAAGGCCCAAGCGAGTCTCATGCTCTGCGTGCTGTTCAAACTCCATCCAGAGGGCGAGAATTTTCTGCGAGGACAACTTATTCAGACTTTCAGACGGCACATCACGGTAAGTCGCATAGTATTCCTCAAAATAGTGCTGCTCCGGTGTTAGCTGCAAGAATTCCTGCTCAATTTCCGCGATACGATTCTTTGCATTGAGCATTTCGTTCAATTCTTCGGAAAGCGCAGTCGTTTCCTGCTCTAATTGTTGCCGTTCCTCCGGCTGCATCTCCCAATCGCTCATATCCGGATAGGCGCCTGTCTGGGCATCTAAAAATTTTTGCTTGTTGGTGAGATTTCCAAGGAATGCGGTCAGAAAGGCAACCTTTTTCTTCTCCAACTTTTCCGCAACATTATGCGTTGCGGAGTTATTATTGGAGACCACCGCCACAGTCTTTCCACTACGGACAACATTGGCGATGATATTCAGGATCGTCTGCGTCTTTCCCGTCCCCGGCGGGCCTTGAATAATGCTGATTTTGGAGGAAAGTGCCCGTTCTACCGCCAGTTTCTGGCTTTGGTTCAGGCCGAACGGATAGATGATCGCCTCCGGCATCCGAGGCGCTTTGACTTCTTTCTGCGGCGCAAGATAGCTTGACAGTACGGTATCCTCGCTGACCTGCTGGATCTTGTCGCACTGCATGCTCAGAATATTGCTGCCGTTTTCAGCCACAAGACTGATTGCCGCGGCAGTCTCTTTGAAGTATTGAAATGCTTCCTGATTTTTGCCGTCTGTCAGGCAATTCTGCTGGAGCTGCACTTCACTCCTACGGAACAACAAGTCTTTCTTTCCGCTGCGGATAATGCGATAATACGCGCCAAAATCGAGAAGTTCATCGATCCCGCTGATAGTCTGCCCGTTTGCGGTGACGATCACCTGCGCTGGATCGATTATCTTCTGCAATGGCAGAATCTCTACATTGCCGCTCTGAAAGTCATATACCTTATTGGGCGCACTGGTATAGATAACCTCACACTTTCCGTCATGAAACCGAAAACTTGCCACTGAGTCTGTCTGGTCTTTTCCCTTTATGACAATTAAGTGCTTTCGCGCGTCCATAGGCTATCCTTTCTCTCAAGAACGCAAGCTGTTGACTTATAACCCGCCCACTTTGTTGCAGCTTTAGGAGCTCTTCTGCACAGCCTATTCATTCAAAAACGTCTCCTGCTCGATTGTGACACCATAGTTTAGGATTCTCTCTATGGCATCTCGGAACAACGGATATTTTCCGTTCTCCATATCAATTCGCAGGGATGATAAATACGCTTCGGAACGCGCTAAGCCATGCTCGTGAAAGGAATCCACAAATTCGCCGGACATACGCATGGGTGTCAGCGAAGGAATCAGTTCCTGCAAATGGCGGAACATTCGGAATCCGCCGGTGTCGATATCCGCCCAGAAGCGTATCTTCATGGTTTCGGACGCCGCATGGGCAATCGACGCGATCAGTCTTTTCTTTTGGGGGCTGAGAAATCCGCCATGATAGACCACCAGCTCTTCCGGCTGCTTTTCCGACATCACATACGCATCATAGTTGGTCTTGTTCTCAATGAACGTGATGCTTCGGATGGCTGTCAGGTCTATTTCCATAATGAAATCCACCAGCGTGCTGGGTAAAGCCAGCCCATACGGCGCGGCTCCAATGCAAATACTCCCCTGACTTGTCTGGATCGTGCAGTTCCCGGCAAGCTCATAAAGCTCCGGGCGGGCGTAAATGCCCAGAAATGCCAGCTGCTCTCTTTCACCCAGTTCATTTTCATCGCAGGCCAGCGCTAACTCTGTGTCATATTTCCTTGCAATGGTCAAAAACAAATCGCGAACATTTCGCTCAAAGTACTTTGTGTCAGAAAAACACCTGCTGCTGAAGGCCCGCATGGTTATGCTGCCAGACAGTGCAGCATAACCACGAAGTGCACCGAGCAAATCGCGCAAACTTGCATCATCTTTCTTGCAGAATGCCGGAACCTTCATTTGCTCATCGGCGGACTTGCAAACGTCTTCCCTCCATGCCGCGATCCATGGAACCGCAACGCCGTCCAGGCCAATGCGAACCGCGTCAGTGACCTGCTTTGCCCTCACCCGGGGATGCACTCGTTCAGCCGCGGCATAGCACGGCATGATCCGGTCCAAGCGCAGTATAACGGTCGAAAGCACGGGACGCGCCTTAACCCATTCGAGCTGCACCAAATGCTGCTTTTCCAGCTCCAAGGCCGCTTCATTATAGGAATCCCGTATAGCCGCGTCCTCGTAGATGTACTCAGGCAGCTCTTTCTTTCCTACTCTCAGCATAACCCGCCGGGTGGATGTTCCGGGTTCGGAGAGATGCTTGCTGTTTTCATACTTGTCCAACAGCCGGTTCAGAATAACGCCCTGTTCTGTCATGGCGTAATCTCCTTGCCAAATGGCAGAATGTGCATTCTGTACTTGTCTTTGCTCACCAGCAGCGTGCGGTCTGCGATTGGCATAATATCCGAAACCTTATCAGGTGGTGTGCAGATAATAGCCTGCAAGCCCATCTTTCGCAGAAGGCGGACGCTTTCAATAATGCGGTCACTGTCCATCTTATTGAACGCCTCATCAAATACCGCCAGTCGAACGGTATTACCAAAGCTGGAGGTGTCATTCACGCGATAAAGCTGGGCAAATGACGCCAAAACCGCAATATAGAAAGGGGTCTGCGTTTCGCCGCCGGATTTTGTGTTCAGCGTCTGCGAAAGCAGCTGCTTTGCTCCATTCTGGTCGGTCGTTTCCAGATCGAACTTCAGGTAGGTCCTGAAGTCTGTATATCGCTGGATGTTTTCCTGCAATTCACTCTGCTTTCTGGCATTCAGCTGCGTATCGTCCGCCATGGTGATTTGGCTGAACAGCTTCTCTATCAGCTGGCCATATTTCTCCTGAAACGGCAGCGCAAACAAGCCCATGTCTCCTTCCATAAGCTCCGGAGCCATAATCATGTCATAGTATTCTGCATAATCCGGATTGCGCTCCACGCGGAACTGGTAGCTGTCTGTGCCAAACTGCGCCTGACGCAGTGCGCGATTCAGATTTCTCACCTGATCCTGCACTTGATCGATGCTGGATTTCAATTTTGCCAGGAAATCATTCTGGAATTGCTCCATGGCGCTCTCCCGCGCCGTTATGATCTTTTCACGGTACCGAGGCAGCTCGCTTTCCTCCAAAAGCCTTTGCTCCGCTTCGTATTCCCCATTGTCCATGGACTCGACGCGGAAGGAGCACGGCTTGAACTGGTCATTGTATCCTCTGCGCGCCTCAAACAGCTTTTTTTGCGCGGCATCACGCTCATTGGTGCTTTGCTCCAAGCGGCTGCTGAAATTCTTGTGGACAACATCCGCGCACTTCAAGCGGTCAAATTCTTTTTGATATCGGGGAATGCCGGTTTTTTCCCGGTACTCAGGAGAAAACTCTGCCTCAATACAGTCCTCCACATAGGTCAGCTGCTGGTAATGATCCGGCAGCACCTCATAGTCCAGCTGGCGAATGCGCTCTTTTTGTTGGCCAATCTGAATCCCTTTCTGCTCTTTTTCTTTATTTAGTGCTATGACTTCATTCCCCAGCGTGGAAATCGTGCGACGCTGTTCGTCCAGCCACAGGAGATCCAGCTTTGAAAGCCGTTCGTCGATACCGGCCACCTCATCGGTAATCTCCATGCCCCGCAGATATGCAGTTTGCTTTTCCGCTACGGTATTCTGAACAAAGAAATGCGTAAACAGCGGGTCTTTTGACTGTGTCAAAAGCTGGCGGATGGGGGCCCGCTTATGCAACTCATCCTCAATCTGCTTCAGCTCACCTTCCAATCGGGAAATACGCAGACTGACTGCCCGGCGGCCGATGAATGCGTCGTCCATCCACTCTCGCCGCATGGAACGGGCCACATAGCCCTGATAAAGCATGCCGTCCGCCGTAAGGGAAATCTTGAAATTGCGCAGCTGCTCAACCCTGTTGCAGCACACCACACGCCCCAGTAAGTAATCCATATAGCTGCGCGCCAGCGGATTCTCTGTCTCCACTTTCTTCGCAAGACTGTCGTCCCGAGGACGGATCGTCTCTCGTTCACGGAGCTTACCGATATCCACCAGTCCAAAGGAAGCAGAGCCGAAATCTCTTTTGATCCGGTCAAACATAGGCAGCGCTCTTTGGTAGTACGCCGGATCGATCAGTAGGTAAAACTTCTGCGCATGAAGATAGCCCTCTACCGCTCCGCGCCAACGTTCGTCTGCAACCTCCAACACGTCCGCCAGAATATCGATTGTAACCGGGCTTCCCAACTGATGCTCCAGCTCGTCGGCCAAGCTCTCCTTAAATTGCAGCAACCCTTTTGGGTAGTCTTTGATATTTTTCCGGAGATTCGCAAGGGCAACGCGTTTCTGGTCCTGCTGCTCTTTCAATTCCGCCAGACGGTCTTCTATTTTGTGTCGGGCGTCCCGGACCGCCTCCGAAAGCACAGCAGCCGCCTGCCGGGCATTTTCAAAAGGCGCCAGGGAATGAGAAAACATCTCATGGTTTTCCGACGCAAAAACCGCATATGCCTTCAGGACGCCCTGGGCCGCATCCTGCACAGGCAAAAGATTTTCTTCCGCTTCCTGCTCCAGTATCGCACTGCACAGGTTATTCAGCCGAAGCGCTTCCTTTTTGATTTCCTGAGTCAGGGATCGCATTTCCCGATGCAGCTGTCCCCGTTCATCCAGCAGGGCCTGTTTCCGGCCGCGCAGCTTCTCCTCCTCCTGAAATACGCTGCTCTGCGCACAAGCCAATTCAAGCTCGCGCCTGCGGTCCTCTTTCTGCGTGATCTGCGTTGTGATTTCCCGGATCCTCTCGCCGGCGGCGGTTAAATTTGCGGTACACTCCGCCTTTTCCAGCTCGAGACGGTGAATCTGAGACTGCTTGACCTCCTTCTGGGCCCACAGCACCAAAAAGGACTGCACCTGCCAGCGGTCGATCGCCTGATGCATCTCGCGATATAGTCTGCCAATCTCCTGCAGGGCGGCCAGTTTCTCCTCCTGCCGCTGCGCCAGCAGCTCGTGGCGCTTATAATCCCGGATATTCTGCTGCATGGCCTCAATATCAGGCTTATCCGGTATGTCGCAGATGTTCTCCGTGATAAATTTTTGAATATCCACTATCGGCCGGAAAGACACCGCTTTTTTCATCATCCGGAGGACCTGTTCATTGTGAACATTCCAGCGGGAGAGCATGTTCCGGCGATATTCCTTCTGCGTATCATAGATTTCCGCTTTGGCATAGTTTTGTTTCAGATAGCGGCGCAGTGCAGGAATCTCCATTGCCTCCCCATTCTCGATAAAGCAATTTTCCGGCAAAGTCCCCACGTAAATGAAAAAGCGTTCCTGTCTGCTGCCATCACTGCGGCAATCGAAAACAACACCGGTGACGAAGCTGGTCCCTTCCACCTCGTCCTGAAATTCGCAGGCGATATAGCTGGAAAAATCCTTTCCGCGGCGGGAATAGGGGTTATTTTCATCCATATCCGCCCGAAGATAACCGTCAAGCGTGCGCTGGGACTTTTCATTGGCCGCCTGATTGAAATTACGGGCATTCGTTTCGCCCAACAGCACAATCTGAAGTGCGTCGATCACCGTTGATTTTCCTGCGCCATTCTTTCCTGTCAGGAAGTTCACGTCGCCCACCTCGATGAGTTCCTTGCTGAAATACAGCCAATTAATCAGCAGGATCTTCTTCAACTTCTTCATCGGCGTCCTCCTTTCGCAGCACGGATACAACGGCATTCAGCTTCTCGCCGGATACGGCAGCCAGCACCGTCGGAAGTATGGCGAATTTGCAGCTGCTTTGATTGAACTTCCCGTCAATGCGCTGAATAGTGGCGTGGTTTTCCAGCAGGGTCAGCGCCCGCTTCACCTCGTCCATATTTGGCTTTGCAGGCAGGATCGCATAGTCTGTTACGACCTTTTCCAAAACATCACGCACGGTACAGATGGCATCCTGTTCCAAGCCCAGCCGCTCCTGATTCTCCTCATAGATCATGCGCAAAGCCAGCAGGATGGCTGTTTCCTTTTTGTTCAGATTACAGCGGTTTGCCTCGTCGGTGTTGACCACATAGAAATAGCCATTCAGCGTATCTTTGCGCAAATCCCAATCCAGAAGGCCAAGATAGTCCTGCACGGCCTCATAATGCAGCGACAGAAACGTATAGTCCGGATTGTTCACCCGTCCTTTCCCGGGGCGATACAGGGTCCGCACCACATAGGTCCGGCTAAGGAGCTGGTTGCATACAGACTTAAACTGTTCCAGCTCCTTGGAGGTTGCCTGCTGAATAAAGTCGAAATTCATTTCTTTTTCTCCTTCCGGCGAATCTGCATCTGAGGGATGGAGTAGCCATTTTCGTTGAAGGTACCACCTAACTCTTTGATTTGATACCCAGCAGTGGGATCTTCACTTGTCAACACAGCCAGCAGGCTCATGATATATCCTTTATCATCCCGAATTCCCAAATCCTTGGAATAACGAATATCCGCATCTCCCAACCACCCTCGCACGTAAGCCGCTATGGCCGTGCGGCCATATTCAGAGCGCAGCAGCTTCGCGGCCTGAGCGGCAGCATCCGCATCAGAATCCGCCTCCCGGATAAGGACCGGCGCAACCTTTGTCCGTTTCCCGGGACGTTTCCGGTACCACAAGCTCTTTTCAGAAAGAAAGGACTGTTCATAGAACTGAAACACAGGCTGTATCTGGTCCACTAAATCACCCGCGCGGCGATTTCGTGACAATGCCGTAAGCAAAACATTCAGGTTTCCACGGACGTTTTGATCCCGATTCGTCAGATTTTCCACTTTTTGCGTCGCTGCTCTCGTATAGCGGCGAACCTGCGCGTCGATCTCATCGAGATAGTCATGCTCCATGTTATCGTATCGTTCATCGATCCAGAAAATTTTCCGCAGCAGATCGGCACGGCACTTCGCCACGGTGTCGCCGCGCTTATCCTGCAATGCCGTGTTGGCCATGGCAAGCAGCAATGCATCGTTCTCTGCCCAGCTTCTCAAAACCGACTGGATGGGAACGCGGTATTTGGGAACGGAGTCCTTAATTTTCAAGGGGCGTATGTATGCCTCGATCACTTTCTGCCCAAAATCATTGAAGTGAGACGCCAGCACCTGATTCACGTCCTGCATGTCGATCTGCATCTGGAAATAATGCTTCACATTGTGATAGACCATTTGCAACAAATTTATCAGCGCGCTGGTGTTATCATAGGCGCTGTATACAGCGGACATCTTCTCATATATGCTTCCACTCTCATGCGCCACTTTTAATGAAGAATAAGTGTTGAACACATAGGAATAGCCGCGAACGGGACTGTCATCCCGCAGCTGGTGAAACAGCTCCAGCAGACGGCTGCTGTAACTGGGAACAGTGATGTACTCCTCAAAGTCGTCACCCCGTTCTTTCTCAAACCAGCCCTTGCCGCAGAGCTTTCGGATCAGGAAGCGGGCCCTGCCGGAGATATCACGCAGTTCCTCCTCGTCGATATCCTCCCCTTCAAATGTTGCGTCCGCCAGCTGCTCCTCCAATTTGCTGCGCAGCATGGAATACAATGCGTCCTCGCGTATTTTCAGGTTATCGCGGTATGCACTGTACAGCACGTCCAGCGCATCTGCATATAGCGCACGGTTCGGCGAGGCAAGAGGTGAAAAAAGCTCACTCGGTATCGCTTCAAAGAATCTCATGAAACTTCCTCCTACAGGAGACAACAATGATTGGACAATTGATTTGGAATCATGACAGGCCGGATATCGCATTCGATACGGGCGCACTGTATGACGGACTGCACTGCGGAGACTGCTTTCAATGCCGGGTGGACGAACGGTGGCTCAATGTCCGCCTTGAATATGCCAACGACTGGGTATTGATCCACAGCGACGGCTCTATACCGATTCGCTATGGCGTTCTTGTTCGGATTTGATCATCCCACCACCAACTTATTTGTCTTCTTCAAAAACTTCGCCGGGATCGGACGATCCAGCTGCCAAGTGATATTCATCGGTCTGCTGCCTTCGTGCTTGACGTAGCGTGCCGTACCCAGATAGGTATATGTCTCCGCACCGCCGGTCACACGGTCGGCCTTAAACTCACGGACGAACAGCAGTACCTTGCTGCCGCGCTCTTTGTGGTGGATATAGCGCTGGCCGGTGGATGAAGTCTCCGCCGTGGTGCTCTGGCTCTGCCAGTGAAACAGGCTCTCATTGATGGAATAATCGTTGTACATAGTCGTTGGAGAATAGTCTTTGTCTGCTTTGTTCAGCGTTACAAAAAACACATCCAACTGCTTATCCGGCAGCCATTTGACCCCTTCGCGCACTGTTGCAGGCTTCATAAAGTCCATGGTAACCAGAATCTGGTCGCGGGTGTAGGTGCAGTGCAGATCCAGCGGGCAATCAAAGCCCAAATCTACCGGCTCGTCGATGAAGTCAATTTGCTCGAAGCGATAGCGCAGCAGCTCCAAAAACTCATTCAGCAGGACAGTGCTGTCAGACAGGGCATAGAGATTGTCCAGCACTTCTTCGCCGTCCCAGTCATCTGCCGCCTTTCCCCAGACGGTGATGTAAAACATCTGCATCATACGCTTTTGGGCGTCTGAAAGAGCGGCAAAGTTCACATCATCCAACCGCGGCAAAATGTCTAGCAGGAAAGAAATCCAGCGACGGGAGTCAATCACGGCGAGTTTGGCAAGCGCCTTAGTCATGGTTTCTTCCAGCGGCTCTGCAAAATCCGGAATGAGATCCGCTCTGGCGCAAATGCGAGAGAATGAAGAAAACTTATAAATCGCCCTCGGATCGAGATGGTAATAGTCCAAAAAATTTGCAATCGTCAGCTCCAGCCCGCTATCCTCCGTAAAAGAGGCAACGCGCGACACCAATCCGGCAGTATTGCCATAGGAGGCACGGATGTTGTCCAAAATGTACTTGGCCGCTTTCTTCTCCAGTTGGATATAGCAGCCCTTGGGGACGGAAATGAATCCGTCCTTGATCTCTCGGCTCACGCTGCGGGTTGTGTTCGACAGGAGTGCTGCAAACTTATCCTCGAAATTGTACTTCCGGTTCGCCTGACCGATAAAGTCCAGCACGGTCAGGCAATCTTTATCCTCAGCCAAACGCAGACCACGGCCGAGCTGCTGCAAGAAGATCGTCAGGGATTCCGTAGGACGCAGGAAGAGTACCGTATTGACTTCCGGAATGTCCACGCCCTCGTTGTAGATGTCCACAACGAAAATAAAGCGTACCGCACCGGCTACCAAGCGCTGCTTGGCGGTCTTTCTCTCCTCGTCTGGGGAATTGCCGGTCAGGAACATGGACGGAATATGATGCTCATTAAAATAGCGGCACATGAATTCCGCGTGATCGACCGTCACGCAGAACCCCAGCCCCTTCACCTCGTCCATGTCAGTGACATATTTCAGGAGTGACGACACCACATGGTCGGCACGGCGGTTGGCAATCGCCCCGTTGAACGTATAGATCTGTTCCAGCTCGCTCTTTTGGTAGCCACCGGCAGACCATTTCAGCGTGTCAAGATCTACAGTATCGGTGACGCCGAAATATTGAAACGGGCACAGGAGCTTACGGTCAATGGCTTCCGGTAGGCGGATCTCCGCCGAGATGCGGTTGCCGAAATATGGCAGGATACTCTTGCCGTCCATGCGCTCCGGCGTGGCGGTCAACCCCAGCAAAATGCAGGGGTGATAGTAGTTCAGCAGCTTCTGATAAGTAGGCGCCGCCGCGTGGTGGAACTCGTCCACGATGATGTAGTCATAAAAATCGGGCGCAGTCTTTTCTATAAAGCTCTGTGAGTTGAAGGTCTGAATAGACAGAAATAGGTTGTCGATGCTCTCCGGCTTATAGCTGCCCACAAATAGCTCACCGAAGTTGGCATCCTTGAGCACGGCGCGGAAGGTGTACAAGCTCTGCTTGAGAATTTCCTCCCGGTGCGCCACAAAGAGCAGGCGGCAGGGCTTGTCCGGATTTTGCTTGCGGAAGCGCTTATAATCCAGCGCAGAGATCACCGTTTTGCCGGTACCGGTGGCAACCACCACCAGATTGCGTGTATAGCCACGGACAGTGCGCTCCGCCTCCAGCTTGTCCAGAATCTCCTGCTGATAGGAATAGGGATGGATGTCCATGGTGTAGGCGTCGGCATCGTTGGTGTCAAAGTATTTTTCCGCCTTCAGCGCACGGGCCAGACGCTCCTTCTGCCCCTCATCGTAATACTCGAACTCGCGGTCATTCCAGTAATATTCGAAGGTTGCTGCAATTTTGTCGATGGTTTCAGGCAGGTCACGCTTTGTCACCTTGGTATTCCATTCAAGACCGCTGGTCAATGCGGCATTGGACAGATTGGATGAGCCGACATACGCCGTCGTAAAGCCCGTGTTGCGGTAGAAGATGTACGCCTTGGCATGGAGGCGGGTAGTCTTGGTGTTGTAGCTGACCTTGACCTGCGTATTGGGCAGTTGGCGAAGCTCCTCGATGGCCTTCACATCGGTAGCGCCCATGTAGGAGGTTGTGATGATGCGAAGCTCGCCGCCATTCTGTGTAAACTCCCTCAGCTCATCCATAATCAGCCGCAGGCCGCTCCATTTGATGAAGGACACCAGCATGTCAATCCGGTCGGCCGATACGATCTCTTTCTTGAGTTCCGTGAACATCTGCGGCTCATGCACGGCCCCAGTGAAAAGCGAGCTCTGCGCAATAGATGTTTCCGGACGTTCCATGTCCGCAGCGGTCTTTCCCACGGCCAGACGCGGATCAGCGTCCCGCAAAAGCGCAAGAAGCTACTCTGCCCGCTGGTCAACCCCCAGTGCTGCAAAGTCAGCTTCTTTTGTCGTATCTTGAATCAGGGCTACAATCTGATTGGTAAGCTCGATTTGAGTTGAAATACCCCCGCCGTTGTCCAGTACGTTATCCAGCCCCTTCTGAACCACATCCGCCAGATACTGCGCCAGCACCTTGGAAGCTTCGGCTTTGTCAATAGGCGCAACAGCCTTGCGAGCCTCCGGAATCTCCGCAAGCTCGCCGGTCAGGGCGTTGTTGATGACTTGTTCGTATAAGCCGGGATATAGCATCAGTATATCTTCTTTTTCTTGCCTAATTGCTTTTTGGCGGTACGTAAGAATTATGGACTGTTGTGCAAAACAGCTATTATCATTCAAGATGTGGCCGCAAACATTGACTTTATTATACAACTTCTCCACCTGTGAAGCAACTCCCATTCACATTTTCCGTATCCGTATTCTGAGTTCTGTTCGTCAATTTTGATTGTAATATTCACCGGCGTTT
>ERZ773168.3309-NODE-3309-length-11514-cov-3.496640_pt1 | contig 11514 bp, 9 predicted proteins | sample MGYA00511261_ERZ773168 | MGnify/ENA primary metagenome ERZ773168 (study PRJEB29015, sample SAMEA2737855) | human gut metagenome | biome: human gut; feature: human-associated habitat; material: faeces | place: China | collected 2012 ... | reverse complement strand
GTAGAGCACCTGACTTTTAATCAGGTTGTCGGGGGTTCGAATCCCCCGTGTCTCAGTAAGAAGACTTGAAACATCAAGTCTTTTTTTTGTACCTGAAATCCTGTACAATGTAGAATAAAAGAGTTTATTTTTTGTAAAACCGGTCAGAACAACAAAAGGAGCAGACAAATGGCGGAACAGATCAAAATCATATTGCCGGAAGCAGTAAAAAAGATTATCAACGTTTTGCAGAGTGCCGGATATGAAGCATGGGCGGTTGGCGGCTGCGTCCGTGACAGTATACTGCACCGCGAACCGGATGACTGGGATATCACGACTTCTGCAAGACCGGAGCAGGTGAAGGTGTTGTTTCATCGTACAGTGGATACCGGTATTCAGCATGGCACAGTCACTGTTTTGATGGATAGGGTTGGTTACGAATTGACGACCTATCGAATTGACGGAGAATATGAGGATTCGAGGCATCCGAAGGAGGTTACGTTTACAGCGTCGCTGCAGGAGGATCTGAGGAGACGGGATTTTACGATCAATGCCATGGCATATAATGAGGAAGCTGGCTTGGTAGATATTTTCGGGGGAATCGAGGATATTTCGAAAAAAGTGATCCGATGCGTTGGAGATGCGAAGGAGCGCTTCACAGAGGATGCACTGAGGATGATGCGTGCGGTTCGTTTTTCTGCCCAGTTGGGATATGATATCGAGGAAGCGACACGTCTGGCGATCTGTGAACTGTCACAGACACTTGAAAAGATCAGTGCTGAACGAATCCGAACAGAGCTTTTAAAACTTCTGGTCAGCCCACATCCGGAGATGCTGCGGATATGCAGGAAAACGGGCATGACGGCTGTTTTCCTGCCGGAATTTGATCAGATGGCGCAGACAGTACAGAACAATCCACATCATTGCTATGATGTCGCGGAGCATACGATTCAGGCATTGATACATTCTGCACCGGAAAAAACGCTGCGGCTTGCTCTTTTATTTCATGATATGGGAAAAGCGAAGACGCGGACGACGGATCAGGACGGTGTGGATCATTTTCATGGACATTCGGAGGTCAGCGCCGAGCTGGCAAGGACAATCCTGCGCCGATTGAAATTTGATAATGAAACGATCGATCGAGTTGTCCGTCTGGTGCGGGCACATGATGTGAAAATCGAACCTGGAGAACGAAATATGCGGTTTGCTTTAAACCGTCTGGGTCCGGATCTTTTCCCGGAATTGTTTTTGGTGAAAGAGGCAGATCTGGCAGCCCAGAGTGATTATCAGCAGGAGGAGAAACAAGAATATCTCAGGAAAATGCAGGAAGATTATGAGGCGGTGATTGCAAGCGGTGCATGCCTGACATTAAAAGGGCTTGCGGTAAACGGCAAGGATCTGATCGGAATCGGGATGCAGGCAGGACGCGGGCTGGGAGATATTTTGCAGAAGCTTCTGGAAGAAGTGCTGGAAGAGCCGCAGCGCAATACGAAAGAATTTTTACTGGAGGAAGCCAGAAGGATACAGGTGAAAGGTTCCTTTTAACAAAAACAGCTCAGGATATTCTGATTTAGAGTCCTGAGCTGTTTTCTATATGCATTTTGCGATGCTCGTTCTCAGGAATAAAATGTCACATGAGAATTTGCAATTAGCAGAACTTGCCGCCTTTTACTGCAGGAGCGATAGACAGATCTGCGGTATAGAACGGGATCAAGGTAGCCTGTACTGCATGATACAGATCAGACTTGCCGGGCCATACGGTGCCGATCAGGTTGTTGTTTGCATCCAGCTGATGGAACCAGGAGCCGTGTACATGATCCAGAACCTTTTCATCCAGATACTGCATGAACTCAGCGAAGTTGTCTGCATATTTCTGGTTGCCGGTTACATGGAACAGAACTGCGGAAGTATTGATTGCTTCTGCCAGAGTCCAGTGCATTCTGTCGTGAACAACCGGTTTGCCGTTCCAATCGGTGGTGTAAACGATACCCGGAGCGCCGTCAGCATTCCATGCGTCTTCGATTGCACGGTTGTACAGGTTTTCTGCAACAGTGATGTATTTGGAAGCGCCCTCTTTGTCGCCCTTGAAGGTGGACAGAGCCCACTGGGTGATCAGACGGGACCATTCGATACCGTGACCGGGAGTTGCGCCGTAAGGCTTGAACTGATCGTCAGGACGATCTTTGTTGCATTCCAGATCAGCAACCCACTCTTTGGTGAAGTGTTCCGGGATTCTCCAGTTGTTTGCGGATGCCCAGCCAACAACGTGATCGATGATGCGGCCTGCTCTTACGCGGTATTTTTCATCGCCGGTTACGTCTGCAGCTGCCAGGAAAGCTTCTACAGTGTGCATGTTGGCATTTAAGCCGCGGTAGTCGTCCAGAACGGTGAATTCGGTGTTCCAGGTATCGCAGGAAAGACCTTCTTCTTCATTCCAGAAACGCAGGTCATACAGAGCAAGTGCATCGTCTAACAGCTCTTTTGCACCGGGAATGTCTGCAAGGACGCCGGAGGAAGCTGCAAGAATTACGAATGCGTGTGCATAGCACTGTTTGTTGGGCAGGATATTACCGTCTGCAGTCAGACCGGCATACCAGCCGCCGTTTGCAGTATCATGCAGTTCGCCGCGCAGACCTTTGATCGCTGCTGCAGCAAGCTCTTTGCTGCCGGGATGACCGAGGAAGGATGCCAGGCTGTATACATGTGCCATACGGCTGGTGATCCATGTCTCACGGTTGCGATCTTTCCACGGAGTACCATCATCTCCTAAATAATAAGAACTTCCGCCAGGAGCGGGGAAGTTATGGCCGAAGGAAAACAGTCCTTCTCTGACATCAGCCAGAAAAGCTTCGTTTTCCTTGGTGCCGAGCTGATATTTTACATTTAATTCGCTCATTTGTTTTCCCTTTCCTCAGCGTATTGATACGCTGACCCTTTATACGGTTATTGTATCAGATGGAGTCTGAAAATGAAATAGGATTTTCAGGAAGATATTGACATGTTACAGTTCACTCGCGCTATTCGCAAAAGCGCATCTTCGATGCTTTCCGTTGCTTCGCAGCTCATTTTTGCTCATAAAAGGGCGCTCCCTTCATGGTTTCTTGTGCACAGATTCTCATGCGAGCATGGAATCTGTGCACAGAAAGCTGCGAGTGAACTGTAATATAAAAATAGGTTGCATCTGCCAAAAAAGTTTAGTACACTGTAGATTGATAAGTTGCGACATATTTTGACAGGAGGATAAAAGCACATGGCACAGGTCAGTATTGTAATGGGCAGTGATTCCGATATGCCTGTAATGGCAAAAGCAGCTGAGATTTTGGACAAATTCGGTATTTCCTATGAAATGCGGATTATTTCCGCACATCGGATGCCCGATACTTTTTTTGAATATGCACAGACCGCGGAGGAGCGGGGCGTAAAGGTGATTATCGCCGGCGCCGGTATGGCAGCACATCTGCCGGGTATGTGCGCTGCATTGTTTCCGATGCCGGTGATCGGTATCCCGATGCACACGACGTCTCTGGGAGGCAGGGATTCCCTGTATTCCATCGTTCAGATGCCCTCCGGTATCCCGGTGGCGACCGTTGCCATCAACGGCGGTGCAAACGCAGGTATTCTGGCGGCGAAGATTTTAGCGGTTTCCGATCCGGAGCTTCTTGCAAAGCTCAAGGCTTACAGCGCAGAGATGAAAGACGGCGTACTGAAAAAGGATGCAAAGCTGCAGGAATGCGGCTATCACAACTACACAAAATAAACAGGTGCACAGGCACGGTATGGAGGATCAGATGGATTACAAGAGTTCTGGAGTGGATATTGAAGCCGGATACAAATCGGTGGAACTGATGAAACAGTATGTAAAGACGACAATGCGTCCGGAAGTGCTTGGCGGACTGGGTGGTTTTTCCGGTGCATTTTCCCTGGAAAAGATCAAGGATATGGAAAAGCCTACCCTGGTATCCGGTACAGATGGTGTCGGAACCAAGATCAAGCTCGCCTTTCTTATGGACAAGCATGATACCATCGGTATCGACTGCGTTGCCATGTGTGTAAACGATATTGCGTGCGCAGGCGGCGAACCGCTCTTTTTCCTGGACTATATCGCATGCGGCAAAAATATTCCCGAGAAGATCGCAGAGATCGTAAAAGGTGTATCCGCAGGCTGTGTACAGTCGGAAGCTGCCCTGATCGGCGGCGAGACAGCAGAGCATCCCGGACTGATGCCGGAGGATGAGTACGATCTGGCTGGTTTTGCAGTCGGCGTAGTGGATGAAAAAGACCTGATTACCGGCGAAAACTTAAAGCCCGGTGACGTGCTGATCGGCATGGCAAGCTCCGGCGTGCATTCCAACGGCTTCTCTCTGGTTCGTAAGGTATTCGACATGACCGTTGAAAGCTTAAATACCTATTATGATGAGCTGGGCGCAACCCTGGGCGAGACCCTGCTGGCTCCGACACGCATCTATGTTAAGGCGTTAAAGGCAGTCAAAGAAGCCGGCGTAACCGTAAAGGCATGCAGCCATATCACCGGCGGCGGCTTTTATGAAAACGTGCCCCGTATGTTAAAAGAGGGTACCCATGCGGTGATCAACAAAAACAGCTATCCCGTTCCTCCGATCTTTACCCTGATGGCGAAAAAGGGCAATATCGAAGAGCATATGATGTATAACACCTATAACATGGGACTGGGTATGATCGTCGCAGTAGATCCCGCTGATGTGGATAAGACCATGGAAGCAATGAAATCTGCAGGCGATACCCCTTATGTGGTAGGCACCATCGAAGCAGGCGAAAAGGGAGTGACCTTATGTTAAGGCTTCTGGTCTGTGTCTCCGGCGGAGGTACGAACCTGCAGGCGATTTTTGATGCGATTGACGCGGGAAAAATCCGCAATGCCGAAATCGCAGCGGTGATCAGCAACAACCCGGGCGCATATGCGCTGGAACGTGCGCGGCAGCATAATGTGGAAGCAATCTGTCTTTCTCCGAAATCTTTCGAGAGCAGAGAGGCATTCAATCATGCCCTGACCGAAAAGGTAAAGGAAATTGCGCCGGATCTGATCGTGCTGGCAGGATTTTTAGTCGCTGTTCCGGCAGAGATGATCGAAGCGTTCCCAAACCAGATTATCAATATCCATCCGTCGCTGATCCCTGCGTTTTGCGGCGTTGGCTTTTACGGTCTGCATGTCCATGAGGGTGTGCTTGCGCGCGGTGCAAAAGTGACCGGCGCGACGGTGCATTTTGTGGATAACGGAATGGATACCGGTCCGATTATCTTACAGAAGGCGGTTGAAGTGCAGCAGGGCGATACACCCAAGAGTCTGCAGCAGCGGGTCATGGAGGAAGCGGAATGGAAAATTTTGCCCCAGGCCATCGATCTGATTGCCCAGGGCAGAGTAACCGTTGTGGATGGAAAGACGATTATCGCATCGTGATGCAAAATTGCATCACATAACAGCGAAAGCGCCTGAAAATATGGAGGTTCATATGAAAATTCTGATTGTGGGAAGCGGCGGCAGAGAGCATGCGATCGCTGCAAGTGTGGCAAAGAGCCCGAAAGCAGAGAAGATTTACTGTGCGCCCGGCAACGCCGGAATTGCGCAGCTGGCAGAGTGCGTTCCGATCGGCGCGATGGAATTTGACCGTCTGACCGAGTTCGCAAAGGAAAAAGAGATCGACCTCGTTATCGTCGGCATGGATGATCCGCTTGTCGGGGGCCTGGTAGACCAGCTGGAGGCAGCCGGGATCCGTGCATTCGGTCCTCGAAAAAATGCGGCGATTCTGGAAGGCAGCAAGGCATTTTCCAAGGAACTGATGAAAAAATACAACATTCCGACGGCTGCCTATGAAGTGTTCGACAAGGCAGAGGATGCGCTGGAATATCTGCATACCAAAGCGAAATTCCCGATCGTTTTAAAGGCGGATGGCCTTGCACTTGGAAAAGGTGTTTTAATCTGCAGCACGTTGGAAGAAGCGGAAGACGGCGTATGCACGATTATGACAGATAAGAAATTCGGCACAGCCGGCAACAAGATGGTCATCGAAGAGTTCATGACCGGACGTGAGGTTTCCGTGCTGTCCTTTACAGATGGCAAGACCATCCAGATCATGTCTTCCGCCCAGGATCACAAGCGCGCAAAGGACGGCGATCAGGGCTTGAACACCGGCGGCATGGGCAATTTTTCTCCGTCTCCGTTCTATACAAAAGAGGTTGATGCGTTCTGTAAAAAATATATCTATCAGGCTACCGTCGATGCAATGTCTGCGGAAGGACGCACCTTTCAGGGTGTAATTTTCTTCGGCCTGATGCTGACACCTGACGGCCCGAAAGTGCTGGAATATAATGTCCGCTTCGGTGATCCGGAAGCGCAGGTTGTGCTGCCGCGTATGAAAAACGACATTCTGGACGTTTGCGAGGCATGTATCGACGGTACGCTCGATCAGCTCAAGTTGGAGTTTGAAGACAATGCGACAGTTTGTGTTGTGCTGGCATCGGACGGTTATCCGTTAAAATACGACAAGGGACTTCCGATTTCCGGTCTGGAAGCCTTTGACGGAAAAGACGATGTGTTCTGTTTCCATGCAGGAACCAGGTTTGCAGAAGACGGAAAGACGATCCTGACCAACGGTGGACGTGTGCTGGGTATCACGGCGAAGGCGCCTACCTTAAAGGAAGCGCGCGCAAAAGCGTATGCAGCGACCGAATGGGTCAATTTTGCCAACAAATATATGAGACACGATATCGGTAAAGCGATCGACGAAGCATAATATACCGATAGAGCACTGGCGACAGGCGAAATCGGAAGCCTGGCTGAGGAGTTTGGAAAAGAGAAAAGAACCGCAGAGACCTTTGCGGATCGGAATCAGAAAGGTACGTAAATTAGAATGATGAAATGGACGACCAAGTTCAGCACTGTGCTGGGATGTGCACTTGCTGCGGTATTTTTATTTACATCCACAATGGAAGTCGGCGCTGTGCCGCTGACCTCTTCCCCGAGCGGAACGACAACGACCACAACAACCGACACCAATGCTGCAGAGGACGGAAACGCTGATGCAGCCGCAGAGGATAACGCAGCAGGGACAGCTGCTGCAGGAACCGTTACCAGCGCAACCGTAACCTCTTCCAGCGTTAATATCAGAAGCGAAGCTTCCACCAGCGCAAGCCTTGCAGGCAAGGCAACCAGCGGACAGGAGCTGACCGTTACCGGCGAGACACAGGGCAGCGACGGCAAAACCTGGTATGCAGTAACATTTGATAATGTAAGCGGATATATCCGTTCTGATCTGGTAGAGGCGCATGTGTCGGAGGCGACAGCAGAGCCGGCTGTTGACGAAAGTCAGGAGACGGAAGAACCGGAGGAAGAGCCGATCGTAGACAACTCTGCAGATTATTCCGTCGCCTTTGAGGATGACGGAAGCGGCAGCAGTGCATGGTATCTGCATGATAATACTATGGGAACCAGATATCAGGTCAGTGACCTGCTGAATGCAGAGGAGACTAACAAGAACAATCAGGCAACCATTGACCAGACCGCAAAGAGCATGCGCTTTGTCGTTATTCTGATGGCGTTTGTAATCGTAGTTCTGATTATCGTTGTAACAATCCTGATCATCAAAGTCAGAAGCACGTATGAAGACTATGACGATTATGATGATGACGAAGAGGACGACGAAGATGACGAAGACGACGATGAGGATGAGGACGAGGAAGAAGAACGTCCGCGCCGCTTCGGCCGCAAAAAGCCTGCCCGTTATGTAGAAGAGGATGACGATGACGACGAGGACGAGGATGAGGAGGACGACGAGGATGAGGACGAGGAAGAAGAGCGTCCGCGCCGCCGTCCGGCAAAGAAGGCTCCGGTAAAGAAGCCTGTCCGTCGCCCCAGAGTCGACGAATATGAAGACGAGGATGACGAGGATGAGGACGAGGAAGAAGAGCGTCCGCGCCGCAAAAAGGGCAAATCCAAAGACTGGCAGTCCAGGAATTTCCTGGATGATGACGATCTTGAGTTTGAATTCCTTGACCTGAAATAAATCTTCCAAAAAACAAGCATTCAGAAAACAATAGAAGCACGTTCTGCGAACATTCTATTGCCGTGAATCCATAAAAAACATCCGGCTTTTGCTGCAAACTGCCCGCTGTCCGGCGGGAGCACAGGAAACAGCAGTGCCGGGTGTTTTGTTTTATTCATGACAATAGCATGCTCGCAGCGCGTGCATGCTATTGTTGACTATTTTCAGGATTCTTGTTATAGTGTTTCTAGAACACTTTAAAGAGAAAATGGATGGGAGATCAGCATGATTCTGGAAGTCGATTTTAACAGCGAAGAAGCGTTATATATACAGCTGCGCAATCAGATCATTGTCGGGATTGCGACAAACAGGCTCAAGGAGGGAGAGTCCCTCCCGAGCGTGCGGCAGCTTGCAGAATCCATTGGGATTAACATGCATACAGTGAATAAGGCATATACCGTGCTCAAACAGGAGGGCTTCGTCAAGGTGGACAGACGCCGCGGCGCAGTGATTGCGATTGATGCGGATCGAATCAGTGATCTGGAGCAGATGCGGGAGTCGCTGCGGGTCATTCTGGCACGGGCAAGTTGTCGGAATATTTCCCGCGAGGAAGTACATGCTTTGATAGATGAGATTTATGAAGAGTATGGAGGACTATAACAGATGCAGTCACAGTTTACGGATAAGGCAAAAACTGCCCTGCTTTTGGCGGGGCGGGCGGCAAAAAGCCTGCATCAGAATTATGTTGGAACAGAGCATATCCTGCTGGGCCTGATCAAAGAAGGAACCGGCGTGGCATCAAGAGTTCTGACGGAAAACGGGGCAAAAGAAGAGGCGATCCGGGAAATGATTCAGGATCTGCTGGCTCCGGAGACGCCCAATCCGGTCATAGAGCGGGACGGTTATTCCCCCCGGGCAGAGGAAGTTCTGGAGGAAAGCCACAGACAGGCGGAAAAGGCAGGCAGCGCGCTGACCGGAACGGAGCACATTTTGTTAGCGCTTTTAGGAGATGGGGATAATGTTGCAGTGCGGGTGCTGCAGACGCTGTCGCTGCCGCTGCAGAAAATCATGCGGGATACGCTCCTGGCAGCAGGACTGGATCCTACGGCGTACCGCGAAGAGCTGGGACGCAGGCAAAAAAAGAGCCAGACCGGGACGCTGGAGCTTTACAGCCGGGATTTGACGAAGCTGGCTGCACAGGGAAAGCTCGATCCGGTTGTCGGGCGCGATCAGGAGATTGGGCGCGTGATTCAGATTTTAAGCCGCAGGACGAAGAACAATCCGTGCCTGGTAGGAGAACCCGGTGTCGGCAAAACGGCGATCGTCGAGGGACTTGCGCTTCGGATTACGGAGGGCAGCGTGCCGGATACGGTAAAGGATAAACGGGTTCTGATGCTGGATCTGTCCGGGATGATCGCGGGAAGCAAATACCGCGGTGAATTTGAGGAGCGAATTCGTAAGGTCATCCGTGAGGTAACAGACGACGGAAATATTTTACTGTTTTTGGATGAGCTGCATACACTGATCGGTGCAGGCGGCGCAGAGGGGGCGATTGACGCTTCCAACATTTTAAAGCCGTCCCTTGCGCGCGGCGAGATTCAGCTGATCGGCGCGACAACGCTGGAAGAATACCGTAAATATATCGAAAAAGATGCTGCCCTGGAACGCCGTTTTCAGCCGGTTACGGTCGAAGAGCCAACGGAAAAAGAGGCGATCGGCATTTTACAGGGAATCGTTTCCAGATATGAAGAGCATCATAAAGTAAAGATTCTGCCGGAAGCCCTCGAGGCCGCAGTACATCTTTCCAATCGCTATATCAACGACCGGAAGCTCCCGGACAAGGCGATCGACGTGATGGACGAGGCGGCTGCTGCGGTGCGCCTGCAGCGGATGCAGACGACTGACGAGGCAACAGACCAGGCAAAGGAAATCAAAACGCTGGACGAAAAGCTGGAGCAGGCAATCCGCGATCAGGATTTGGAGGAGGCCTCCAGACTAAAGCAAAAGCTAAAGGAGGCGCTCACCCGTTACGAAAAGCACCAGAAACGACAGGAAAAGAGCCGCAAAAAGGGGCAGCCAGAGGTGACAGCAGAGGATATCGCAAAGGTCATTTCCACTTGGACAAAGGTTCCGGTGAGCCGCCTGACCGAAAAAGAGAGCGAACGGCTGTTAAAGCTGGAATCTATTCTGCATAAGCGCGTGATCGGACAGGAAGAAGCCGTATCGAGCGTTGCGCGGGCGATGCGCCGCGGCAGAGTCGGACTGCAGGATCCGAGACGACCGATCGGTTCGTTTTTGTTCCTCGGCCCCACCGGTGTTGGAAAGACGGAGCTTTCCAAGGCGCTGGCAGAAGCGATGTTTGGTTCAGAAAACGCGCTGATCCGCGTGGACATGTCGGAATATATGGAAGGGCACTCTGTTTCGAAAATGATCGGCTCGCCTCCGGGCTATGTCGGTTTTGACGAGGGCGGACAGCTTTCTGAAAAGGTTCGCAGAAATCCGTATTCGGTGGTTTTATTCGACGAAATCGAAAAAGCGCACCCGGATGTTTTCAATATTTTGCTACAGGTGCTGGACGATGGGCATATCACGGATTCCAGGGGCAGGAAGGTCAGCTTCAAAAATACCGTCATCATCATGACGTCCAACGCCGGTGCACAGCGGATTGTGGAGCCAAAAAATCTCGGCTTTGCGGCAAAAGAAGATGCGCAAAAGACTTACGAAAAGATGAAAGCCGGCGTGATGGAAGAGGTAAAACGCCTGTTCAAACCGGAATTTTTAAACCGGATTGATGAAACGATCGTATTCCATCAGCTGACAAAAGACGATATGAAGCGAATTATCAATCTGCTGGCGCAGAGCCTGATTACGCGCTGCCGGACGCAGCTGGATATCAGCCTGACACTGACACCATCTCTGAAAGAGCATATCGTAGAAAAATACAGCAACCTGAAAATGGGTGCAAGACCGTTAAAGAGAGCAATTCAGACGCTGATCGAGGACGCACTTGCGGAAGAAATTCTGTCGGGACGGGTAAAATCCGGCGATCATGTGAGTGCAGGCTTCCGCGAGGATAAAGTTGTTTTCAGCGTCAAAAACAAATAAACAGCAAACCGCCGCAAAGGCGGATAGGAGGACAAAAGAATGGCAGCAGTAGCAGAACTCATCAGAACAGAAGCAGACGGAAAGATCAGCTTCGGCAATCATCTTCTGCAGGAAAAGAGCAAGAAGGAGGGCTTTGAGGCCGGCGGCGATGAGTACAAGGTAAAGACTTTTAAAGAGATTACCAAGCTGGAAAGAAACGGCATGTTTGTCTATGAATCCGTGCCCGGCACGAGCGTAGAGCATTTTGCGGAGAGCGAAAATGGCGTCAGCTTCACGGTAGAGGGCACAGAGGACGCGCAGATCACACTCGGTCTGGAGGAAGATACGGAATATGATGTGAAAATCAACGGTGAGGATGCGGGCAGAATGCGCACGAACCTGGGCGGAAAGCTGAATGTGAGCGTGGAGCTTGCTG
>ERZ773168.3301-NODE-3301-length-11529-cov-3.493899_pt1 | contig 11529 bp, 10 predicted proteins | sample MGYA00511261_ERZ773168 | MGnify/ENA primary metagenome ERZ773168 (study PRJEB29015, sample SAMEA2737855) | human gut metagenome | biome: human gut; feature: human-associated habitat; material: faeces | place: China | collected 2012 ... | reverse complement strand
AGTCGGATAACTGGGCTTTGAAAGCAACAGCAGAAGCTTATGAATCAAAAGGTAAGCATATTATTACGACTAAGATTGAGCATCATGCAATCCTTCATACAGGAGAGTATCTGGAGAAGCGTGGATATGAGGTGACTTATCTGGATGTGGATGAGAATGGTATTGTCAGTCCGGAAGCTGTGGAAGCTGCAATCCGCCCGGATACGATATTGGTCAGTGTTATGTTTGCTAACAATGAAATCGGTACGATCGAACCGATTAAAGAAATCGGGGAGATCGCACATAAACATGGAATCTTATTCCATACAGATGCAGTTCAGGCATTTGGACAGGTTCCAATCAACGTAGATGAGATGAATATTGATATGCTCAGTTCCAGTGGACATAAGTTGAACGGACCAAAGGGAATCGGTTTCCTGTATATCAGAAAAGGAGTTAAGATCCGTTCTTTTGTACACGGCGGGGCTCAGGAGAGAAAGCGTCGTGCAGGAACAGAGAACGTTCCGGGAATCGTAGGATTTGGAAAAGCTGTGGAACTTGCAGTGGCTTCTATGGATGATCGGATCAGAAAAGAGACAGAACTGAGAGATTATGCGATTGCAAGAATTGAGAAAGAGATTCCATACTGCCGTCTGAACGGAGACCGGACAAGACGTCTTCCGAATAATATCAATTTCAGTTTCCGGTTTGTAGAGGGAGAGTCCCTTTTGATCATGCTGGATATGAAAGGAATCTGTGCATCCAGTGGTTCAGCCTGTACATCCGGTTCTCTGGATCCGTCACACGTACTTCTCGCCATCGGTCTGCCTCATGAGATTGCACATGGCTCACTTCGTATGACTTTAAGTGCAGAGACAACAAAAGAAGATATTGATTATACGATTGACAATCTGAAAGAGATTGTGGCACATCTTCGCAGTATGTCTCCACTGTATGAAGACTTTATGAAAAAGCAGAAATAAGAGTTACAGATCAGGACAATAAAAGATAAAAATAGAGGATAAAAATAAAAGGTAAAATCAGAGATTAATGGAGGAAAGTCAGAATGTATACAGAAAAGGTAATGGATCATTTTCAGCACCCGAGAAATGTAGGAGAGATTGAGGACGCAAGCGGTGTCGGCACCGTCGGAAATGCAAAGTGCGGCGATATCATGCGTATGTATCTCGATATTGATGAGAACCAGGTTATCCGTGACTGCAAGTTCAAGACATTCGGCTGCGGCGCTGCTGTGGCAACCAGCAGTATGGCAACCGAGCTTGTAAAGGGCAAGACCATTTACGAGGCGCTGCAGATCACGAACAAGGCAGTTATGGAGGCGCTTGACGGACTTCCTCCTGTAAAGGTACACTGTTCTCTTCTCGCAGAGGAGGCAATTCATGCGGCACTCTGGGATTACGCAGAGAAGCATAACATCAAGATCGAAGGTCTTGAGAAGCCGAAGAACGATATCAGCGAAGGTCTGGAAGAGGAAGATTACTAAGAATGAATCGGCAGGATGAAGCGGACTATACGGCATTAAAAGAATATTTATGCGACATGATCTTAGAGGAACAGCTAAAGCTCGGCTATGAGCGTGAGACGATCCGGTTTTATTCACCATCGTCGTCAATCGGACATGTGTTAAAGCTGTCTGACCGCTCCAAGCCGGCGGTTCTTGCGGCGCTGGAGGGATTTGGCGCATATGCGGCGGATACCCTCGGTGAAGTGGCAGTATCTGGGGCGAGCGGCGGAAGAATCTGTTTTCTCATTCCTGCAGCGGGTGCGGAGTATGTGCATGCGCACGGCGTGGCGCATCCGTTCTTAAAGGATCTGATTGACTGCTTCGGCAGACATGATGTGACGAGAGAGCAGGTGTGGGAGCTGTTCCGGCACTATTCTAAGAGTGCTCGTATCATTGAGATCAAAAGCGATGAATTTGATGACGTGTGCTACTTTGAGGATGGCAATCCGGATTCTTATCTGTACTGCGTCAAGTTCGACGAGGGACATGCGTTTTATCACCGCTTCTTAAAAGAGGATTTTGAAGAGCTGTTCGGTGAAGCCAGCAGGATGAAAGGGGCCCGATAGCATGAAAATTACGACAAAGGGACGCTATGCGATCCACATACTGTACGATCTGGCGGTCAACGGCACGGAGCATCCGGTGTCGGTCAAGGAGATGGCAACGAGACAGGAGATTTCCGTCAAATATACAGAGCAGATCATTTCCATTCTGAACAAGGCGGGCTATGTTTCCAGCAGCCGGGGATTTCAGGGCGGCTACCGTCTGACGAAGCCGTTGGACGAATATGTGATCGGTGATATTCTGCGTCTGACGGAGGGATCGCTCGCGCCGGTCGAGTGTCTTGCGAACGCCGAGAATCCCTGCCCCAAACAGCAGAAATGCGCGACGATCATGCTCTGGGAAAAAGTCGATAAGGCGATCCGGGACGTGGTCGATCATGTGACATTGCAGGATCTTCTGGACTGGCAGAAGCAGGAAAGGTGTTAGTGTGAACGAATATGAAAATTTCTACAAAAGGCAGATATGCGCTGCGCCTGATGCTGGATCTGGCGATGAACGGTGAGAACAACGTTGTGCGCATTAAAGATATTGCGGAAAGACAGCAGATCTCAGACAAATATCTTGAGCAGATCATATCCGTATTGAACAAGGCAGGTTATGTGCGGAGCACCAGAGGACCGCAGGGCGGTTATTCGCTGCGGAAAGCACCGGAGGAATACACGGTTGGCGATATTTTGCGTCTGACGGAGGGATCGCTCGCGCCGGTTGCCTGCGTGGAGGAGGAAGGAAGTTGCGAACGCGAAGTGGATTGCGTTACCGTGGAGGTGTGGAAGCGGCTGAACCAGGCGATCAGCGATGTCGTGGATCATATCACACTGGCGGATCTGGTTGCACTGCAGGAAGAGAAGCGCGAGAAGAGCGGTCTTGACTTTGGAAAAGATATCTGAGTTATCATATGATACATAAAATAAGAAGAACCCCTGTTATGGTGTTTGCAGCCACCGTAGCAGGGGGTCTTCGCTTAAGAAGGGGGTTTTCTCGGTTTATTCACCAAAACCCATGCCGATAAATATCGACGTTGATATCATATCATATTCTGGGGAAAAATCCAGTGTAAAATTGTGAAATTTTGCTCATATATGCGCGGTTTGCAAATAAATTGCGTGGTTTTTGCGAACCGCGATTCCCTTGACGTTTTCCGGTTTTATCCCTTATAATATTGCAGATAAGTGATGCGTGTGGCTGCCGGAGGGCAGAAGTGATGCGCACCGGGCAGGAGGAAATGAATGTCGATTGACCAGAGTAAAATCAGAAATTTTTGTATTATAGCACATATCGATCACGGTAAATCTACACTTGCCGATCGTATTATAGAAAAAACAGGAACCTTGACCAGCAGGGAAATGCAGGCGCAGGTGTTAGATAACATGGATCTGGAGAGAGAGCGCGGAATTACGATCAAGTCGCAGGCGGTTCGCATTATCTACAAGGCGAACGACGGCGAGGAATATATTTTTAATCTGATCGATACCCCGGGACATGTCGATTTTAACTACGAGGTATCGAGAAGCCTTGCGGCATGCGACGGTGCGATTCTGGTCGTGGATGCGGCGCAGGGCGTGGAGGCACAGACCCTTGCGAATGTGTATCTTGCGTTAGACCATGATCTGGATGTAATGCCGGTCATCAACAAGGTCGACCTGCCGAGCGCGCAGCCGGACGAGGTCGTAAAGGAGATCGAGGACGTCATCGGAATCGAGGCGGAGGATGCGCCGCGCATTTCCGCAAAGACAGGACTCAATGTCGATCAGGTGTTAGAGCAGATCGTACAGAAGATTCCGGCGCCGGCCGGCGATCCAAAAGCGCCGCTTCAGGCGCTGATCTTTGACGCACTCTATGATTCCTACAAGGGTGTCATCGTGTTCTGCCGGATCAAGGAGGGCACGGTGCGGGTCGGCGATCCGATCCTTATGATGGCGACCGGGGCGCAGTCCGAAGTTACCGAGGTCGGTTACTTTGGAGCAGGGCAGTTCATTCCGTGTGACGAACTGTCTGCCGGCATGGTCGGCTACATCTGTGCGAGCATCAAAAATGTGCGGGATACCCGCGTGGGTGATACGGTGACGAACGCCGCACATCCGTGTGAGGAGCCGCTTCCGGGTTATAAAAAAGTCAATCCGATGGTATACTGCGGCATGTATCCGGCGGACAGTGCCAAATATCCGGATCTGCGCGATGCGTTGGAAAAGCTGCAGATCAACGATGCGTCGCTGCAGTATGAACCGGAGACGTCGCTGGCGCTGGGCTTCGGATTCCGCTGCGGTTTCTTAGGACTGCTTCATCTGGAGATCGTGCAGGAGCGTCTGGAGAGAGAGTTTCATCTGGATCTCGTGACGACGGCACCGGGCGTTATCTATAAGGTGCACAAGACGAACGGAGAGGTGATCGATCTGACGAACCCGTCTAATCTGCCGGATCCGTCCGAGATCGAGTATATGGAGGAACCGGTCGTTTCGGCGGAGATCATGGTGACGAGCGAGTATGTCGGCGCGATTATGACGCTTTGCCAGGAACGGCGCGGTGTATACAACGGTATGGAGTATCTGGAGGAGACCCGTGCGCTCATCAAGTACGATCTGCCGCTCAATGAGATCATCTACGATTTCTTTGACGCCTTAAAGTCCCGCTCGAGAGGATACGCTTCGTTCGACTATGAGCTGAAGGGCTATGAGCGTTCCGAGCTTGTGAAGCTGGATATTCTGATTAACAAGGAGCAGGTGGATGCGCTCTCGTTCATCGTCTTTAAGGACAGTGCTTACGACAGGGGCAGAAAGATGTGCGAGAAGTTAAAGGAAGAGATTCCGAGACATCTGTTTGAGATTCCGATCCAGGCGGCAGTCGGCGGCAAGGTGATTGCCCGTGAGACAGTCAAGGCGCTGCGCAAGGATGTGCTTGCAAAGTGCTACGGCGGCGATATTTCGCGTAAGAAAAAGCTTTTAGAGAAGCAGAAGGAAGGCAAGAAGCGCATGCGTCAGGTCGGAAATGTAGAGATTCCGCAGGAGGCATTCATGAGCGTCTTGAAGCTGGATGAAGATTAAAGGAACAGATCGGAAAATGCAGCGTCAGTGATGGCAGTGTCAGGAATATTTTTGGGAAAGGAGCGGTATGTGGAGTGAGTCAGAAAACAATGGAATTGTACATTCATATTCCGTTTTGCGTCAAAAAATGCCAGTATTGTGATTTCCTTTCCTTTGCGGCGGACGAGGCAACGCAGGCAGCCTACGTGGAGGCGCTGCTCCGGGAGATTGCGTATTACGGACCGCATTGCAGCGACTACCTGGTATCGACGGTCTATATCGGCGGCGGCACGCCATCGTGGCTCACAGAGGAGTGGATGGCACAGATCATGTCGGCGGTTCGCCGGTCGTTTCGTCTGGCGTCGGATGCGGAAATATCCATTGAGTGCAATCCGGGAACCGTCACCGATCACAAGTTTGCCGTCTACCGGAATGCGGGAATCAACCGGATCAGCATCGGACTGCAGTCGGCTGTGGATGAGGAATTAAAGATTCTCGGGCGGATTCACACGTTTGACCAGTTCCTGAAGACTTACGAGCTGGCGCGCAAAAACGGATTCGACAATGTCAATGTGGATATTATGAGTTCTCTTCCGGGACAGACGGCAGAGAGTTTTGCCCGCACCCTGCAGCAGCTTCTGCGGCTGAAACCGGAGCATATTTCCGCCTATTCCCTGATCATTGAGAAGGGGACGCCATTTTACGATCTGTATAAGTTTGACGCGGTCAAGCAGCAGGCGGGAATGCAGACGGTGGCGCTGCCGACGGAGGATGAAGTGTACCGGATGACCAAGCTGACCGAGCAGGTGCTTGCGGAAGCGGGATATGTGCACTATGAGGTTTCTAATTTTGCAAAACCGGGTTATGCGTGCCGGCACAATATCGGCTACTGGGAGCGGGAGAATTATCTGGGACTGGGGCTTGGCGCGTCGTCTCTGATGGAGAATATCCGCTACAGCAACACGCGGGAATTGTATGTGTATCTGGAAGAAACCAGACATATTCGTGAGGGTATCTGGGAGAATGAGATAACGGATAGCCAGGGGAGCGGCGCATCCGGCAGGGTGGAACAGCTTCCGGCCACGAATCTGCATGCTTCGGCAGAGCGCATTACACGAAAAGGGCAGATGGAAGAGTTTATGTTTTTAGGACTCCGCATGATGGAGGGAATTTCCAGGGAGCGTTTTGCACAGACGTTTGGAACACAGATTGAGGCAGTGTATCAGGAGGTGCTGCTGCATCTTACGGAGGAAGGACTGCTCGAAAAACGCGCGGGGAGGATTTATCTGACGGAACGCGGGCAGGATGTGAGCAATTACGCTCTGGCACAGTTTTTACTTTAGAACGATGAATCCGGACGGATTCATATTAAGAAATTCTTCATAAAGATTCATTCGCGTTTTCACGGAAAGAGGACTAAAATAGAATCGTAGGAATCCAAGGAGTGAAGTGATGTGAATGTAACAAAGAGACAGAAAAGACGAATCCGGAATCTGGTATGTATACAGTACAGTATTGTGAAAATGCTGCTCGTGATCGCAGGGTTTGAACTGTTGGGACGGGGGCTGTCCCTGATGCAGGGAACGCAGTCTGCAACGCAGGAGATTGAGGGAGAGGTAATTTGGTCGGAGGAGACGAAAACAGAGGAGAATCCCCTGATCGTGTGCGTGGATGCCGGACATGGCGGAAAAGACAACGGCTCCGATTATAAGGGGCGTTATGAGAAGGATGATAATTTAAAGCTGGCACAGGCTGTGGCAGCTTATTTGGCTGATAAAAATGTAAAAGTGGTTATGACGAGGTCGGATGACACGTTTTTGCGCCTGTCAGAGCGGTGCGGGATTGCCAATCAGAGCGGTGCGGATTATATGCTGTCGCTGCACCGCAATGACGGCGAGGGTAACGGCGTAGAGACCTGGATCTCGGCGAGTGGTTCGGAGGAGACGGATGCCCTCGCAAACCACATTATGGAAGCGCTGGATACGGCGGGAATCCAGAGAAACCGTGGCGTGAAAAAGGGAACCCAGACTGGGGAATCCTCCAATTATTACATCAATGTACATTCGGACATGCCGTCCTGCATCGTTGAGATGGGATTTATCAACGATGCATCCGATAACCAGCTTTTCGATGAAAAGCTGGATGCGTACGCTGCCGCCATCGGTGACGCAGTGCTTGCAACGGCGGAGACATACCGTGCGGACAAGGTTACGGATGGAAATGGTCAGGGCACAGGCGAAGCGGGAAGCGGCACTGGAGACGGTCAGAGTGCGGACGAAACAGGAAACGGCACTGGAGACGGTCAGAACTTGGATGGAACGGGAAATGGCACCGGAGACGGTCAGAGTGCGGATCAAACAGGAAGCAGCACCGGAGACGGTCAGAGCGCTGCCGGCGGGAATGCGGCGGTGCAGACGATTGCGCTTGACGGGCTGGATACCACCGTGCAGAGCTGGGGACTGGGAAGCCACACCGATGCGGACAACCGCCCGAACGATGCGGTCAGTGCGCAGCAGAAGTACGGGGATTACCATGCGCTTTTCATCGGAGAGAACACAAAGACCATCTATCTGACCTTTGATGAGGGATATGAATACGGTTACACGGAATCCATTCTCGATACGTTGAAGGAAAAGGGCGTGCATGCCGTTTTTTTTGTTACGGAGCCTTATGCAAAGGCGGAACCGGCACTGGTGCAGCGCATGATTGACGAGGGGCATGTGGTCGGCAATCACAGTGTGACGCACCCGTCGGCGGGTATCCCTTCGCTGACAGTGGAACAGCAGCAGGAAGAGGTCATGGGAAACCACCAGTATATCAAAGATACCTTTGGATATGAGATGAATCTGTTCCGCTATCCTGCGGGAAAGTTCAGTGAGCAGTCGCTCGCCGTTGTAAATAACTGCGGATACGAGAGCGTGTTCTGGAGTTTTGCCTATCTGGATTACGATGTGGACAACCAGCCGGATCAGGCGGAAAGCCTGCAGAAGATGAAAAATAAGATGCACCCGGGAGCCATCTATCTGCTGCATGCGGAGTCGGCAACAAATGCGGCGGTGCTGGGAGATCTGATCGATGCGGCGCAGACGCAGGGGTATTCGTTTGGAACGTTGTAATGCGTGGCGCGTGAAAAAAAGGTTTACATAATGACGGAAAACGGGCTTTGGACGGGCTGTGTGACTGATTTTCGTGCGCTGGATGCGGGGAGGAAGAAAAGTTGGGTCTGGGAGCCTGATTTTCGTGCGCTGGACTTGGGAAGGAAGACAAGCCGGGTCTGGAAGAAGGAAAACGCCACGTTAGACCCGAAAAAGAAGAAAAGATCACGCCGCCTTGGGGTTGCAGAAACTGTTGTCTGTCCCAGAATTTACCGAAAACATCGTGTCAACCTCAGGATTTACCGAAAAAGCCTGAAGTTACCGAAAAAGCCTGAAGTTACAATATTGTTCTTGATCTGATCTTGCGGTATAATGAACTCTGACGAGTTCATATTGTGCGCAGAAAGCAGCGCAAAAAGATGATATAATAGACGCGTACATGATGATAGGTTTTCTTTAGAAGGGAACATGATATGGAAAAATTACACAAGCGGAATTTGATTATTGTCTGGTGCTCAGTCGTTGCACTTAGCCTTGTTTCTTTGATGGGATACGGATTTACCGTGCTTGCAATCCGTGGAATTGCAATTCTGGTAGTTGCGGGAATTATTTCTACGATCGGATGTTACCTTTCGATTGACGATGCGAAAAAAGTGCTGATTCTCGTATTTCCGCCGGCGATCGGCACGCTGTTGTACTCGTGGGTATATGGCGGCAATTCGATTCCGTATCTGGCGAATTTTGTACTTTTAGCGATGACAACTTCCTATTTCATGGAGTCGGTTATCATCTATTTCGCAGTGCCGTTTACGGTTATTTCGGTCGTATTTATGATTTTCAGTCCTGAGACCATTGCGGGAAGCGAATATTCGATGGCCGGGGTGGTGACACGCGTATTTTTGTTTATCGTGACAGCGATCCTGCTTTATTTTGCGACGAAGCGCGGTGCGGGTGTTGTGAAGAAAACGGAAGAGACGCTTTCCATCGTTCAGAACAATGCGAAAGTCGCCAATACGATTTCCACGAATCTGAACACCACGATTCACAAGAGTATGAGTTCAGTGCATGCGCTTGCGGACGGCAGCTCCAGCGTGAAATCGGCGGCATCGCAGATGGGGCAGGTGGTTGAGGATACCGCCAATGCAACCGTCAGCGTGATGGATAAAATTAATGCGGCAACAACGGAGATTAACCGGAACCATGAACTGGCAGTTTCTCTGGATCAGGGATTTCAGAAGGTGCAGAGCGCGGTAGAAAAAGGAAACGGAGCGATACAGACGGCAAAGAGTTCCATTCTTTCCATGGAGGAGACCGTCGATTCCGCGCGCAAATCGACCGATTCGCTGCTTACCGAGATGAACCGGATCACATCGATTCTCGGAGAGATCAATTCCATTGCATCCCAGACGAATCTGTTGTCGTTAAATGCATCTATTGAGGCGGCGCGTGCGGGAGAACACGGAAGAGGATTTGCGGTGGTTGCAGATGAGATCCGCGCGCTGTCGGAGGAGAGTGCCAAGGCGGCGAACAACATTCAGGAGATTTTGACCTGGCTGACGGATACGACCGGGCAGATCTCAAAAGAAATCACGGCGGGCACCGATGCTGCTTCCGCGAGTGTGGAGTTGGTCGGCGGATTGATGGATTATTTTAGTAACATCAATGATGCGACGGATGAAGCGAGCCAGATTGTCGATGAAGAATATAAGATCATTGAACATGTGAAGGAACACTTTGGAAATATCCAGCAGGAGATCGAGACGCTGGTGGCAACCTCAGAGGAAAATTCTGCAACCATCCAGAATATCACGGACACAATCACATCGCAGAATGATTCCATCCACAGCATTTCGGCTGAAATCGATGAGATTTCATCGTTATCGGCAGATCTGGAACAGCATTTTGGGGAAGATAACTAAGAAAAGGTCAAGGGAGACATGCAGGGGCGCAGTCTCCCTTTTTTACATCACGGAGAATAAGGATGAAATTGAGATTTCAAAAAGACGGTACTTTTAAAATCATGCAGATTACAGATATGCAGGAAATTCCCGCAATATCGAAAGACACGATCGCGCTGATGGAGCGGGCTGTTCTGGAGGAGCAGCCGGATCTTGTCGTCTACACCGGTGATCAGATCAAGGGCTATGGTGTGACTTACAAGGGAAAAGGAGAGGAGCTGGAGCGGGAGGTAGCACAGACGATTGGAAAATTATTAGAGCCGGTGACAAAGCGTGGCATTCCGTTTGCAGTGACATTTGGCAATCATGACTGCCAGGTTGGAATTTCCAATCAGGATCAGTTCTGTCATATTTACAAAAGACTTCCGAACTGCATCGGAGAGCAGGCAGACGGGATTGACGGGGGCGGAACCTGTGCCATTCCCATCGAGGCATCCGACGGAAGCGGGAGGGATGTGTTTGAACTGTATCTGTTTGACAGCGGAACGGATGCCTGGGAGGGCGGCTACGAGGCATTTGATCCGAAGATCATTGCGTGGTACCGCAAGCAGCGGGAAGACCTTCGGGAGAAAAACGGAATGTATGTGCCGTCCATCGTATTTCAACATATCCCGATGCGCGAATATTATGAGGTGTTAAAGCGTGTCGACCGCGGGGAAAAAGGTGTGGTGCGCGCCTATCGGACACATAAGAACGAATATTATAAGTTGGGAGAAACCTGCGACGCCGGGGATATTTTTCTGGAACCGCCGTCGGTGCCGGATGTCAATACCGGAGAAATTGAACCGCAAGATTACTTTTAAGGCGGACGCCAATCCGGCGGTCAGCATGGCACTCTATGCGGTCATGGTACTGTTCACGATTTTGCGAACGGCTGGATCGGATCGGCGATGACGACCTGGGCAAGGGAAAACGGCTGGACGGGGAATTTGTGCGACATGGTAATCAAGGTGATCGGAATGCTGATTCCGATGCTCTGGACCTATCCGTGTAACCGGTTTCTGATCCACCGGAAAAGAAAAGATTGTGAATTGTTTCACAAAAAATACAACAAAAGATCTTGAACGGGAACAGACTTCATGATACGCTGAAACAGCATTGCAGTGAGATATGTTCTTGCTGTCTTGCCTTAACAAAAGTCTCTGACGCCAAAAGCAGTGCTTGCGGCGGAAGATATGGCGGTCATGAAAGTGTCTGCATCTGGTCTGCGCGTGCGGAACAGATGCTGTAGATAGGATACCGGCGGGATATTCCATGCCCTGTAGGGCAGGTTCTGCCGTGTATTTCCAGCGAGTGCCGTATCTGAGAGGAGATTTCAGATACGGTTTTTTTATTTTCATAGGAAATACCGTGATACATTCATGTGTGAAAGTGGAACCTTCCTATGAAAT
>ERZ773168.3298-NODE-3298-length-11533-cov-4.684788_pt1 | contig 11533 bp, 7 predicted proteins | sample MGYA00511261_ERZ773168 | MGnify/ENA primary metagenome ERZ773168 (study PRJEB29015, sample SAMEA2737855) | human gut metagenome | biome: human gut; feature: human-associated habitat; material: faeces | place: China | collected 2012 ... | reverse complement strand
TGCACCAAAAGTCCATATAATCACTCATTTTGTTCCCCTTTCTTATTTATATAGGAATTTTATATTTTTCTAAATACTCCTCCAACTTTTCCTAGAATTTGGCAATCTGGAACTATAATAGGATCCATTGTACTATTTTCTGGTTGCAATCTTATATGGTCTTTTTCTTTATAAAATGTTTTTACTGTTGCTTCATCTCCTATTAAAGCTACAACTATTTCTCCATTTTCTGCTGTGTTTTGTTTTTTTACTAAAATATAATCTCCATTTAAGATTCCTGCTTCTATCATGCTTTCTCCTCTAACTGTTAGCATAAAGCTTTCACAATTTCCAACAAAGTCTAGCGGAATTGGAAATGTATCTGTTACATTCTCAACTGCTAAAATAGGTTCTCCAGCTGTAATTTTTCCAATTACAGGAACCTCTACCATTTCTTTACCTGTATATAGATTTTTAGGTTCTGCCTTTTTGTTTCTTTCTTTTCCGTCTTCCCCTTTTAGTAATCTTAATGTTCTACCTTTTTGTTCTTCTTTTTTAATATACCCCTTTTGCTCTAGTCTAGATAAATATCCATGTACCGTAGCAGTAGATTTTAGATCAACAGCTTGTCCTATCTCTCTTACTGATGGTGGATAACCGTTTTTGTTTATTTGCTTTTCTATAAATTTTAATATTGCCTTTTCCCTTTTATTAATGCCAGTTTTTAGTTTTTTTTCTCTCACTATAAATCACTCCTTCTTTTATCTGCCAATATAATATCATACAAACAAATAAATGTCAAACAAAAGTTTTAAATTTTAATCATACCATTCTAATTCCCAATCCACTACTCTTACAGTATCACCTTCTTGTACCCCTGCTTTTTTCAACGCTTGATTTACTCCTAAGTCATCTAAGCATTTATGGAAATAATGTAGTGATTCATTGTCTTCTACATTTACTCTTCTCATTACCCTTTGTACTGCTGGACCGTCAACAACAAAGATTTTGCCTTCTTTATATATTGTAAATTGTGATTCATCTTTTAATTCATATATTTTTTTATCTTTTTCTACTTCTACAAGATCTTCTTTTGGTAATTCTTTCAATTCTTGCGAAACCTTATTTAAAAGTTCTTTTATTCCTTCTCCTGTAACTGCTGATATTTTAAATATTTCCAATTTTTCTTTTTTAGCTAATTCGCTTAATTCTTTATAAAGTGTTTCATCTTGCATACTATCTATTTTGTTTGCTACTATTATCTGCTTTCTTTTGCTTAATTTTTCACTATATTTTTTTAGCTCATTGTTTATAATCTTAAAGTCTTCTACTGGATTTCTTCCTTCCGAACCAGATACATCTATTACATGTAATAACAATCTTGTCCTCTCTATATGTCGTAAAAATTGAAGTCCTAACCCTGTTCCTTCGCTTGCACCTTCTATAATTCCAGGTATATCTGCAATTACAAAGCTGTCTCCATATTCACTCTTTACAACTCCCAAATTGGGTTCTAATGTTGTAAAGTGATAATCCGCTATTTTAGGCGTTGCTGATGTTGTTACTGATAAAAATGTTGATTTGCCTACATTTGGAAATCCAATTAGTCCAACATCTGCTAATAATTTTAATTCAAGTATTAATTCTTTTTCTTCCCCTTTTTCTCCTTGCTGTGAAAATCTAGGAGCTTGTCTGGTTGAAGTTGCGAAGTGTGAATTTCCTTTTCCACCTCTTCCTTGCCGGGGTAATACTTCATGCCAAGCTCCCGCACGCGGGCCTCGGTAGCAGCAGCATCGTCGATCAGATGGCAGCGGCCAAACACCACGGTGCTCTGCACATAAGGTGCCCAGTCGCCCGGCTCAAAGTGTTCGTTGCCGTAAACGGTAAAGCATACCTTATCGTTCTGTTTCAGCGCGTCCACCTTCTGGCCGGACTTTGCACCGTGGAAGTAGATTTTGTCGTGCTCCTGATCGTAGTAATAATTCACCGGGATCGCAAAGGGATAGCCGTCGTCACCGTTCACTGCCAGCACGCCCCGCCGGGACTGCTGCAGCAGGTGCTTTGCAGCTTCTTCCGGGATGGCGCGGCTGGCTCTTCTCATGGGTCTGAACATTTTTGTTTCCTCCATGTATCGCAGGTTTGCGGTGCGCACTCATGCACCCTTGATAATGCGGATGAGGGTCTTATCCAGCTGGATGGTGCGGTTCCACGGGTTCAGGATGATACCGCTGATCTCCGGCACGGCAAGCGCTGCATCAAACAGCTTGTCCATATCCACAAGAAAGGTGGACTGCACCGGCTCGGCTCCCTTCATTTCCTCGTCAAAGCTGGTGAATGCATACCACCAGCTTGCGCCATCGGCCGTCCGGATGGCCCGCAGCTGCATCTGTTCACTGCCCAAATTGGGCTCCACCGCCACGACAAGCTGGCCATGCTCCTTTATGCGCCGCCGGATCACGGTAAGGGTGTGGGCCAGCTGTTCCTGTGTGGGCTCCTGCTGCAGGGCGGCTACCGCCTGCTCGATCTTTTCGTTGCCGTTCAGGCCCTTGTCTCTGGGTTGATTCATTGAGGTTGGTTCCTTTCTATTGTATTTTGGCAGAGGGAATAAGCGCAGCTCATCACAGCAGCAGATCGAACAGGCCGATCATTACCGGCATAGACACAATGGAAAGCAGAGTGGTCAGCACATACAGCGCGCTGGAATGCGCCGCATCGCGATCATAGAGCTGAGCCATGGAGGTAACAGTAGCACAGGCAGGGGTGATGGCGGCAAGGTAGACCGTCATCAGGATGTTCTTGCCGTCGGCCACCCAGCTGGATGCATGGCAGACCCACAGCAGCACCAGAACCACCAGCGGGCATACCACCAGACGCAGCACTGTGGGCAGATAGTTGCGGCGGGTGCAGAACACCTCCCGCAGCGGCTTTTCTGCAATGGCCATACCGGCCAGCAGCATGCCCATCGGTCCCATCATGTTGCCCACTGTGCTCATGGTATTCTGCAGCGGTGCAGGCAGCACCACACGGAACCAGTACAGCAGTGCACCGGCTGCAATGGCGATCATGTTGATATTGGTGAGCACCTTTTTCCAGTCCAGCGCACTGCTGCCCTGCAAAAGGGAACTGGCGTGGGTCCACAGCAGCACCAGCTGCACAATGATGAATGCGCAGGAGTAAATGACATACGCATCGCCCATCAGAGCCTTGACCAACGGGATCACCAGTGCAGCGGCGTTGCTGTAGATCACATTCACCTGTTCCACGGCATCCAGCTTGAGCGGGCGGCTCAACAGGGCGCTGAGCACCAGCAGCACTACATGGATAGCCGCCGCAATCGCCATGGAGTACAAAAGTCCCTTGCGGATCTCCGGCGTATCGTCGATCTGGAATGCGTTGATGATCACGCAGGGCGTGACCAGATACACCATGACCACCGAGAGCACCCGGCTGTCGCTGGCCTTCAGCAGCCCTGCTTTGACCACAGCATAGCCCATGATCAGGATCAGGAACAGCTGTGCGATTTGCTGGGCCAAAAGAATGCTGATCTGCATTGTTCTTCCTCTTTTCCGTCTTGTGTTGTAAAAGCCCAAAAGGAGAGCCGCCTTCCGCAAGGCAGCTCTCCCCTTTTTCTGATTTTATTTGCCGCTCGTCAGCCGCGCCACATGCAGCGCCAGATAAGCGGTTTCCTCGTTGGGCAAAAACACGCCGTACTTGCGCAGCACAAAGGTGCGTATTTTTTCCGCGCAGGTCACCGCTGCCGGATAATTCTGCTGCATCTGCTGGAACAAAAAGTCGTCCTCGCTGTCCATCAGTTTGCCGGAGAAGAACCGCTCGGCAAAATACTGCAGGTGGCTCACGAACCGCGCATAGTGGATGCTCTCGGTGCTCACCGGGCAGTGCATACTGTAGGTGACAATGTTGGACAGCTCACCGATCAGCTGCGCTGCCCGCATGGCATCGTAGCCGGCCTGCGGGTCCTGCCGGGCGTTGACGATATGGAAGGCGATGTTGCCTGCCTCTTCGTCCGGCAGCTCGATGCCAAGCTTTGCCTTTACCTTCTGCAGGCCGCGCTGGCCCACCGCGTACTCCTTGGGATAAAAATGCTTGATTTCCCAGAAGATACGGTTGGTCACCACAAGACCTTTTTGCTGGCGCTCCACTGCAAAATGCAGGTGGTCGGTCAGCAGCAGATAGATGTGCGCCGAAAGCTTGACTCCCAGCGACTGCTCTGCGTCGTCCACAATGTCCTGCGTCAGTTCCAGATAGGATGCCGGAATGCTGGAAAACAGCTCCAGCATAGGCTGTGCGTCCGGGTTGGACAATGGAAGGAACACGCGGTCTGAGGGCTGCCGTTCAATGGGCTCGCCCGCCTTGCGGCCATAGCCGATGCCCTTGCCCAGCAGAATGGATTCCTCGCCGCTGTCATCCTGCACCAGCACAACACTGCTGTTCAGCACCTTCTGAATGTGCATCGGTCTCTCCTCCTTCCGTTGAAACCTTAAGACTGCCGCTTAGTCCAGATCTTCGCCGTTGGAAGCAATGACCTTCTTGTACCAGTAGAAGCTGTCCTTACGGCTGCGGGCCAGAGTACCGTTGCCCATATCATCCTGATCCACATAGATAAAGCCATAGCGTTTGGACATCTGGTTGGTGGATGCAGAGATCAGGTCGATGGGTGCCCATGTGGTGTAGCCCCACATCTCAACACCCTCATCGATGGCCTTGCCCATTTCGCTGATGTGCTGGCGGAAGTACTCTACACGGTAGGGGTCGTGGATGGAGCCGTCGGCCTCCACCACGTCCTTGGCACCCATACCGTTCTCCACCACCATCAGCGGCTTGCGGTAACGGTCATACAGCTCGATCAGGCTGTAGCGCAGGCCCTTGGGGTCGATCTGCCAGCCCCAGTCGGTGGAGGGCAGATACGGGTTCTTGACACCCAGCACGGTGTTGCCGGGGGTACGCTCTGCGTTCGGGTCCACAGACTCGGTCATGGTCATATAGTAGCTGCAGGAAACAAAGTCCACACAGCCTGCCTTCAGGGTGGCGGCATCCTCGGGCAGCATTTCCACGTGGATGCCCTTGCGCTCGAACATCTTGAGGATCAGGCGGGGGTACTCGCCCCAGACATGCACATCGGCGTAGAACAGGTTTTCCAGATTCTTTGCCTGAGTAGCCAGCTCATCATCGGGTGCGCAGGTGCGGGCATAGGTGGTGAGCTTGGTCAGCATGCAGCCCACCTTGCTGCCGGGGATGATCTCGTGGCAGTCCTTTACTACCATAGCGCTGGCCACCAGCTGGTGGTGCAGGGCCTGATAGCAGGTCTCCAGCATCTTATCCTCGGGCACGCGGCTGGGGATGATGCCGGCGGTGGTGAAGGGGTGACGGATCACGCTGTCCACCTCGTTGAAGGTGAGCCAGTACTTGACCTGATCCTTGTAGCGCTCAAAGCACGCATGGCAGAACTTTGCAAAGCAGTCGATCACGCGGCGATCCACCCAGCCATTGTACTTGGTGGCCAGTGCCAGCGGCATTTCGTAGTGGCTCAGCGTGACCAGCGGCTCGATGCCGTTCTTGTGCATCTCAGCGAACAGGTCGCTGTAGAACTGCAGGCCCTTTTCGTTCGGCTCTGCTTCCTCGCCGGTGGGGAAGATGCGGGTCCATGCAATGGAAACGCGCAGCATGGTAAAGCCCATCTCGGCAAACAGCTTCAGGTCTTCTTTGTAATGATGGTAGAAATCGATGCCGCGGCGCTTGGGATAATAGGTATCATCCGGGTCGGCCATGGCGGCAGCAATGTGTGCGTCGTCCATGGCAACATGGGACTTGTAATCCTTCACATCGGTGTTGGGCTTGTAGGTGGCAACATCGGCCACGCTGGGGCCTTTGCCATCCACATTCCATGCGCCCTCTACCTGGTTCGCGGCAACAGCGCCGCCCCAGAAAAAGCCTTTGGGGAAACTCATTTATTTGCCTCCAGTTTCAGCAGTGCGGCACCGGGCACCACAGCGCCCTCGGCCACAGTCTTGATGGCGAACTCATCGGCGTTGGTCACGACGATGGGGGTAGTTACATCATAACCGTCTGCTTTGATTCCGTCAAGGTCAAACTTCATCAGCAGCTGGCCCTTCTTGACAGTCTCGCCGTCCTTGACCTGCGGATCAAAGCCCTTGCCGTCGCGCTTGACGGTATCCATGCCGATGTGCATGAGCAACTCGGCACCGGCAGTGGTCTTCATGGAGATGGCGTGCTTGGTGCCGAACACGGACTCGATCACGCCGTCAGCGGGAGCGTACAGCTCACCCTTCTCGGGCACCACGGCAATGCCGTCGCCCAGGATCTTCTGGGAGAAAACTTCATCCTTGACCTCTTCCAGAGCAATGGCCTTGCCCTGCAGGGGGCTGCTGATGGTGGAATCCGCAACTGCTGCGTCTGCAGCAGTCTCGGGAGCGGGTGCAGCGGTCTCATCCTCTGCGGGAGTCTCGTCCTTATACAGGAAGAAGGACAGTGCGAAGGAGGCCACAACAGAGATCACCAGACCAACTGCAGCCCACAGGATGTTCTTGCCGTTATCCGGGTCAACGAACATGGCCATGCCAGCCAGACCGGGGCCCATGGCAACGAATGCCTTGACCTTCATCAGGCCAACGAACAGACCACCGATGAAGCTGGAGACCACAACGGACATCATGACCTTCTTGTGCTGCAGGGTAACACCGTACAGAGCAGGCTCAGTGATGCCGAACAGGCCGGAGATGCCAGCGGAGATCGCGGTAGCGCGCAGGTTCTCGTCCTTAGTTTTCAGAGCAACACCCAGGCAGGCACCGCCCTCGGAAATGTTGTGTGCCAGAGAAGCAGGCATGTACAGCATTTCAAAGCCGGGGTCAGAAATAGAAGCAACTGCGTAGGGGACCAGAGCCTTATGCATGCCCATGGAGATCATGAAGGGCAGCACGGCAGCCAGCAGAGCAACGGCCAGCCAGCCCAGCGTGTTGTACAGAGCCAGGATCACGGTGGTCAGCAGAGCACCGATGTTGTAGCCCAGAGGTCCGAGGACGACCAGTGCCACAGGGAAGCCGATGCCGAAGCACAGCATGGGCACAAAGAACACGCGGATGGCCTTGGGGCACCACTTGTTGGCCCACTTTTCAATAAAGGACATGAAAATGACGGTCAGGATAGCCGGGAATACCTGTCCGCCGTAAGCGATATTCTGCAGCTTGATGCCGAGGAAGTAAGCACCGCCCTCGGTAGCCAGCAGAGCGGAAACGCTGGGGTGGATCATGGCAGCAGCCAGAGCCACCGACACCAGCTTGTTGCAGTTGAACTTGGTTGCAGTGGTGAAGGCGACCATGACGGGCAGGTAGTACAGAGCTGCATCTGCCACGCCGACAAACACCTTATAGGCGATATCTCCGCTGCTCATCAGGCCCAGAGTGCTCAGCAGCACCATCAGAGCCTTCAGAACGCCTGCACCTGCAATGGCGGGGACCAGCGGCTGGAAGATGCCGACCATGTAGTCCAGAATAATGCCGCCGATCTCTTTTTTGCCCTTGGGGGCAGCGGGAGCTGCAGCCTGACCTGCGTTGAAGGTGCCCAGCTTGAGCAGCTCATCGTACACTTCGATGACATCGTTGCCGATGACCACCTGACACTGCGGGCCGCTGGAAATAACGCCCATAACACCGGCAGTCTTTTTCAGGGCTGCAGCATCCACCTTGGAGGTGTCTGCCAGAGTGAAGCGCAGGCGGGTGGAGCAGTGCTCGACCTGCACAACGTTCTTCTCGCCGCCAACCAGACGCAGCACGTCGGAGGCAGTCTGCTTGTAGTTCTTCATTTTGTTCTCCTTTACCTTGTGTGTGGTGGCATTTCCCTGCCGCCCGGCCGAAGCGGACAAAAGAAAAAAGACCCAACAGAATGACCCCGTGTACAATTTCTCCCGGAATCATAGTATCTGGCTACAATTCACCCAAAAGAAAAGGTATTCGTCATTCCATCAGATCCTGCCTGCATTACCAGTAACATGTCCAACTGGATATCGTGGTATTAGTATATCAATCATCTTTTCGTTTTTCAATATGACTTTTTCACAAAATAAGTCTTAAAAAATTATGAAGTTCGTATATTCATTTGTTTTTTCACATAGCTGTCGGTGTGTGCTCGTGTACTCCTTTCACCGCCCTGCACTGCCCTGATACCGATTGCGCATTGCCGCCGATGTGGCATCCAGTGAGCCTGCAGAGCCGGGCCGTGAGGTGCGCTGCCCCGGCATGGGCGAGCACCGCAGCCGCAAGGAGAACATGGAGCTTGGCATCCCGGTAGCCGAGGAAAAGTGGGCCGAAGTTCTGGCGATGTAATGTTAAAAGGGGTGTCTCTCCGGCAGACAGAGAGACACCCCTTTTTATCTGTGGTTTTCCGCAAATATCCGGCCCAGCTGGGACAGGATATCATGCGGCAGCATTCCGTATTCGCCAAGCGCAGCAGCGGCACGGTCGGCAGCGGCACCGTGCAGATACACCGCGCAGGCCGCAGCTTCGTATGCAGGCAGGCCGCAGGCCAGCAGGGCCGCTGTCATGCCGGCCAGCACATCTCCGCTGCCGCCCCGGGCAAGGCCGGGGTTGCCAGTAGGGTTTGTGCACACGCGGCTATCTGGTGCAGCCACCACGGTACGGCAGCCCTTGAGTACCACCACAGCGTTCCATTTTTCTGCATACTGGCAGGCAGTATTTTCACGATCCGCATTGATCTGCGCCACCGAAAGCCCGGTGAGCCGGGCCATCTCGCCGGGGTGCGGGGTCACGATCAGCTCTCCCGCCGGGTGTGGCAGCGTTTTGCCCTCGGCCAGCAGCTGCGCGGCGGCGTTCAGGCCGTCCGCATCCAGCACCGCGCTGCCTGCAAAGCCGGGCAGCAGCTTCTGCACCAGCGTGCGTGTCTCTGCCGCGCGGGCTGCACTCTGGGCCGTACCGCCAAGGCCCGGGCCCAGCAGCAGCACCGTCGCCTTCTGGCGCTGGAGCTGTGGAATGCTCTCCGGTGAGATGCCGCCTTCGGCCCCCGCCACGCAGGGACACAGGCAGCATTCCGGCAGGCGGGCCACCGCAGCTGCCAATACCGGCTCCACGCTGGCCAGCGTTACAATGCCCGCACCGGTGCGCAGCGCACCCTCAGCAGCCAGCAGGGCCGCACCTCGGTAATATGCGCTGCCTGCCACAGCCAACACGGTGCCAAAGCTGCCCTTGTGGCTGTCGCGCGGGCGCGGCGGGATGCTGTGCCAGACAAATTCGGATGTGATCTCGGTTGACATTTTATGCTTCCCCCTGCACCAGTTTGCGGATCTGCTTTTCCACATTCTGCACTTCCTCACGGAACATGCGGGCGGAGACACGCAGCGCGCCGTGGCCCAGAATGATGATCTGCTCCATGCCGTCGGAAGTAGCCACACGCACCCGCCGCCCCTTGCCGATCTCATGAGTAACGTGCTCGATGAACATATCGGCGGTTTCGGCTTCCTTGGTGTAGACCACATGGATGTTATGGTACTGCTCAATGCTGCCGGGGCTGCCCGGCACACGATAGGCATCGAATACAAGAATAAGATTGCACTTCTGGTAGCCCTGATAGTTGCACAGAATATCCATCAGCTTGTGGCGGGCCGCTTCCAGACTGTCCTTTGCAAGGGCGTTCAGCTCATCCCACGCAAAGATGATATTGTAGCCGTCCACCAGCAGATATTCGGGCAGGATCTCCCACTGTTGGGCATCAAAATCCGGGCGTTCCCGCTTTTGCACCGGGCGGAATGCCGCCAGCGGGTCCCGTTTGATGGGGCCATAGGTACGCTCGAAGATTTTGAGCAGCTCGGCATCCTCTTCCAGTGTTGCGCGGTAAGCCGCTGTCCGGCGCTGGGGCACGGCCTGCGTCTCCTGCTCCGGGCTTTTGCTTTTTCCCCAGCCGCTGTCCACATGCATGTGGCTGCGCACCTGATCCCAAGGCACCACAAAGCCCGCGCCATGGGCACAGAACACCGAATCTGCCGGGTTGTCAAGGTCGTGCTCCGGCTCATAGCCCACAGCTTCAATGATCTCCGCCGCATTGTGGCAGGGCCGGTAGCCGTCCAGCGTCAGGGTCAGGTGTCCCCGGCCCCGGGTATAGCCCACCACCTCCATGGGGTAGCTGCGCATGGTGGCCACCGGTGCAAAACCGGTGAGCACAGCAGCCTCTTTCCCGCTCTCTGGCGGGTCAAAGCTGCCCTCCATGCGCTGGATATCGGTCATGGCACGGCCAAGGTTCTCCACCGGCACTTCCAGCCGAAAGGCATACCATGGCTCCAGCAGCTGGCTTTTGGCCAGCATCAGGCCCTGCCGCACCGCGCGATAGGTGGCCTGCCGGAAATCTCCGCCCTCCGTGTGTTTGAGATGGGCGCGGCCCGCAATGAGGGTGATCTTCACGTCCGTCAGCGGCGCACCGGTCAGCACGCCAAGGTGCTGCTTTTCTTCCAAATGGGTCAGCACAAGGCGCTGCCAGTTCTTGTCCAGCACTTCTTCCCGGCAGTCGGCGGCAAACTGCATCCCGCTGCCGCGGGGCAGGGGCTCCAGCTTGACATGCACCTCCGCATAATGGCGCAGCGGCTCGTAGTGGCCCACGCCCTCCATAGGCTCCGTGATGGTCTCCTTGTACAGAATGCCGCCGGGGCCGAACTCCACGTTCAGGCCAAAGCGCTCTGCCAGCAAACTGCGCAGCACTTCCAGCTGCACCTCACCCATGAGCTGCACATGGATCTCGCCCAAAGTCTCGTTCCATACCACATGGAGCTGCGGCTCCTCTTCTTCCAGCCGGTGCAGCTTGCCCAGTGCCGCGTGCACATCAGCCCCCTGCGGCAGCAGCACCTGATAGCTCAGCACCGGTTCCAGAACCGGCACATCGCTGTCGCGTTCCGCGCCAAGACCCTCGCCCGGGCGCGCCTTGGTCAGGCCGGTGACGGCGCACACCTGCCCCGGGCCGATGGCTTCCGCCAGCGTATACTTTACGCCGGAGTACAGCCGCAGCTGGTTTGCCTTTTCCTCCCACGGCTCACCATCTGCTTCGCCGGAGAGCTGGGCCTTTACCTTCAGTTCGCCGCCAGTCACGCGCAGCCATGTCAGGCGCGTGCCCTGCTCATCCTGCGACACCTTAAACACCTTGGCACCAAAGGCATCCAGCGCGGGAGCCGGACGGGTATAGCGGTCGATGCCGTCCAGCAGAGCATCCACGCTTTCCAGTGCATCGTTTTCGGTACGCCGCAGCGCCGAACCGAACCAGCACGGGAACACATGCCGGCGTGCAACGGCCGGGATGAGGTCCGCATCGGTCAACTGCCCGGCATCCAGCATCTGATCCATCAGGTTTTCGTCACACAGGGCCAGTGCTTCGTCCCGGTCGGCCTGCGGCACATCAAAGGCCACAAAGCCCTCGCCCAGACGGTGGTTCAGCTGGGCGAGCAGCTCTTCCCTGCTCTTGCCGGGCAGGTCCATCTTGTTCACGAACACAAAGGTGGGCACATGGTAGCGCCGCAGCAGCCGCC
>ERZ773168.3289-NODE-3289-length-11546-cov-3.756418_pt1 | contig 11546 bp, 5 predicted proteins | sample MGYA00511261_ERZ773168 | MGnify/ENA primary metagenome ERZ773168 (study PRJEB29015, sample SAMEA2737855) | human gut metagenome | biome: human gut; feature: human-associated habitat; material: faeces | place: China | collected 2012 ... | reverse complement strand
CCAAACGTGGAAGAGACACGGAATCCGATGCAAACATTCAGCCGGAAGAAATGTTCGCATTTTTTTCCAACGAATATTCTATCTGCATTTCCACATGAAATCCCGAAGAGTGTTTCTGATAATATTACTTATCAATCCAAAGAACGATATTCTTATTGCGGCAATTCCTTTTTGTCTCCTTTATTATTCCAGCAGCCCCAGAAAGATTTCTCTCCGCTCCACTTCTTCCGCTTCCTCATTTCCGTCCGCCCTAGCGTGCAGCAGCGGATATTTTGACCCCGTGCGCAGCATCTCCATCACCGACGCATAGTTGGCATATTCCGGCGACACCAGAATCATTCCTTTTCCACGCGGCAGTTCCTGCTCCATCAGGCTGCACAGATAGCGGAGGTTTGCTCCGTGAACCAGCGGAAACTTTTCCCGGATCTCCTGTAAGCGTTCGTCCGGCTGCTTCCAGCTGCCGTAGACGCCGCGGTAAATCTGCATAAATTCATGCAGCTGTTCTGTAAAATGCTCCGGAATCTTTCGCCCCGACTCCGCAGCAAGGAACCACAGATATTCCGAGAGCGGCATATACACCGGAACAAAGGCATGTTTCCTCACCGCTTCCTCCATATTCTGATTCAGATAAGCGCTATGCAGCACAATCGGATCGCCGGCCAGCAGCAGCTGTCTGCCCTCCGTCACATGTGCCGCCCACTCCTGTAAAAGGGTTTTGGTCCACTCCCTGCTCCAGGCATCCGGCGCGGCGGTCTTCTCCCGGAAGGAAGCACGCACCTTTTCCCGCCACTCCTCATCCAGGCAGTGCCATGCATCCCCGAGTAAGAGCACCTGCCACAAGATATCCGCTTCTTCCGCAAAAAGCAGCTGTTCCAGAAACGGTGTCACAAGATGCGCCCTCTTTCCGTCCGCATCTAAGACCGCACGCAGGATTTCCGGAACCATTCCGTCCGCCTCCGCACCCTCGGTCTGGAATACCAGAAACTGTTTTTCCTCCCCGTCCGTCTCCTGCAGCCAGTTTGCAATCTGTCCTGCCGCAGCCGAGAATGTACAGTATTCTTTTGCGGTGCTGTACGCTTTTCCCGCATGAAGATCCTGCGCCGTGTAATCCGGCAGTACTGCCGTGCGTTTTCCTTTCTGATTCAGGTAAAGTGCCATCCACTCTGTATACACGGACAGCGGCGGCAGATACACCGTCTCCTGCTGCGGTTCTTTCGTCTCTTTCATGCCTTTCTTCACGTCCCGAAGCCGCCCGGACAATACGGCTGCCTCCGGCAGTATGGCGCGCTCCGTGCAGTTCTCTACATGGGATAAGCTGTTTAAAAATGCCTCGATTCTCGTTATCACTCCCACCTTGGACTGATGCTCGTCCACCTCTATTTTCAGGTACGGCTTGTCCCCCATAATTTCCGCAAAAAGGTGGGAGATCATGCCGTCCGGTCCGCAGCCGTGGTTCGTCAGATAGACGGCATACAGATTCGGATGCTCCTTAATGATCTTCGCTCCCGACAGAATGTGCTGCGCAAATGGCCAGTACAAATTCGGATAATAACCGGACAAATCCACATCATGTCCTTTCAGATGGGAAAGTGTCAACACTCTGCGCCCTCTCTTTAACAGTTCCTCGGGAATTCCCATATTTAAAACCGGGTCTGACACGCCGTAGTTTCTTGTAATCAAAACGAGCACCTTGTCCTCCGGTTTCAACTCGTCCAGGATCTGCGCGCCCAGTTTTTCAGAATTCTTCTCACAGTGCACCATCGCCGCCGCGCCCTTCGCGAGCGCCGCCGCACACCGTGCCTTGTCGCATCCCAGTTCCTCTCCCGCTTTGATCATCGCTCCCGCAAGCTGCGGTTTTCCCATATCCAGATCCAGAACCGGGCAGATCAGCTCCACGCCGCGTTCCGAAAGCCCCAGCACACTTGCGACAATCCGCGGCGCTGTCTGCATATAGACACAGCCGTAATTGTGCGCAACGCCGGAAGTCTCATGCCGGATCGTATGGATACACGGGATAAAAATATAGTCCACCTTTTTTCTCGCAAGCCATTCCATGTGCCCGTGCAGTAATTTTACCGGATAACAGGTCTCCTCCGCCGCCATCTCCTGTCCGAGCGCAATGATCTTATCGTCCGTCTCCGGCGACAGCAATACATTAAAGCCGAGAGTCTTAAAATACTGGTACGCCATCGGAAAAAATTTATAAATCATGAGCGCACGCGGGATTCCCACAGTCTTTTTCCCCGGCAGCAGCGTTCCGTCATAGCCTGCCAGAAACCATTTCTGGCTCTTCCGGTAATTCTCCTCATTCCAGATGCTCTCCTTTTGGGATGTGCCACCCTGCTCTTTTGCCGCGAGCGCCGCTCCGTATGCCCCGGTCACATCGTAAAACGGCGTGATGTGAAGCCGTTCTCCAAACACTTCATAGAAAGCCGCAACGATTCCCTCGTTATGCACGACTCCGCCCTGAAGGCAGATATGTTCTCCCTTGCGCTTATTGCCGACTACCCTGTTTAAATAGTTTCTGACAATCGAGCGGCACAGCCCTGCACAGATATCCTCCTTGTCCGTGCCTGCCGCAAGCTCCGCTGCAATCTTGGATTCCATCAACACGGTGCAGCGCTCTCCCAGATCGATCGGCACATTTGCTTTCAAGGCACTGTTTCCGATCTCCTCCAGCGATACTTCCATGCGGTTCGCCTGTTCCTCGACGAAGGAGCCCGTACCCGCCGCACACACTTTGTTCATCTCGAAATCGACGACCTGACCGTCCCGGATACTGATGTATTTGGAGTCCTGACCGCCGATCTCAAACACGGTATCCACCTCCGGGCACAGATGGGCAGCCGCGCGCGCCTGCGCCGTGATCTCATCCAACACCGTGCCTGCACCGGTCTTCTCCGCGATATAGTACCGCCCCGATCCCGTGACACCAATGCCTTCCCACGTGAGTGATTCCCCGTATTTCTGCTTTAACTGTGCCATTCCCTGCTGCACCGCGCCGAGAGGATTGCCGCGCGTTCTAAGATACAGATCGTCAATGACGGCTCCGTCCTCACCCGTCAGCACAAGGTTTGTGCTCGTGGATCCCACGTCAATCCCGAGCCAGAGCTTTTCCCCGCCACGTAACGGTCTGGTCCGGTGAAGTGCCTCCTTCTCGTAGTCATATCGCGGCAGCGCCTTTCTTTTTTGCTCCTCATCCGCCACCTCCCTGCGGACCGGGTGTTTCCAGTCGAAGGCCAGCTTCCCGTGACATGCACAGGCTGCGATTCCGGCAGCAGACACCACAGCTCCCTCTTCCCCGCAAAGCAGTTCTTCCTCTTTTAATCCGAAGATATCACAGATGGCGAGGCGCACGCCTTCATTATAGACAACGCCTCCCGTCACAAGCACCGGCGGCTGTACCGGAAGTTTCCGCACGACCGCAGATTTAAAATTGCGGATCACGGCATAGGAAAGTCCGAGCAGAATATCTTCCACCGGCACACCTTCCTGCTGTCTGTGGATCAGGTCTGTCTTGGCGAACACGCTGCACCGTCCCGCAAGCCGCGGCACACTTTTCGCCCGTCTGACATACTCCGAGTAGGCGGACAGCGGAAGTCCGAGCCGGTACATCTGATCCTCGAAAAATGCTCCCGTTCCGGCGGCACATTCCCCGTTCATGGCGTAGGAGAGCGTCTCTCCCTCACGGATTCCGGTAAGGAAGCAGGAATTCTGTGCTCCCATCTCTACGATGCTTCCCGCGTCCGAATAGAGCATTCTCTGTCCTTCCAGAAGGCTGCTGATGCGGTTGATCTGCACTTTCTTTTGGATCCCCGGATACAAACAGACTGCACCGGGATTGACCGCTGCATACAAAATCCTGTCGCCGCACGATGTCTCCACCTGCCCAAGCATGTCCACAAGATTCTGATACAGTTCTCCGCGATGCAGTCTGTAATCTTTATATATGATGTTTTCGCCTTCGACAACAGCGATGGAAATACTTCCATTTCCGATGTCGATTCCAAGTCCTGCTTCTCTCATTGCTTTCCTCCGAAATTGCCTCTTACGCATAGTTAGAATATTCTAACTAAATGTATCACATTGCAAGAGCCGTTTCGGTTGCAAAAGCAACGGAATCAGTTTTCTATTAGAGAAAGATTCTCAAATAGTTCGATCAGTCTAACTTCAATCCTGCCAGAAGCGAGCCAAGGCTGGTTCCTGTGGATGTGTGGTCTGTGTATGCCTCCAGATCTTCCACGCCTTCGGTATCTACCATCTCCTCTGCCAGTGCCTTCATGGACAAGCTGATCTTATTGTCGTTGGTATTCAATACCTTTGCCTTGACCTTCTCTCCGACCTTAAGCACTTCGGACGGCTTTCCGATTCTGCGCTCACAGATCTGTGAGATGTGTACCAGTCCGCTCAGTCCGTTGCCCAGATCAATAAATGCGCCGTACGGCATCAGGCTCTCGACAGTTCCCTCAAGCACGGTTCCCGGCACGATCATGGAGATCTTGTGATTGCGCTCCTCCGCCTCTGCCTCGAGTGCGACCGCCTTTCCGGAAAGCACGAGCTTTTCGCGCTCCTCATCCACCGTGATGACCCGGACCGGAATCTCTTTTCCTACCCAGCTCTCCGTATCCTCCACATAAGCGGATGTGATCTGGGATGCCGGAATGAACGCGCGGATCCCCTCAAGATATGCCACAACGCCTGCCTTCACGCTCTCCTTGATGCGGACGGTTACCGTTGTACCCTCCTCCATCATCTCTTTGAGCTTCTCCCATGCCTGCTCTTCATTGGCTTCCCTGCGGGAGAGAAGAATGTTGCCTGCGCCGTCGTCTACCCGGATCACGGTCGCCTCGATCGTATCCCCCACATGCACAGCCTCCGCCAGTGAGAAATCCGGATCGCTGCTCATCTCCTCCGCACTGATAAATCCCGGTGCATAATATTTCAGGTCAAGCGTAACGCCCTCCTCGTTGACATCGATCACCGTGCCGGTTAAAATATCTCCCTCTCTGATTCTGCGGAAAGAAGCTTCTAACTCCTCCTTGTAATCATCCATTGATTCCATGTGTCTTAAACCTCCATCTCTTTTTCTACCTGTAGTGTACCACATTTCAGTCTGATTACAACCTTGAATAAGTCACCGTCCACCTCGATCGTCAGTTTTCCGCCCTGCGCCTCGGTAAAACTTCTGGCGATGGCAAGCCCCAATCCCGAGCCCTCCGTACCGCGTGAAGTATCGCCGCGCACGAAGCGCTCCGTGATTTCCTCCGGATCAAAATTCAGTTCCGTCGCCGACATATTTTTGATCGTGATCTCCACGAACTCCTCCGGTGCCTCCCCGGATGTGTGCCCCTGCACGTACACGCGGCTCTGCGGCATCGCATATTTCTGAATATTGACAAACAGATTTTCAAAGATGCGGAATGTCTTCTGATTGTCGAGCACCACGATCACTTTTTCCTCCGGCACATCCCATCGCAGCACAAGCCCCATCGCCGCAAAGCGCTCCGTATGCTCCACCGCAACCTGCTTTAACAGATTCACCACATCGACTTCCATCGGATGCAGCACAATATTGTTGCTGGTCGCCTTGCTGACCTCAAAAAGATCCTCGATCAATATTTTTAACCGCTGGCTCTTTTTATCGAGCGTCTCAATGTATGACCTGCGCTCCTCCTCCGTGATGTCCTCCTTCTTTAACAGTTCCACGTAGGTTGTGATCGCCGTGAGCGGTGTTTTTAAATCATGGGAAACGTTCGTGATGAGATCCGTTTTCATGCGCTGGCTCTTCACTTCCTCATCCACCGCCTTCTTAAATCCGTCGCGCACCCTGGAAAGCTCCACCTTCATCGGCTCATATATTCCCAGATCCTCGGTGATCTCCGTGTCCAGATCTCCGTCCGCCATCCGGCTTACACTGCGCAGCAGCGCCTGATAATCTCTGCCGATCCTGTCATAATATTTTTTGATAAAACAGAACACAAAGATGGAGTACACGATCAGCGCGCCGATGCCGAAAAACCACATCATCGAGCAGAGCGACAGCACCGCAAAGTTGATCAGCACGATTTTCCAGATCGTCTTTGTGGATTTTTCTGAAAAATCCACATGCGCCACCTCATAGCGGAACGTGTTCCACAATTTTTTCAACCACGGAAAAATCTGATAAATCAGGCTGTACTGTCTGATATATTCTCTGACTCCCAGGAAAAATACCGGACGCAGTATGCGAAGCGCCGCGTACCAGATGCCATACAAAAACAGGAGCGGAACCATCATCTGTCCAAGCTGTAAGATGGCTCTCCAGGCATTGTTTCCAAGTAAAACATCCACTCCTTCGCTGTAATAGGAATAGCTTCTTATGATATCGTAGAAGTTTTCCTCCATACATGCCATGCAGCAGACGGCAATCACCGCCACCTCCATGAGATACCATTTCCCCGGGCGTTGCATTGGTATGTCTTCGTTCCAGATGCGCCTGCTCGTCATAAGAAACATCCATCCCGCCACCGCAGCAAGGCTTACCAGAAACAGAATGCTTCCCCCAGACGCACGGTACACTAACACCACCTGCACCCAGTAATTTGTCATACTCTCATACGGATCTCCCAAGGAAATCGTATCGCTCTTTGACACCGGAAGCCCGAAGATCACCTTAAAGTCCTTCGGTCCCTGCAGCTGCCCTGCTTCCACATATCCGCCCAGCGACTGTCCCAAAAGATTTTCCCGGTCTACATTCTGAAACGCCTTGATCAGAACGCTGCCGCTGATATTTTCGTCGTACAGCGGTGTCACTTCCAGCGCGCCCTCTTTGTCAAAGGATAAGCATACGATGTCCGTATAATACTGCTTTATCTTCTCCGTCACAGTTCCATCCACGCATGTCTCGAGCGGCTGATCCGTATTTTTCACGCAGTCAGCACTGCTTTTGTATACACAGTAATCGATGTTCCAGCTGTCACTCTCAAACTGGCTTTTCCATTCGTCAAACGTAGATGTTACCGTGTCCTTTACATACTGGTAATCTTCATCATCCGTCGGCAGATTCAAAAACAGTCCGCCTGCATCTGCCTGCCCGCTCCGCTCCATCTGCTCTACATACAGGACATAGCTGCCCTGATAGAGTGTCTGTACCGTATCGTTGTCCACGCTGTCCGAGGACTCGCGCATCATCTCCGCTTTCTGCTGCTCTTTCTGTCTCTCAGCCGTCCGGTACACCACCGGGAAAAAACACATGGTAATGATCGTGATGAAAATGATTCCCGCGATCGCTATGATAATCCGCTTGCTGCTGTTTACGGCATTGCTGTTGTTGCTGCTGTTGCCGGCACCATTATTTCTGCTAGCACCACTGTTGCTGCTGGCATCGTTATTTGCGCTGACATTGTTATTGCCGGCACCGTTGTTTCTATTGTTGTTTTTCAATTTTATATCCAACACCCCACACCACCTTTAAGTATTTTGGATCTTTCGGGTTGATCTCAATCTTGTCCCGGATATTTCTCACATGCACCATAATCGTATCGGTATTGATCGCCTTTTCATTCCACACGCGCTCATAGATCTCGTCCGCCGAATATACACGCCCCGGTGTCCGGATTAAGAGCGCAAGTATCTTGAACTCAATCGGCGTCATCTTCACCGGTTTTCCATCCACAAACACCTCCACGGTGTCCTCATTCAGTTCCAGTCCTCCGATCACATGAATCCGGTCGTTCTTTTCCTCCTTCGGACTCCTGTTTGCAAACTGCGTATACCGGCGGAGCTGGGAATTGACACGCGCCATCAGTTCCAACGGTGTAAACGGCTTGGTCACATAATCATCCGCCCCGATATTTAACCCGATCACCTTGTCGGTCTCCTCTGACTTCGCCGAGAGCATAATGACCGGAAAGTCATATTTTTCCCGCAGCTTCATGGTCATTGTAACGCCGTCCATGCGCGGCATCATGATGTCGACGATCGCCAGCGAGATCTTCTCCCGCTCCATCACCTCAAGTCCTTCCACGCCGTCTGCCGCCTTGAATACGTTGTAATTCTGACTCTTTAAAAAGATTTCAATTCCGTCCCTGATTTCTTTATCATCCTCAACAATTAAAATGTTATATTGTTCCATTTTTCCGCTCCTGCTCTTGTTCTCTTTTCTGCTATCATAACACATCCGCCGCAGAATCACACGCCTCCCCGTGCATTGATTACATTTTACCTGATCTGCCGCAAAATTCCCCGCAGAAATACCCGAAGAATTTCTAAAGAATTATTTAGAATTATTATCTTGACAACTGCCACTTCGTAGTGTATAGTAGTACAAGTGCTGAGGCAACTCACACAGATGCTGCTGTGGCTCAGTCGGTAGAGCGTCGCATTGGTAGTGCGGAGGTCACGGGTCCGATTCCCGTCAGCAGCTTCATTGAGAAGAAGCGCAAATCCTTGAATGAAAGGGTTTGCGCTTTTTTGTGTTATGATATTACAGTGTTATGGTATTATGACGAATGTATTGTGATGGAAGTCTGGATGAGGGGGAATATACGGTTGAGGCGTTAATGCTATCTCGTGGCCAAGGGGGAAGTAGAAAAACTTTTCTCGTCCTGCGGGTCTCAGCGATACTTTTTCTACTCTTGGACCCGATTTTTGCTTCTATGCGGGTCTGGTTCGCACTTTTTCTCGTCTCAGACCCGGGGTGCTCTTCCCTTCTGGCATTATGTCAACCTTTTTCCATTCTTTCCGGGTCTGGCACGCACTTTTTCTGCTCTGGAACTTCGCCTTTCCCTTCTATCAGCCCCGGATTCCAGTTTGTTTGACGATTCTTCACACATTTTTCAACACTGCTTCATACCTTTTTCACATTTATCCGGTATCTTAATCATTGTCAAGAGGAAATCCCCATTGACACAATTTCTTTTTCATAATATGGCCGGTAAGTACCCCACATCTTACCGATTTCTCCTTCTTTTTATAAAATGATAAACGTACAAAACGCCTCACCATCCGGTGAGGCGTTTTGCGTATTCCTGTTGAATACCCAGATTCTGTCAACTTCTCCTTTACTACATGCGATTCATCATCTTAATGTGTGACTTGAACAGGGAATAATATTTCATTCCCTTGTCTTTGCCATAGTGCCCCTGCAATGCTGCGCGGAGAGAATTGAGATTCTTTCGCTTTCCGTTTGCCTGATAGAGGAATCCCGAAAAATCTTCCGGCGGTTCCTTTGCATATTCACTGTGGTCAAAAACCATTTTGCAGTACATGTCAAACTTTTCTTTTAAGCCATAAGCCGGAAGTTCTGACCAGTAAGACGCATACTCTGCATTCGTCTTCAGTTCCTGATACAGCCGCTTGCCTTCTTCCTCGCCGAGAAGCGCAACCAGCGCATTGTGAAAATCCACCAGATTTTCCTTGCTGATGCAGGCACACAATGTCTTTAAAATTGCTCTCTCTGCATTCAGATCCAGTCCAAACTTCACTGGCGCTTCGCTCTGGTCCGTGGCATTTGACACACTCTGTGGATTCTCTGACATTTCTTCTTTCAAATCCATCATTTCTGTCATCTGTCCGGATTGTTCCTCCGTCAGATCCGGCTTCTCATTCCCTGCGTTCTGCGTCTTTGCTTTGTCACTCTTCTGTGACTTTTCCGAACGATCCGGTTCTGACATACGCTCAGACTTTTCTGCTTTGACTGCTTTCGCTGACTTTCTTGACCGTTTTGCCGTGCCAGTCTTCTCTGCCGGCTCAGCCTTCCCGGATTCCTCTGCCAACCCAGCTTTTTCTGCCGATTCCGACTTCCCGGATGTCTCTGCATCCTCAGCCTTCCCGGATTTCTCTGCCAGCCCAGCTTTTTCTGCCGGCTCAGCCTTCCCGGATTCCTCTGCATTTCCAGCCTTTCCGGACGCTTCCGGATTCCCGGATTCTCCTGCCTTACCGCCGGCTTTCGACGGTTCTGACTTCTTGGATGACCGTGGCTTCTTTGACTGCTCTCTGCCACGCTCTGCTTCCGCTTCCGGGCCAATCTCCCGAACCTGCTCTGCTTCCGCTTCCGGGCCGTTCTCCCGAACCTGCTCTGCTTCCACTTCCGGACCAGCCGCTCTGGTCTGTTCCTGTTCCGGCTCTGCTGCCGCCCCGGTCTCTTTTGTCACGCGCTGCTTTTTCTCTGTCAGCATTCTGTGGCATTCCTTTCCGCTTAAACGGCTCACCGGCATTTTCCGCATTGACCAGTAGCGCACCGCAGCGTCAAATCCCGTATCATTTGATACAATGACATACTCCCTGTCCGCGTTCTGGCTCAGGCGATAGCCAAGTTCCGATACCAGCTGGAAATCCAGCGCATTGCTTCCCTCAAAACACTTAATAAAGTCTGCTTCCTTTTCCGTCTCCTTGAGCATCCTCACATTTTCGTAATTCATATGCGGGCTCTTTGTCGTATAAAATACAAGAACCTCGTCATCTTCCTGCGAGGATACCAGAAGCGGCACCCATATATCTCCTACATTCTCACTGTCAACCAAATAAATTTTTCCCATTCATTCTCCTGCTGACAGAATCCTTTTTTATTGTACCACATTCCGCTTTTATACTGCAATGTTGTTTTTCCGCTGACGCTTCTTCACTTTCCCGTGTTCTGTTTTATAAAATATCGATGTACTCCCCCGCAAGCGCCTTGTTCATGCTGCGCACCGCACAGAATTTTCCGCACATGGAACATGTGTCCTCGTGCTCCGGTTTGCGCTCCTCGCGGATCTGTTTTGCAGTCTCGGGATCAATCGCGCATTCCCACTGTGCATCCCAGTCCAGCACGCGGCGTGCGTCTGCCATCTTGTCGTCGATCTCTCTTGCGCCCCGCACGCCCTTGGCAATGTCTGCCGCATGCGCCGCAATTTTCGATGCAATGATGCCCTGCCTGACATCCTCCACATTCGGAAGCGCCAGATGCTCCGCCGGTGTCACATAGCACAAAAATGCAGCTCCATTCTGCGCGGCGATCGCTCCTCCGATCGCGGAAGTGATATGGTCGTACCCCGGCGCAATGTCCGTTACCAGCGGTCCCAGTACATAAAACGGTGCTCCCATGCAGATCGTCTGCTGAATCTTCATATTCGCTGCAATCTGATCCATCGGCATGTGGCCCGGTCCCTCTACCATGACCTGCACATCTCTTGCCCAGGCACGCTTTGTAAGTTCTCCCAGCCGCACCAGTTCCTCAATCTGACACACATCGGATGCATCCGCCAGACAGCCGGGTCTGCAGGCATCGCCAAGGGAGATCGTCACATCATGCTCCCGGCAGATCTCAAGGATCTCATCGTAATACTCGTAAAACGGATTCTCCTCTCCGGTCATACACATCCACGCAAACACCAGTGAACCGCCTCTGGATACAATATTCATTTTTCTCTTGTGCTTCCTGATCTGCTCGATCGTCTTGCGCGTGATTCCGCAGTGCAGCGTCACAAAATCCACGCCATCCTCGGCATGCAGGCGTACCACATCAATAAAATCCTTTGCGGTCAGTGTCGCAAGATCCCTCTGATAGTGAATTACAGAATCATATA
>ERZ773168.3285-NODE-3285-length-11559-cov-3.080494_pt1 | contig 11559 bp, 9 predicted proteins | sample MGYA00511261_ERZ773168 | MGnify/ENA primary metagenome ERZ773168 (study PRJEB29015, sample SAMEA2737855) | human gut metagenome | biome: human gut; feature: human-associated habitat; material: faeces | place: China | collected 2012 ... | reverse complement strand
CAACTGCTTATTATTACATTTATATCGGGTGCTGTTCTTTTGTCCTTCAAATACGTTTTACCCCTTATTTTCCCGTTTTTATTCGCATATACACTGATGCGAAGCTTAATGCCTATCGTCCTATTTTTACAAAAAAAATGTCATCTTCCAAAGTGGCTGGCGGCAAATGGCACCTTACTCTTGATCTCTCTTGCCTTTTTGGGTGTTTTTTTGCTGATCGGATGGCTTTTATTTCAGCAATGTAAACTACTTCTCACAAATTTGTCCATTTATCATCAAATTTATACAAAATCCATAGAATCCTGTTGTCATAATATTTTGCGACATTTGGATTATTATTTAGGTCTGCAAAAAGGTAGTTGCCTAATATTTGCTAAGGAACAGTTTCACAATCTGGATCCGTCATCATTTACAAACCTCTATCAAAATATTGGCAGGATAGCGCTGCAATGTATGGGAAGCTCGATGCGAGTATGCGCATTTTTGCTGATCGTTATCGTCAGTTTCATCGTTTTGTGCAAAGACTATGATCATTTGCATACCATGATCCACAAAAATCGTTATTTTTCGGTTTTGTCAGAGCTTGGGCATACCATGTGGAATACCGGATTTGCCTATATGCGAAGTCAGCTCATCATTATTGGCTGTAATTGGGCTATTTGCACAATTGCTTTTCTGCTCATCCGCAATCCATATTGTATCGTGATCGGTCTGTTTATTTCCATTTTTGATGCATTTCCTATTTTGGGGAGTGGGATGATATTGATTCCATGGGGACTTGTAAAATTATTTCATGGTTCTTTTTTCGCGGCCGCAGTTCTGCTTACTGCATATTTATTAACAGTATTTACGCGTGAATTATTAGAAGCAAGGTTAATTGGAAGTAACTTAAATACACTTCCTTTTTTTACCCTTGCTTCCATTTACATCGGTATTTCATTGTACGGTGTGTGCGGCATCTTTCTCGGCCCATTTGCTGTCGTGTTGATCCGCTCCATCTATCAGATCTGGATGCGCAGTGCCTAAGAGTTTTCGACATATTCGAGCTGTTAAGCTACAACTTGCGTATATGCAGATCCTCTATAAACTGCTGCCTCACTTAATTGAAATAAACAAGCTCCTCTTTTGGCTTTTCTGCCGCTTCCACCTGCTCTGCATAAAAGACAGGACCTTCCTCGCCATATTCCTTCATGAATTTGTATTCAAATCGGGCCGTCACGGTAACATACTGCTTTGTCTTAAACTCTGACCAATCATCTGCTTTGCACAGAAATCCCATATACTGTACATCGTCTGCACAGCAGGTCATCGCAAAACGTCCAAATACTGCAAAGCCTGCCGGGATTCCCTTTGGCTTCTGGATCAAACCTGTTACCTTCAACGTCTTATTCTGATATGTTTCCGGATGGTCGATCATGTCAATATACCAAAGTCCAAAATCATCGTCACTAATTTCAATGACATCTGCATTGACATCAAACGGCATCTGATCTTTCATCTCATAAAACTCATCCTGTGCGGATTCATAGACGATCTGTGCCCGCGGATTGACCGCTTTTATGCTTCCACGGATCGAGTTCTTATTTGTTTTCTCAACAGTACAGCGGTTAATGATGATCATTTCTGCCACGCGGAACTGATCTACCATCATAGATGGCATATTTTTCATATATAAAGCAAATGTTTCATCATTAACTACATCTATCGTCTGAAAGATCACTTCACGATCAAAACAAATTTCTTCCATATCATCATACAATTCCGGAATATGCTTTGTCGGCCACATACCGTTGTATTCAATGATGATGCGGTCCGGACGGTGTTTTTTCAAAAATTTCTGAATGATCTTTCCATTAAATGCTTCTTCGTCTTCGATGTATTCCACAACGCAGTTGGCCTTCTCTAACACGTCCGCTTCATATTCTAACTCGCCCTCTTCGCATGCCAAGATCATCGTTTTGATCTTGTCGTCAAACATATCATCCACGACAAGGTCACGGATCAGATTCGTCTTACCGGCTTCCAAAAAGCCCATAATGACGTATACCATCATCTCCTCTTTCTTCTTACCAAACATTCAAAACCTCCATCAACTCTATGTTTAGCTTCCATTTGAAATGGAAGCCGTAAATCATAATCCTCTTTACGCAACGTGGAATAATTCTTTGATCGCATCTTCCTTCAAGTCAGCACCGATAACACAAATACGTCCTGTAAAGTCGGCTGCTCCGCGGCGAACTTCCGTCTCTTCCGGCACCAGATCAAAGTGGAACCACTCTCCTTCTGCTGCCGCTACGATACCCTTTGCACGCAAAACGTCACCATAGTCTTTCGTCTCAGCTAACTTGTGCAAAATCTCGGTAAGCTCTTCCTCCGTAAACTTGTGCGCTGTCTCAACGCCCCAGCTTGTAAATACATCATCTGCATGATGATGGTGATGGTCATGATGATGTCCGCATCCACACTCACCGTCGTGATCATGCTCGTGATCATGATGGTCGTGATCATGATGATGTCCGCATCCACACTCGCCGTCGTGATCATGCTCGTGGTCGTGATGGTCGTGATCATGATGATGTCCGCATCCACACTCACCGTCGTGATCATGCTCGTGGTCGTGATGGTCGTGATCATGATGATGTCCACATCCACACTCGCCATCGTGATGATGATGTTCATGCTCCTCTAACAGCTCTTTTTCCAAGGAATTAACTTTTTCCATAGCCTCTACGATATTTTTACCCTGAATATCATCCCATGGTGTTGTAATAATAGATGCTTCCTCGTTTTTCTCACGAATCATCTTCAGACAAGCATCCAGCTTGTCGGCTGACACATTCTGTGTACGGCTCAAGATTACTGTTCCTGCGTATTCGATCTGGTTGTTGTAGAACTCACCATAATTCTTCATATACATCTTGCATTTCGATGCATCTACAACCGTTGCCGTACTGTTGATCTGTACTTCATCACCAATATTTTTTACTGCTTTGATCACATCAGACAACTTGCCAACTCCGGATGGTTCAATAATAACACGATCCGGACTATATTTTGTAAGCACCTCTTTGAGTGCCTCTCCAAAGTCACCAACCAAAGAACAACAAATGCAACCGGAATTCATCTCTGTAATCTGGATGCCTGCATCCTTTAAGAATCCACCGTCGATACCAACCTCTCCAAACTCATTCTCGATCAGAACGATCTGCTCTCCTTTGAAAGCCTCATCGATCATCTTCTTAATAAAAGTAGTTTTACCAGCTCCTAAGAAACCTGAAATAATGTCAATCTTTGTCATAATAGATCTCTCCTTTTCTATATTTATAGGGCAGCTACACAAATTGTAAGCTGTATTCTTTTGTAACAATGCACTACAAACTTATATTTTACACGGATTGTCAAGCTTTTGCAAATATAAGATACTTCCAGAATCGATTTTGCGGATGTATGTGAAATTTTGAATCAAGGCATCCCAAACTTATGCATGCATATGATACAGTTTCTCGTACAATCCTCCCTGTGCCAGAAGTTCCTCATGTGTTCCGGACTCCGCGATACCGTCCTCCGTCAACACAAGAATCTTCTCAGCGTTCTGAATGGTCGTCAGGCGATGCGCGATCACAAACGTTGTGCGGTTCTTCGCCAGCTTCTCAAGCGAATCCTGCACCACTTTCTCACTCTCGTTGTCCAAAGCGGATGTCGCCTCATCGAAGATCAGGATCGGCGGATTTTTCAAAAATACGCGTGCGATCGACAAACGCTGCTTCTGACCACCGGAAAGCTTGATACCTCTCTGTCCGATATCCGTATCATATCCATCCGGGAAAGCCATAATGAACTCATGCGCATTCGCATTCTTTGCCGCCTCAATGACTTCCTCACGCGTTGCGCCCGGCTTACCATACTGAATATTTTCGAAGATTGTGCCGGCAAACAGATACACATCCTGCTGTACCATTCCGATTTGATCACGCAGGCTTTTTAACGTCACGCTGCGGATATCTTTGCCATCGATCATAATGCGTCCGCCCGTCACATCATAAAAACGCGGGATCAACGAGCAGAGTGTTGTCTTTCCGGCTCCCGATGAACCGACAAGTGCCATATACGCTCCTGCCGGGACCTTGAGATTGATGTGATTTAACACATTCTCCTGATTGTCCTTATACTGGAACGATACGTTATCAAACTCGATCTCGCCTTTTACCGTACCAATAGGTGTTGCATCCGGCGCGTCCTCGATGTCCGGTCTGATATTCATGATCTCCTGAAAACGCTCAAATCCTGTATAACCATTCTGAAACTGTTCCGTAAAATCAACCAAAGTACGGATCGGATCGGTAAAAACTCCGATATATAAAAGGAAGGTGACAAGATCCGTCATATCCACACGACCATATGCGATCAGTACCGTTCCGACAAGGATCACACTTACCTGAATCATCGTTGTAAAGACACCCACGCCAGCCTGAAAGCTTCCCATATAATGGTAACTGTTTTTCTTCGCTGCTAAGAATCCATCGTTTCCGACACGGAACTTTTCATTTTCGATATCCTCGTTTGCAAACGACTTGACCACACGTATTCCCGATAGGTTATCCTCGATCTGCGCGTTAATATCCGCGATCTTGATACGGTTATTACGGAACGCACGCCGCATCTTCTTATTTAATAGAAACGCAAAAGCAAACATAAACGGAAGCACCACAAACGCAGCCAAAGCCAGCCATCCGTTGATGTTTACAAGAATCACAAACGCGCCTGCAATCTTCAAAACCGAGAGAATGATATTCTCCGGTCCGTGGTGCAAAAGTTCCGTAATGTCAAACAAATCGGATGTGATACGGCTCATCAGCTGTCCGACTTTTGCATCATCATAGAACGAAAACGACAGCTTCTGCATATGTCCGAACAACTCCGCACGCATGTCATACTCCATCTTTGCACCCATCACATGTCCGTAGTTTCCGATAAAAAACCGGCTGTAGCAGTCAATTGCAAGAAGCACCACCAGACCGATTCCGATATAAGTAATCTGTCTTATGATCTCATCTGCCGGAAGATAGATCAGCGTTGAAGTCACATAGCGTACAACAAGCGGAATCGTCAGCGCAACCGCCGCAGAGAGCGTTGCGAAAAACATATCCGCCCAGAATATTTTTAGGTATGGCTTATAGTAGCCCATCATTTTTTTCAGATTTTGATTCATAATTTTCTCACCTTTCCTCGCGGTTCTAAAATTCAACCATCCTCATTTCAAACTGCCTAGATATTCTAACAACGATTTTACGCCTTGTCAAAAACTTATGAAAGTTTTATCATAAAAAGCACATTAGGAGTATCACATCTTATGATAAGGAGATTTTACAATGACCGTAAAAGAACAATACAACAAAACTCTGGCAGATACACTGATCCAGAATCTTAAGAAACGTCAGATCGAAGGATTCTACTGTGCAACCATAGAAGAAGCCAAAGTTAAGGCACTCTCCTTCGTTGCAGAAGGTGCAACCGTTGCATTCGGAGGTTCCATGACACTCGCAGAAAGCGGTATCCTGGATGCGCTCCGCGCCAAAAGCGACATTCATCTGATTGACCGAAACAATGCAAAGACCCCGGAAGAAACAAAGCAGATGTACCGTGACGCATTCTCTGCCGACACTTACTTTATGAGTACCAATGCAATCACCCTCGACGGTGAACTCATCAATATCGATGGCAACGGCAACCGTGTCGCCGCACTCATCTACGGACCGGATCAGGTGATTATCGTTGCCGGACTCAATAAAGTTACCGCAAACGTAGAGGACGGTATCCGCCGCGTCAGAAACTGTGCAACGCCGCCGAACTGCATCCGTCTTAATAAAAAGACACCTTGTGCGGCAACTGGAAGATGTGCCGACTGCCTCTCACCGGAAGGCATCTGCAACCAGATTGTAATCACACGACGAAGTGGAAACCCTGACCGCATCAAAGTCATTCTCATCGGAGAATCACTCGGATATTAAAAAACACCCCTGGGAAAATCCCAGGGGTATTTAAATACATACTAGTTGTATTTTCTTTTTCTAGCAGCTTCAGACTTCTTCTTACGCTTTACGCTTGGCTTTTCATAGTGCTCTCTCTTGCGGATCTCCTGCTGGATACCTGCCTTAGCACAATTGCGCTTAAATCTACGTAATGCGCTATCTAAAGATTCGTTCTCTTTTACGATTACACTAGACATTCTACACCTAACCTCCCTCCAGTTGCGTATTGTGCATCAACTGTAAGGTAATCTTAATTGCACTATCGATTATTTTAGCAAATTATCGCGATTTGTCAATAGGTTTTAACAACTTTGATCAAATTTGATAATTTTTTACTTTAACATTCCCTCTAATGCGCTTGCAGCCTCTGCGATTGCATCCGGAATACCGGCTGGGTTCTTGCCTCCGGCCTGTGCCATATTCGGACGTCCGCCGCCGCCACCGCCGACCTTACCGGCGATTGCCTTAATGAGGTTGCCTGCATGCGCGCCCTGCTTCATCGCTGCATCGGTTGCCATCGCGATCAGGCTGACCTTGCCGTCACACTCGGAAGCGATCACAACAACGCCTTCGCCAAGCTTCTCCTTCAGCTGATCACCGAGATCACGCAGTCCATTCATGTCAACACCTGCAACGCTTGCAGCAAGAAGCTTCACACCCTTCACTTCCTGTACCTGATCCATAACATCGCCAAGTGCATCCTTGGCAGCTTTACTCTTAAGTGACTCATTCTCACTCTGTAAAGCTTTCAGTTCAGCAGTCAGATGCTCAAGTCGCTCTGCAAGATTAGCCGGAGTGGACTTCACAACCTTAGCGGCTGCCTCAAATTCCTCTTCCATCTTCTTATAATAAGCAAGTACGTTGTCACCGGTCAATGCCTCGATACGGCGCACTCCTGCTGCGACACCGCTCTCCGAAAGGATCTTGAACGCCTTGATATCTGCGGTATTCTTTACATGAGTACCACCACAGAATTCCTTGGAAAAATCGCCCATCGATACGACACGAACCGTCTCGCCGTACTTTTCTCCGAAGAGAGCCATCGCACCGGTCTTCTTTGCCTCATCAACGGTCATAATATCGGTTGTTACCGGAATCGCCTCGTTGATCTTCTCATTGACCATATCCTCAACCTTTTTAAGTTCTTCCGGTGTCATTGCTGCAAAATGCGTAAAGTCAAATCTTGTACGCTCGCTGTCCTGGTAAGAACCGGCCTGCTCAACATGTGTTCCTAAAACTTCACGAAGTGCTTTCTGCATCAAATGTGTTGCGGAATGGTTTGCACAGGTCTGTGCACGAAGCTTCACATCCACAACAAGCTCTACTTCCTCGCCAACACGAATCATGCCGGATACCATATGTCCGATATGTCCGTATTTGCCACCGAGAAGCTTGATGGTATCTTCCACTGCGAACTCACCGTCCGCGGTGCGGATGATACCCTTATCGCCCTGCTGACCACCCATGGTCGCATAGAACGGAGTCTTGTCCACGATGATTGTTCCGTTATCTCCGTCAGAAAGTGCATCCACGAGCTCACTCTCGGTTGTCATGACGGATACGTTGGACTTGTATGTCAGGTTATCATATCCAACGAATTCGGTTGTGATCGCCGGATCAATCTGCTCATAAACCGTTGCATCTGCACCCATGTAGTTTGTCACTTTACGGGCACTTCTTGCTTTCTGTCTCTGTTCCTCCATGCAGGCCTTAAACTCTTCATCATTGTAAGAGAATCCCTTTTCCTCAAGGATCTCCTCTGTTAAGTCTACCGGGAATCCATAAGTATCGTATAACTTAAAGGTATCGGCTCCGGATAATTCCTTCCTGCCTTCCTTTTTCATCTCATCCATCAGATCCGAGAGGATTGCAAGTCCCTGATCGATTGTCTTATTAAACTTCTCCTCTTCCTGTGTCAGTACCTTGAAGATAAAATCCTTCTTCTCTTCCAGTTCCGGATATCCGTCCTTGCTCTCATTGATAACCGTCTCGGAAAGCTTGGCAAGGAATAATCCGTTGATACCAAGCATCTTTCCGTGGCGGGCTGCACGACGGATCAGACGACGCAGAACGTAGCCTCGTCCTTCGTTACTTGGCATAACACCATCCGATACAAGGAATGTTGACGAACGGATATGGTCTGTGATCAGACGGATCGATACATCATCCATCTCATCTACCTGATACTTCTTACCGGACATCTCACAGATCTTGTCACGGATAGCCTTCATCGTATCAATGTCGAATACAGAATCCACCTCCTGCATAACAACAGCCAGACGCTCCAGTCCCATACCGGTATCAATATTCTTCTGAGCCAACTCGGTGTAACCACCCTTGCCGTCTCCCTCAAACTGTGTAAATACATTGTTCCATACTTCCATGAAGCGGTCACAGTCACAGCCTACCTTGCAATCCGGCTTGCCGCATCCGTATTTTTCTCCACGGTCGTAATAGATCTCGGAACAAGGTCCGCAAGGTCCCGCTCCATGCTCCCAGAAGTTATCACACTCTCCGGTTTCCGGATCACGATAAAAGCGTGTAATACGGTCTCCCGGCACACCGACTTCCTTTGTCCAGATATCGTATGCCTCATCATCCTCTCCGTAGATAGATGGATACAGACGATCTTTCTCAAGACCGAGAACCTCTGTTAAAAATTCCCAAGACCAAGCGATCGCCTCATGTTTAAAATAATCACCGAAAGAGAAGTTACCAAGCATCTCGAAAAATGTAAGGTGACGTGCTGTCTTACCTACGTTCTCGATATCACCGGTACGCACGCACTTCTGGCATGTTGTCACACGTCTTCTCGGTGGAATCTCCTGTCCTGTAAAATATGGCTTCAGTGGCGCCATTCCCGCATTGATGAGCAATAAGCTGTTGTCATTGTGCGGTACTAATGAAAAGCTCTTCATTGCAAGATGTCCCTTGCTCTCAAAAAAGTTCAGGTACATCCGGCGCAGCTCATTTACGCCATAACTCTTCTTCATTACTAGTTCCTCCAAACCCGGTTCTTACGACCGATTGTTTTTTATTTTTTACCAGGTGTCTCCTGATATATAAAACACGCGAAAACGTGCTTTTATTTATCTGTTGCCGATTCTACTGTATTCTCAGCCCTTAAAGCAGCTGCCTTTGCATCCTTCTTTCTGCGAAGTCTGACACCGACAAATCCCCCGAGTCCGCCAATCGCTGCCAATACAACCATGATCAACAGATACTGCAAAACACACATAAAAAAGTCTCCAACCATACCACTACCTCCTAAACTACTATATTATAAATGAACTGTTTGCAAAATTCAATATCTAACCACGCGTTACATCTCTCCAAACGGGAAAACCTGGTTTTCACGCTCGATTTCGATCAGGCGGTTCGCCATTCCAAGATTGCTGATCCGCTTCTTGTAATCCTTCACGCCCTCATATTTCTGCCACATATGCATCGGGAAAACAAATTCTGCATCGGTGTTTTTCAGCACAAAATCAATCCCGAGTGTCTGATACGGTCCCAGCCGCGGATCCATCGGGACAAACGCAAAATTGACCGGCTTGTCCGCAAGCTTACGGATCTCGTGCCGGAAAGTGCGTTCCTGTTTGCCGTTTATAAGTTCTCCCACATGTTCCATCTTCCAGTCGTTTAAATCTCCTGCATGGAAGATGCTCACCCCACGCACATTCACATAAAATGCCACTCCTGCATCGGTAGACAACAGGGTCTGGATCTTTAGATCATCCACTTCATAATGGTTGTTTGCGGAGACAAACGTCACTTTTTTCCGCACCCCCGGGTCAATTCCATGCTTTTGCAGAAAATGCGGACTGATGCGGATATCCTTGGATAAAATATAATGTATATTGGTATATTTTTCACTCCAGCGCAGAATATCCATGTCAAAATGATCCTGATGTTTGTGGCTGGCAAACATATAGATTTTTGTATCCGGTGCGTAATCCGGAATCTTTCCCGTAAAGTGGAAACCATTCACCCGGTCCCCGCCAAAATAATCAAAAATCAATACCAGATCATCCACTTCCACCAGAAAACAGCTGTGATGTATAAATATTACCTGCATAATTCTCCTTCTGTTATTTCATACGGCGGATGATCTCATTTGCACGGCGGTAAATATCTGCCGGATCAAATCCGATGTCAAATTTCTGGTCTTCATATAAAACTTTTCCATTTACCATAGTCAGTTTTACATTCTGCTTGCTTCCGCTGTATACAAGATTTTTCACGATATTATTTTCCGGCTGCATGTTCGGCTGGTTCAGATCGATCATGACAAGGTCTGCTTTTTTGCCAACCGCAAGACTGTCACAGTCAAATAACTGCATGGCATGTGCACCGCCTGTGGTTGCCATATATAAGATCTCATCGGCGCTGACGCACTCCGCATCCATTTCACGCACCTTTGCAAGTGCAGAAGTCAAAAACATCTCACGGAACATATCCAAGCAGTTGTTGCTTGCCGGGCCATCGGTTCCGATCGCCATGGAGATTCCCTCATCCACAAAACGTTTGGTCGGACAGATACCGGAAGCAAGTTTTAAGTTGGAAGCCGGGTTTGTCACTGCTGTCAGTTTTTTCTTCTTGTAAATTTCAAAATCAGCATCCTCAAACCATACACAGTGGTAACCGCCGCCGCCGTACTCGTACATACCAAGTGCATCCGTAAGCTGTGTCGGTGTCATGCCCCAGCGCTCTTTGCACTCTGCCACTTCCAGTTTTGTTTCGGAATTGTGCAGCCATACCGGGGATTTTAATTTCTGTGCCAGTTTTGCCACGCCCTCCATCAGTTCTTTTGATGTCGTGTATTCTGCATGAAATCCCACGATAAAGCTTGTCAGGTCGCTCATCTCATTGACAATGTGATAATTTTCCTCCATCAACTCTACCGTGCCGCCAAAGTTGTTTAATCCGCTGGTCTGAACGGTACGGAATCCGGTATCTACCGATGCCTTTGCATCGACCGGCGGGAAGAAGTACATATCAAAGTTGGACGTAATACCGCTGGTTAAATATTCCATAATTCCAAGGATGTTAAGCCAGTATACATCATCTTCGGTAAGCTGTCCTTCTTTTGGGAATACCTGTTTGTTCAGCCAGTCCTGCAGTGGAAGGTCGTCCGCATAGGAACGCAAAAATGTCATTGCCGTGTGGGTGTGCGCATCTTTAAATCCCGGCATTAAAAGGTTGCCTTTTGCGTCAATCTCGCGCTCCCATACCAAAACTTCACCGTTTTTGCAGACAGCATCCACGCCTGTCTTACCGTCCCCGATGTAGCAGATTTCTTTTCCTTTTACCCAGAGTTCGCCTTCGGTGATCTGGAATTTGTGGTTTTCTGCCGGAACTAATATTTTTGCGTTGTAGAAACGTATGTTCATTGTTTTTCCTCTTTTCTTTTTGTGTTTTTCGTTCAGTGGATCAAAAAGTGTGACCGCCGTTTTTGATCTACTGAGTTGTAGTAACTTTAATTCTGCTGTGCTCCGATCGCTTTGATCGTTTCAGTTACGAGCGCCTT
>ERZ773168.3282-NODE-3282-length-11570-cov-2.633695_pt1 | contig 11570 bp, 10 predicted proteins | sample MGYA00511261_ERZ773168 | MGnify/ENA primary metagenome ERZ773168 (study PRJEB29015, sample SAMEA2737855) | human gut metagenome | biome: human gut; feature: human-associated habitat; material: faeces | place: China | collected 2012 ... | reverse complement strand
ACCCCTCCGAGGATCTCTCCGAGCTGCCCCCACTTGTTACGACGGACTACGGCAGAAACCGCTTCAACGCTCGACTTTATGGCCGGACAGGAGTATCGCCCCCACAGACGGTCATGGCCACACACGGAGCCGCCGTGTGATGATAGCGGCTGTTTCTCGCTCACTGTCGGCAGAAACAAAACGCAGACAGAAAAACAACATTAGGTGCAGTCTGGCTGCTTCATCCGGCAGGTCATGGCGCAGCTGCTAAGGTAGCTTCTGCTCATCGCATCGCCTATGGGAATGTACTTGATGAATGGGTATGGGGTTGTCAAGGTACACTTGACCACTCGCCGCACAAGCAGAGAGAAGGTAGAGAGTTTCTGTCTCTCTACCTTCTTCCTCACTCAAAGCCCATTTTACAAGGCACGATTTGAAAAATTTTTATCTGCCATGCAATACAGGCAGGAATTCTTAGCAAACCACAGCATTAACATTGATTTTATTATTAGAATATGTATAATAGTAGTTGATTATTATACCTAACTGCTGTCCAATCTAAAAAGCGTCTGTGTAGCAGAAAATCTACTTGCAGAAGGGAGTCACAGTATGAGCTTGTTTGAAGAACCGCATCTGGAACCGCAGCCGGAGCCGGAAAAGCCAAAGAAGAAAAAACTGCTGTCCATTGGAATCGGTGCTGCACTGATCGTTGCGGTGCTGGTCACGTCTGTGGTGGCCTTTTCGTTTGGTCAGAGCGGTAAGCCTGCTGATAATGTCCCTGATCCTCCGCAGCGGGAGGAAGTGCAGACACCCTCTGATACGGATACTCCATCAGATGAATCCACGGATACGGAGAAACCGGAGGATACGACGCCGTCTGACAGTGCGCAGGAAACGCCTTCTACAAGCGGTAAACAGGAGATTGACCCCTCAACGGGAAAGGATAAATACCAAACCGACCCGGTACCGGATGGAAAGCCCGCACCTGCGGAGCCGGAAGATGCCGAAGTCGATACATCGACGAAATATACCTGCACGATCTCCATTACCTGCAAAACGATCCTTGACAACATGGACAAGGTGAAAGAATCTAAAAAGGGAATCGTTCCTTCCGATGGCATCATTCTTGACACGACCACGGTAACATTCTCCGAGGGCGAAAGCGTCTTCGACGTACTGCAGCGCACCTGCCGGGAGCGGGGCATACACATGGAATCAAGTTGGACGCCGATTTACAACAGTGCCTATGTCGAAGGAATTGCGAATCTGTATGAGTTCGATGTTGGCAGCCAGTCCGGCTGGATGTACAAGGTCAACGGCACCGCACCTATGACCTCCTGCGGCAAATATAAAATGGACAGCGGCGACAATCTGGTATTCTATTATGTATGCACCGGAGCCGATCGCTAAAACGATATTTGCAGGTTTCACCTGTTCAAATAAAAAATAAAACGGAGGACAAAACAATGAAAAAACTGATGAGCACCTGCACTGCGCTTTTGCTGGCTGTGTGTATGCTGCTGCCGGCTTACAGCGCTTTTGCTGCAACCGACAACGACAAGATTGGCGAACGCCTGGAAAAGGTGACGAGCCAGACCGAGGGCGCCACCAACTACCTGTACAAGGACAAGGACTTCGGCGTGGCCGACGCAGTAGACATGCTGGCTGCTGTGCGCAACTACGATCCCAGCGATGCACAGGTGGATGGCTTTATGGCTGCTGTGGAGAAAGAACTGAAGGCGAACGGCGGCAAGCTGTATTACCCGGTTCCGGTATATGATGACAACTATACACAGATCGGCACCAACAACACAGAGGAGCTGGAGCTTTATGCTGCTGTCATCTGCGTGTATGACGCCCTGGGCAAGAACTACACCGATGTGGCCGGCTATGACTTGAGCAAGCTGATGCAAAACTGCGGCACCGCTGTTTATGGCACCAATTACTACCTGTACCGTCTGGTGACGGAAGCCTGTTCCATTGTGGACGCGCCCCAAAGCTTTGTGCAGTCTGTGATCAAGAACCTGACCGATCTGTACAAGATGGGCGAGGGTCCGGACTTTTGGGGCGGTTACGGCGCATCTGCCGACGACCTGGGCGCATTCCTGACCGCTTTGGCCCCCTATGCTGACGATTACAAAGCCTACATTGACGACGCTGTGAAGCTGCTGGAGAAAAATGTGACCGACGCAGGTTACACCAGCTGGGGTTCTGCCAATGCAGACTCCACCGCTATGGCACTGATGGCTTACAGCGCCTTGGACGATCAAGAAAAAGCGGACAAGGCCTATGACCTGCTTTGCAAATTTGAGTCCAAGACGACCGGTGTGTTCACTTACGACGGCGAGGAGAATTTGCTGGCCACCAAGGACGCTCTGACTGCACTGGGCTACTACACCGACCACCTGATCGGCCGCATTGTGATCGATCCGGAAGATCCGACTGAGCCGACCACCAAGAAAAACGCCGAGAAGACCACTGCAAACAAGAGCACCAAGGAAATCACCAAGAAGAGCACTTCCAAAAAATCCCCGGCCACCGGCAACAATGCCGCTGCCGCCGGCGTGATGGCTATTACCGCTGCCGGCGCTTGCCTGCTGCTGGCCAAAAAGCGCAAATAAACCATTCTAAACACAGACCGCACCTCACAAGGGGTTCGGTTTTTTCGTTGCTTTTTTTACCGCAAGTGTACGCAATTTGCGTATATCCTAACTCAAATCTTTTTATTGTATCGGATTGACAAAAGCACCAATTCACACTACAATATAAAGTATATGCGAACGGTGGCGAACCGTACGGAAAGGGAAAGAATAATAGCTAAAATGATAGAGAAGAACTGTCCCCATTGCGAGGCGGCCATGCCGGAGGAGGCGCACTACTGTTTGCAGTGCATGACCCCCTGTACCCCGGCACAGCCCAGTACCGCCTATTTGAAATCCTGCGCAGAACATAGCCAAAAGCGTATCAACCGCAAGCAGATATCCTCTGTGCTGGCAGCGATGATTCTGCTGGTGGTACTGATTTCCAGCGTGCTGGCGGCACCGCTCCACCAGCAAAATGCCGTCACCGCAGAGGGTGCCCTCACCGGCACCGTACAAGCGGCGGAGACGGAGACGGAAGCGCAGCCAAAGACACTGCTTGGCAAAGTGAAAAAAGCCGCGAAAAAAGCGGAGCAAAAGATACAGAGCGCCACCGGCAAGATGAAAGAGGCGGTGGGCATTGCCCCCACGGCGGAGGAAAAGCAGGCCATGGCCAACGAGGCAGCGGAGCAGGCCGCCCGACAGCAGGAAAGAGACAACCGCTCCACCGGCGACCGGGGAAATAACCGGGGCAATACCGGCAACACAAACAATGCGGGAAACGGCGGTGCAAGCACCGGCAACGAGCACGGCACCACCGACACCACAGCCCCGTCCACAAACGGCACCGCCAAGCCCGGCAGCACAACCACGACCACCACAAAACCTGCAACCCAGCCGGAAAACACAGCCCTGCCCAAGCCGGAATATAACAAATACGAGTACACCTTGGACGGCGACTATGCCAAGGTGACCAAATACACCGGCAACGCCAAAGTTGTGGTACTCCCTGCCGCCATTAACGGACACCAGGTGAAATACTACTGTACCGGCACCTTTACAAATAAGGATATAGAACTGGCCGTTTTTGAGGATTTTGAGGTCTACCACACCTTGTGGGTACAAAACGCAGTTTTCAAAGACTGCAAAAAGCTGAAAAAGGTGGTATTTCCCAATCACGCAGACCTGGGCATTCTTCCCAACTTTGCCTTGGGCTGTACCGCTTTGAGCAAAATTGAAATCGACAACTGGCAATATAAAATGCAGGACGGCGTGCTGTACTACTACAACACAAATAGCTGGGCTGCTCAATACTACTGCGAGGGCTACACAGCCACCCGCTGGAATGTGGCGGAATACTGTACGGCTATCAACTGTGAAGCATCCTTAAAAAACAATGCCCATATTCACGAGCTGCGGCTGAATTCCTATGTGAGCTGCCCCGCCGGTTACAAACTGCCGGAGAGCTTGCAGGCCATCTATGTGGCAGAGGATAATAAGCAGTATTTTAGCAAAGACGGTGTGCTCTACTATGGGCCGAACACCAACAACCCCAACCGCCTGTTTTGTTATCCGGCCGACAAACCAGCCGTCACCTATACCATACCGAACAATGCAGTCTTCGATATGGGATCCGTCAAAAACAAACACTTAAAGACCTTGGTTATTCCCAAGAATGCAACGGTATATGACAGCACGCTGAAATACATTTGCCGCGGCACGGTATTTCCAAATTTGGAAACCATTAAAGTACAAAAAGGCAGCCCCCACGTGGATTATATCCGCACCACATTCACCGGCAAGGTGATCGTATATTAAGGAGAACCGTATGGCAAAAAACACCAACGATCTGCTGGATCAGCTGGCAGACAACAACTGCTCCATTGACGACTACCTGGAAGAGAACCGGGAGGATATGATCGTTTTGGCAGCCAAGGATTTTTGGGAGGCAGCCATTGAACGCTGCGGAATGTCCAAGTGCAATATTATCAACAAGGCAGACTTTAACTACTGCTATTTTTACGATATTGTCAATGGGCGCAAGATCGCGTCCCGAGACAAGGTGATCCGCCTGATCCTCAGTATGCGCCTGACCACCGACGACTGCCAGGAGGCGCTGCGTATCAGCGGCCGCTCCGCCCTGTATCCCAAGGTACAGCGGGATGCACTGCTGATCTACGGGATTGAGAACCGCTACACCGTGGATGAAACCAACCAGCTGCTTTCCGCCCATGGGGAGGATACGCTCCGATGAGCAACACAGAGAAAACGGAGATCAGCGACCTGCGCCGCTATATGGAGCAGTCCCTGGCAGAGCACTACACGCAGGTTATTACATTTAAGAATCGGGAAGACAGCTTTGTGTCTTTGTACGCCCACAAAGACACCGGCCAAAAGATGCTGCTGCGCCGCTCCGGCAACCGCAACGACGGTGTGTACCGCGCTCTGCGAGGCAAGCGGCTGTGTAATTTGCCTATGGTTCTGGAAGTGTGCTCTGAAGAGGCGCACCTGCTGGTGTTGGAAGAATATATAGAAGGGCGCACCCTGGACAAAATTTTGGACAGCGGCCAACTGACTTCGGCGCAGGCAGCAGCCTATACCATTGACCTGTGTCATGCGCTGGAAGAACTGCACAACCTGGGCATTGTCCATCGGGATATTAAGCCCGCCAATGTGATGATCACGCCGGAGAACCGAGCGGTTTTGCTGGATCTGAGCATTGCCCGGGAAATCAGCAGCGACCAGCAGGACACCCGCAGTCTTGGCACCGTAGGCTATGCGGCGCCGGAGCAGTACGGCGTGGCACAAAGCAACCGCGCCACGGACCTGTACGCCTTGGGGGTACTGCTGAACACCATGATCACCGGCGTGCACCCGGCAGTGGATATTCCCCGCGGACCCATTCACCACATTGTGCAAAAGGCCACGGATACGCAAATCTCCAAACGTTACAAATCTGCCGCTGCTATGGCTCGCGCTCTGCGTCCTTATGTACGGTTATAAAAATCAAGAAGTGCCCGATTAAGCGTCGGGCACTTCTTTACTTTTGTCTAAAAATTGTCACCCCTCGCACAATAAGCGCATAGACTGGAAGGGGTGATACTTATGTTCTCTGCGCTACTCTCTTTTTTAAGCGCAAATGTGTTGCTGTTTATTCTACATATTGACGGCAGCAGCAGTTTTCCAAAGCCTTTATCCGCCAAGGAGGAGCGGGCGGTACTGGAGCGACTGCAAGACGGTGACCCGGCGGCGCGAGCCACGCTCATTGAGCGCAATCTGCGGCTTGTAAGCCATATTGTGAAAAAATACTACTCCCGCACCAACGATACGGAGGATTTGGTAAGCATCGGCACCATTGGGCTCATCAAAGCCATAGACAGTTTTGACCCATCCAAGGGCACCCGACTGGCTACTTACGCCAGCCGGTGTATTGAAAACGAGATCCTGATGTACTTCCGCGCCCAGCGCAAGACCAGCGGTGAGGTACACCTGGGCGATGCCATTGAGATAGATAAAGACGGCAATCCCCTGACCCTGCAAGATGTGATCCGCGATGAACGGGATATGGAGCAGGAGCTGGAGCAAAAAATTCGATGGGAAAAGGTGCGCCGCTACATTGAAGCCATGCCGGAGGGGCGGGAGCGGGAAATTTTGGTACTGCGCTACGGTCTGGACAATCAAAAACCGCTGACCCAACGAGAAGTTGCGCAGCGGTTAAATATCAGTCGTTCTTATGTAAGTCGCATTGAAAAGAGCGTACTCGCCGCCATTCGACGGGCGGTCCAACCGGAAGAAAACGGCAAAAAGAAACGCAGCCGATCAACGATCAAATAAATTGCTACCGTCACAGGCAATAGCCACCGTTAAGGGAAAATCAGTAAATTCCAGTTCCTTTACCGACTCGCAACCCAAATCTTCAAAGGCAATCACCTTACAGGCGGTAATGCACTTGGAAGCCAGCGCACCGGCGCCGCCGATGGCACACAAATACACAGCCTTGTTGCGCACGATCGCGTCACATACGGCGGCGTTGCGCTCGCCCTTGCCCACCATAGCCACCACGCCGGCGTCCAACAGGCAGGGGGCATACGGGTCCATACGGCTGCTGGTGGTGGGGCCGCAGGCACCCACGGCCAAGCCATCCGGCGCAGGCGTAGGCCCGGCGTAGTAGATCACTGCGTCTTGCAGATCATAGGGCAGCGGCTCCCCGGCGTCCATGGCAGCCACAATGCGTTTGTGCGCCGCATCTCTGGAGGTATAAACACGCCCGGACAGCAGTACCCGATCCCCGGCGTGAAGCCGCGGGGCCATTTGGCGCAGCTGGGCGCAATTCAATTTATATTCCATTACTCTTGCTCCTGCAACCGGGCGCGCCGCGGGCGATTTTCGCTTTCCAGTGCTTCCAGCACAGCTATATTCTGCCGCAGCTCCCGATTGGCTTCTTTTAGTTGAAAGTCCAGATTTTTATTGACGATCTCCAGTCGCTGGCATTCAAAATTCACATCTTCCAGCGCAGCCATCAAGCGAGAGATCTCCGCTTGCAGGCGCTCTAAATCCGTTTGCACCGGACACTCCCCCTCTCTTTAGGGACAAACAGGAGGCGAAAAACCGCCTCCTGCAATGATCTGTTACATATCAATATCGGTGTCGATCTCAAAGTAGCGAGAGCCGAACCAATGCTCCTTAATGGAGTAGGATTTCTCCAGCGCCTTGGTATCTGCGTCACCGTCAGAAGAAGCCATGGCCTGCTGGGCGGTGTACTTCCAAGCGGGCATATTTGTCTGCTTTACAAAGTACATAATATGATAGCCGTAGTCCGTCTGTACAATGGCCACATCGCCGCTCTTACGGCTGCTGTCAAAGCACCAGTTGCCAAAGGAATTCACCATCTGACCGGGATATACATTCTTGTACAGGCCGCCGTCGTTGGCGTTGTTGTCCGCAGAATTGTCCTTCGCCAGCTGGGCAAAGGCGTCCTCGGTCTTCTTGCCGCTGTTATACTGGGCAAGAATCTTCTCGGCGGCGGCTTCCTCGGCGGGAGCGTCAGCCTTCTCGGCCTTCTTCTTGGCGTCATCCCACTGCTTGGTGGTCGCCTGCGTGGCGGAAGTCTTTTTACTATTCGTCTCCGGCTTAATGAGAATATGGCGTACATTAACGGTCTTGGTCTCAGACAGAGCCACCGGGCGCAGAACATACACCACAGAGGTGCTGTACTGCTTTACATCACCGGCCTTGCGGTCCTTGCTGTACAGCCAGTCCAAGCCGGGATACTTGGTGCTATCCTTGCTGTCCGCAGTTGCAATGGCCATCTGCTGGTTCTTCAAGGTGGTCTTGGTCACATCCAGCTGGGTGGAGTAACCGGCAGCCTTATAGGCTTTCTTGTAGAAATCGGAGGAGGCATACGCGCTGCACAAAGCAGTGAAGTTGGAGCCGTCGCTCTTCAACGCCTTGGCAAAGGCCTTGGCATCATCCTCGGTGTCGCACTCAAAAGCACGAATGCTTACGCTCACCAAGTTGTCCCGATTTTCTTTAAGATATTTATTATAGTCGTCCTCGGAGTAGGTCTTGCTGGCCTTTTTGTCAGACAGATCGCTCTTATAATTCTGGGCAATGTAGGCGATCTTGGCCTCCTGGCGGAAAGTCTTTTCCGTTACGCCGCGGCCCATGGCCTTTACAAGGTAAGCGCTCAAGGTGTAGCCATACTTATGCGCCTGCTCCTTGTACTGCTTCATGGTATCATCGATGTCGCTCTGCTGCTCATCAGTGATTTCCGGCTCTTTGCCGCCGTTGGCCTTTACAGCCTCCAGGTAGTACATATAATTGGACTTGATGGTCTCCAGCACTTCGTCATGCAAATATTGCAGCCAAGTGACTTCCTTATTGTCGTCATTCTTGGTGGTCTGCTTGGACAGGGGCTTGTCAAAGTCCACATCCAGGTGGTACTGGCTCAAATCCAGGCCGTACTGTTGGTACCGGCTCTGCTGGCTCTGCATATTGTTGTAAGTCGTAGCAAAGTAGTAGTTGTATGTACTTACTTTAATATTGGCCTTTTGGTCCTTGCCGTCGGTAACGGTCAGCGCCGTCACCGTCTGGGCCGGCCAGCCTAGGTAGCTGATAAAGCCCTTTCGCACGGTACCGGTGGCCACATAGGTCACCAGCAGCGCCACCACAACCACCACCGCAATCACAGAGGTTACGATCTTCTTGGTGCGCTTAGCCATCTGCAAGGCGGCCTTTTTGCTGCCCAGTGCAGCCAACTGGCTTTGCAGTGCCTTGAGCTTTTGCTGCTCTTTTTCTTTCTTCTCGGTGTCGCTCTCTGCGGCAACGACGGCCTTGACAGCCTCGATTTCCTTTAAGAGCTTTTCCTTCTTGGCAGCCAACTTAGCTGCGTTCTTTTCTGCCTTTTTCGCAGCGGCCTGCTTTTTCTTCTCTGCCTTTTTGTTGTCGGCGTCGGAAGAAAGGGTCTTGCCGCCGGTCAAAAGATCGTCGTCCAGTTCTTTTTTGTCTTTTGCCATTTGTCAATCATCCTTAATTCGTTAGAATTTACTAAAAACAATGCAAAGATATTTTACACTACTTGCTAAAATATTACAAGGGTTTTTTGTTTTTTTTCAATAAAATATACAAAAAAGCAGGCGTTCTCCGGAGAGAGCGCCTGTTCCCTTTTGGTTTTGGAATTATTCGCCGGTGGTGCCGGCGGTAGCAGAGCTGCCGGCGGTGGTGGTCTTCTCCGGCTTAGCCTGGGTGGCCTTCTTCATCACCGTCTTGTGCTCCTTTACGGCACAGCCGTCGACCATCTGGGTCTCCCGGTTGGAGAGAATGTCCTTTTTACAGTTGTACTGGTACTGGGGGCATTTGTCAATGAAATACATAATGTGGTAGCCGTACTTGGACTTTACAATGGCCACATCGCCGTACTTGCGGCTGTCGTCCATAGCCCATTTCTCAAACTCGGCCACCATGGCGCCCTTTTTGGTGCCCTCAATCATACCACCGAAAATGCCCTGACCGCCTGCGGAGGTGGAATTGGTATCGGCGCTGTTGTCCTCCGCCAGCATGGCAAAATCATACTCGGTCTTGTCCGTCTTGTTGTACTGTGCCAGCAGCTTTTCAGCCTTTTCCTTGGCAGCTGCCCACTCTTTTTTGGTGTACTTCTTCTTGGTGGAGGAGGTGCTGTTGTCCTTGCTGTTGTCCCCGGGGGTCACCAGCAGGTGCCGCACAGAGTACACGGTGGTCTCGTCTAACTTAGGTGTGCCGGTCTTGATAAACAGATAGATAAATTTGTTTTCCTCGTCGCAGTAATAAGTGGTGTCGCCCACCTTGGTGCTGTCGTTAAACAGCCACTGCGTGGTCTCCTTGCCATAGGAGGTGTCCTTGGCGGTCATGGTGTTCTCCACATACTCGCTGAGCCCATCCACAGCCTTGGCCTCATTCTCAAAGTAGCCGCCGGCTACATACTGCTTGATCAGATCCGCGCACACGGTGGGGATCATCTTTTTCATATCCTTTACAGAATGGATCTTGGTCAAGTACTCCTTCGCCTTTTTCACCGACGCTGCCTTGGTCTCTGCGCTGGTGGTGTCATAAGTCATCTCAATAAAGGCAAAGGCGCAGTTGTAATAATCCTTACTGTGCTCCTTATAGAACGCATTGTATTCCGCATCGCTGATGTTGGAACGGGTCAGCGTGTGGCGATAATAGTTCTCAGCAATATATGCCTGCTCCTGCACAGTCTCCAGCGTGGCAGCGGTGCAGTAATCGCCGAATTCTTTCTCAATATAATCGTCCAGGGACTGATTCGCCTCGGAGGCGCTGGACTTTAAGCTGTCCATCTGCTCCTTGATGCTCTTCTTCTGATCCGCCGTCAGGGTAATACCCGCTGCCTGCCCGGCCTCATAATACGAGGTCACATACTGAATCTGGTCCACGGTCTTGTCCTTGAACATTTGCAGCCATGTAATCTTCTCCCCATCAGAATTGGTCACATACTGCTTGCTGTAATCCTTGGTTGAGTCCAAGTCATAGTAGCCGTAATTGGCGTAGTTCAGGTAGTTCTGAACGATACGGGAATAATAGTAGTTGTATGCGCCCAGGGACACTTTTGTCTCACCCACCGTCAGGGCCGTGCCGCCGGGATTGAGCATTTCGCCCTCTTTGCCGTTAGGCACGGTGTAGTAGCGCACACCTAACACTGCCAATACAGCCACCACGGCTGCAAACAGCAGACAAAACAGGGTGATCTTCAAGGGTGCCGTACGCACGGTGACCTGCTTTTCACCGCTGTTTGCCGCAGGCGCAGCTGGTACAGACTCTGCCGGACGAGGCTTCTCCGCCGGCATCTGAATCTCAAACTGATCATCGGCCAGGAAATTGTCATCCAAGGTAGGCGCCTGAGCCTCAAATTCCCAATTATCGTTTTCCTCATAACGCACAGAGGGCTTGGTTGCTTCCGGCGGTGCCGTATCCTTCTGCGGCTCATCACCGGACCATTTTTTCTCGTCGTCCATAGAACAATGCTCCTTTGTTTCAATGTCTTATCAATTATACTATACTTAGACTGCGGTTGCAACCTTTCTTTGCCGATGAAGGTGTAAACAATCTGTAAATCCCCCGCCCTTGCAAAATTCGCTGTCTTGTAGTAATATAGGGGCAGAAAACGCCAAGAAAAGTGCAGCCCCCTGCACGGAGAGTGTATATGAAAGAAAAACTTGCCGCGCTAAAAATCGAATATCGCACCAACCCGGGCTGGTGTTGGCTCCTTGCCATCCTGTTTCTCTTTCCCCTGCTGCCGGAGTATGTAAGTCCCTTTATTCTGTTTGCGGGCTTTATCGTCTTTAAGGTGCAATGGAGCCGGGAGGGGCGAAAGGCCAAGGTGGGCACCATCGGCAAAATGATGATGCTGTTTATGGGCTATGCCCTTCTCAGCACCCTGTGGTCCCCCACGTCATTTTCCACTTTTTCCACCGCTGCGCTGTGGTGGGGTATGTTTCTGCTCCAGGTGATGATCTACAA
>ERZ773168.3281-NODE-3281-length-11573-cov-6.574839_pt1 | contig 11573 bp, 10 predicted proteins | sample MGYA00511261_ERZ773168 | MGnify/ENA primary metagenome ERZ773168 (study PRJEB29015, sample SAMEA2737855) | human gut metagenome | biome: human gut; feature: human-associated habitat; material: faeces | place: China | collected 2012 ... | reverse complement strand
TCCTCTTTAGACTGGCTAAGATTTATGCATACCCCCAATGATTATCGGGTGAGCCACTTTTCTTCTAGGGGAGAACAAGTTTTCTACCTATAGCTAGGATGTTTTCTATTAGTAATCAATATTTCAAATAAACTTTAGTACTATGGCAATGTATGTAATGGAAGAAATGCCCGATATCCATGGAACGGGCGAACAAGTACTTTATCCGCGGTTTGCAATGATGGATCAGGTTTCTACCGAGGAGCTGATACGTCAGATAGCATCCAGCAGTGGTTTTAATGTCGGAGATGTGGAAGGCGTAATTACACAAATAGGTATTGAGATGGCACGTCAGATGGCAGAAGGCAAGTCTGTGAAGCTGGATGGCATTGGAACATTCTCTCCTTCGTTGGCGTTATGCAAAGATAAAGAGCGTGAAAAGGCCGGAGAAGGCGAAACCCATCGTAACGCACGAAGCATTGTGGTGGGAAACGTGAACTTTCGTGTAGACAGGAAGATGATAAGGCGTATCAATGGAAGATGTCTGCTGGAAAGAGCTCCGTGGAAGTCGCAACGTTCTTCACAGAAGTATACTCCGGAGCAACGGCTTGCATTGGCTGTCAGATATTTGGAGGAACATCCTTTTTTGACAGTCTACGAATACCGGAAGCTGACAGGTCTGCTGCGCACAGCGGCTACCAATGAATTGCGCCAATGGGCGTATACGCCCGGTTCCGGTATCGGGATTGATGGCAGAGGAACACATCGGGTGTATATAAAGAAAACATAATTCATCATATTTGTATGATGATACTTTGAGATTTTGAATTAAGAGCATTGGGGGGAATTGCGGTGAGGGCGCTTTTCTTCAGGGACGTGCTTGAGTGATAACTAAAATTAATAAAAATGGGGAATTTGATTTCATTTATGAAGGAAGTAGCTGAAGGGCTTCGAAAAAGTGGGAATTATGGAACTGCTCATGTTTACAGGAGTAGCATGAATGCTATCATTGCATTTAACGGGAGCAGGAATCTGTCATTCAAGAAAGTGAATCAGGAGTTTCTTAAAAGTTTTGAAACGTATTTGCGGGAAAAGGATTGTAGTTGGAACACGGTTTCAACCTATATGCGTACATTGAGGGCGGTGTATAACCGCGCGGTTGACCGTCGTATGGCATCTTATATACCGCATCATTTCCGGTATGTTTATACAGGAACGCGTGCTGACAGAAAGCGTGCACTGGAAAAGGAGGATATGGAACGATTGATGAAAGAGCTTCCCAAACAAATTCATCAGGGAAGGGAAGAATTACAACGTACGCGCGCGTACTTTTTCTTAATGTTCATGCTTCGTGGTATGCCGTTTGTAGATCTTGCCTATCTTAAAAAGCAGGATATGGTGGGGAATGTGCTTACTTATCGTCGTAGAAAAACCGGGCGGCTTCTAACTGTGACGCTTCTGCCGGAAACTATGAAACTAATAAAAAAGTATATGAACACCGATTCTGCTTCTCCTTATCTTTTTCCCATACTGACTGGCGGAGAGAGTACCGAAGCTACCTACAGGGAATATCAGATAGCTTTGCGTAATTTTAACTATCAGCTTCTGTTGCTGAAACAAGTACTTGCATTGACTTCTGATTTAAGCTCATATACGGCTCGGCATACTTGGGCTACAATGGCATATTATTGCGAGATACATCCAGGCATTATTTCAGAGGCGATGGGACATTCATCCATTATCGTCACAGAGACTTATCTAAAACCTTTTAAGAATAAGAAAATAGATGAAGCGAATGTGACGATTCTATCTTCGCTGAAAAGGAGCTATGTTTGTGGCAAGTAGCTGATTGATAGTGCTGTTACTTTGTAGGTAACGGGAAGAAAAGACGCTGCAAATATGAGCATATTTCTTAAAACATCCAAACAAAATCGTACATTTTTTCTAATAAACTACTCAAAATAGGAATAAACACAGAAGAACACGTGGATTCTTTGTCTTAGAGCTTTGTTAACGTCTAAATTTTGCAATAGATTTCCCGCCCCTCTACTTTTTCTCATAAGCAGGGGTAAGAAGATTCGTCATATATCGTATTATTTTCTAGTATAGACTACTCTAAAAGAGCAGGCACAAGGGTTTTCCCGTTACCTACAAAGTAACGGGAAGAGGGGGAGTGAAGCGAAATAAATCATGAATTAGTACAAACAAATTTTTTATTTATTAATTGTATAACATTTAATTTACTTTTATGAGAAAATGGACGTATTTAGTCGCAACCTTGCTCATGGCAGGTACGACAGCGACATTCACGGGATGTATTGATACCGATGAACCGGAAGGCATTGCAGAACTTAGGGGAGCAAAGTCTGATTTTATCAAAGCTCAAGCTGCAGTTGAGCTTGTAGAGGCTGAATTGAGAAAAGCACAGGTTGCAGAGCAAGAGTTAGTTAATGCAGGTTTGGCACTTCAGAATAAATCTGCAGAAATTGATTTGCAGTTGCATGAACTGGATATTCAGTTGAAGCAACTCCTGATTGAAAAGGAAGAAGCTGCTACTGCACAAGCAAAAGCAGAAGCGGAAGCTGCCATTGCAAAAGCGGAAGCTGACAAAACTAAGTGGGAAAATGAAAAGGCATTGATTGTTGAGCAGTATAAGGAAAAAATGCTTCTTGCCGAAACTGCCACTGCTAAAGCACAGGAAGCTTACAAACAAGCTATGGAACAGATTGAAGCTTCCAAGGTTTTGTTGACAGATGAAGAACAAGCTCGTTTGAATGGTGTACAAGCGCAAGTTGCCTATGCAAAACAAGCAATGGACAAGGCAATGTATGGATATTCAACAACTGTTATCAAAAGAATTCTGTCATCGGAAGTTGCGAATTCCACTACTACTACAAATCCGGATGAAAGCACGGAGACTAATTCTTCTACGACTAAGTATTATGTTTATCTTATTACTGAAGATCCTACCCAGTCTGCGGATGGCTATAAAGCCGGTAGCTTGAAAAAACTTCAGGAGCAATTAGCTAACTATTCTGATATAGTAGCTGATAATAATTTAGAAGCGGTTTTGGATAATGCATTGAAAAATGCAGAATTTGCTTTAGAAATGACGCAGAAGTATGCTGATAACTTGAAAGCTATCTTGGATAATGAGTATACTACTGTTGCAGATTGGGAAGCAGAAGTCAAGAAGCTGGAAGAAGAAATTGCTGCTGCAAAGGTCAAGGAACAACAGTATAATATTGAAAAAGGCAAGTTGGAAGTTGCTAATCCTAAACTGATATCTGACTTGGATGCTACTAGTAATAAGTTGGAGACTGCTAAAAATAACCAGAACTCTAACAAGAACAAAGCTAAAACAGCTGCAGCTTATTCTAAGAAAGTGGAGGCTGAAAGTGTAAAGAAAGGATTGAATGATGTAATACCTAGTGGAACAACTGTTGCTGGTTATAATTCTTCTACTGGTACTTTTGCCTATGCTAAAAGTATACAAATTACTGAAGCACAAAGTCAGATTGATGGTTGGGTTAAGCTGATTGATAAGGCTACTAAAGGTGTTGATTTGGAAAATATAGAATGGGCCAAACCACAATTGGCTACAGCTCTTGCAGCACAAAAAGAAGCTGAAGAGAACTATGCTAAAGATTATAAAGCATGGGAAGATGCAATGGCAGCTTATGATGAAAGTCTGAAAATAGAATTGGAGAAATCAGAGGTAGCCGCTAATGCTGCAATAAAGAAATATAATGGACTTAAACCGGAAGATAGAAAAAAAGAAGCTAATATTGATGCTGTAGCTACGGCTTTAGTTGCATACTATAAGGATGCATTGGCTAAAGAAGCACAAGTTACTAAGGCAACTGCGACAAAAGGAAGTGATACGAAAAAAATCTCTGCTTGGCTGATAGCAGACGCTGATAACTTTAAGAAAGTTGTTGGAGTAGATTTAGGCTTTATCATTTGGGATGCTGGTGACATCGCTACTGCAAATGAAATTAGTAAAGAAAATATTGGAAAATTAATAGATGTAGAGCAAGACTCCAGTGTAAAGACTCCATTGGAAAAGTGGAAATCTGCTTCTTCTACTGTATTTAGCGATAATTTCAATTCAGGTAATAATCCAAGAAGATTGCCAGTATCTAAGGACGAAGTAATAGCTGCGGCTGGTGGTAATCATGTAGACGCCTTGAAGAATGGTAATTATGGTTCTCTTGGTAAGATGATTTGGGCAACAGCAGAAACGGCTAGTCTACAAGCTATAATTGATCAGGTAGAAACTTACAAAGCTTTGAAAGAAGCATTTACTGCTCAAAAAGCTGTAGAACAGGCTGCTCAAGATAAAGCAAATACTGCTTTGGCGGATGCTGTAGATAAAGCTAAGAAAGCTAACGACGAAGCCCAGGCTGCTTATGATAAAGTCTTTAAAGAAGTAAATGATAATATTGCAACAGTACAAAAAGAATACGGCAGTAATGAAATTATCAAAGGTAAGATTGAAACGGAAATCACTGTTTATTTGAATAATAACTTTACTAATGGTGATTTAGGTTCTTTGGAAGCTATCAAGAATTTGGTTAAGCAAGAACATATGATTGCTTTGGCAAATGTCACTGCCGCTAAGGCCGATGTTGCTAAAGCTAAGAGAAATATAGAGAAATTAGCGGCAGGTACTTATACTGATACAGATTATATTACTGAATCATTGGCAAGTATCCAGGAAAAGATCAAAGTAAAACAGGCTGAATATGATGCTGCCAAGGCAGACTATGATGCTGCAAGCGCTCAATTGAAAGCACTTCTTGCTATCTTCTTGAAATAATTCCCTAACTACGTAAAAGTAACAAGATGATAAAAAAACTATGCACATTACTTTTGCTGACCTGTATGACAGCTGCGCCTTCAATGGCGCAGCGTTACAGCAGCAGTGATGATGCGTCGTTTGCCCCGAAAAAAGGACAGTGGCAGGTTTCAGTCCTGCTTGGTAGCGGAAAGTTCTTTAACGAGAACACCTCTTATCTGCTTCCTAAGTTCTCCAATGACGGAGGAGTAGTCGGACTTCCCAATGGAGGGAAGGATAACTCCGGCGATCTGAACCGCTATCTGAACATCGGGAGTCTGAATAATAATAGTCTGGTCAATATAGCTGGAATTGAAGGTAAGTATTTTGTGTCTGACAATTGGGATGTAAATTTCCAGTTCAGCATGAACGTCAGCCTCACTCCTAAGAAAGACTATGTAGAAGGAGACAACAGTGTACCTGACATGATTATCCCTGCGCAAAGTTATATCAATGCGCAGATGACCAACAACTGGTATGTATCTGTCGGTTCCAACTACTATTTCAAGACTCGCAACGAACGTATTCATCCATATCTCGGAGGCGCACTCGGCTTCCAGATGGCACGCATTGAAACGACCGAACCATACACCGGAGACACCTACAAGGATAGTGACGACTCGGAAGAACTTCCGTCACAGGTCTATGTTTCCGGAAGTAAAGCCGGTCAGATGTACGGTTTCAAAGTAGCTGCCGTAGCAGGTATTGAGTATAGCATTGCCAAAGGTTTTGTTTTCGGTTTCGAAATGCACCCTCTGGCTTACCGCTATGACTTGATACAGATTTGCCCGAAAGGATTTGATAAATATAACGCCAGTCACCACAATATCAAAATATTTGAAATGCCTGTGGTGAAACTGGGATTCAGATTCTAAGGATGAATGATTATACAAATGTATGAATGAAAAGAGAAAGCCGTTCAGCTGATAGTGCGGACGGCTTTTCTTTTTTAAAGAAGAATGAAGAGCTTAATGAACAGATATGTGAAACTTTTATCTTTTCTTCCGGGAATATGTCTGATAGTGGCTTGCACCGGGCATCAGATAAAAGGTTACGAGATTAACGGCAGTGCACCTTTGCCCGAATTCGAAGGAAAAATGGTTTATATGAAAGATGTTTCGAACGGGCAGCCGGTAGATAGTGCAGAAATAATCCACGGAAAGTTTGATTTTTCCGATACGGTGACTATTGTGTCGCCCGTAGTAAAAGTGCTTTCTATTCGTGCCAACAAATCGGGACTGGAATACCGCCTCCCTGTTGTCATAGAAAATGGTAGTATCCAAGCCTATATTTCCGATGTGGTTTGTACAGGAGGAACAATGCTGAATGAACGAATGCAGGATTTTCTCATGGCTGTTGATGAATATTCTACAGCCTGCGAGAACAAGCAAACGGAACAAATAAAATTCGGATTTGCGGATTTATTGAAAAAATACATAGAAATCAATGATGACAATGCAGTAGGAGAATATATTCGGACTGCCTATCGTTCATCACTTTGATGCAATCAGATTGCTTTTAAGACTATAAACTAAATTTCCCACATAATAATATCCTCTCCAGATATTTCCTCCATATTTTTATAGAAGGGAATGTTGCATAAGAGAGACAGAAATGCGCCCTTGTGAAAGTCCATATTTCTGTATTGTTATGTTTTGAGGACGTTCCCGTATTTCCCATTCCCTTTTTCCCCCGGGAACGTCCTTTTCAATGACCTTTTGTTGTATATCTCATATAACTTACACTGTATGGAAGAATCTAGTGGATCTGTACTATTGGTAACTTTTCATACAAAGATAGTGTTTTTTACAAATACTTTATATCTTTGCAAAACAATGGCATATGCCGGGATTTAACCATACCACTGAAAATATGAAAACAAAAACTTTATTAGGCTTCTTTCTTCTTTCTGTTATGGCTTTTTGTGTATCAGCCTGTCAAGATGATGCAGAGATTATCTTATTTAGTGGTTCCGAACTGGTTGACGAAACAGGAACTTGTACAAACACTGTTTCTTCTACAGTCTTGTATCTTAACGGATGGGAAGCGGAGAATATCGGGATAGCCAATGGAAAAGGTGGCTACTCTGCACAAAGCTCCGATGAAACAATTGTGACAGCAACAGTCATCGACAACCGATTATGGCTTAGTTCGCATGGTAAAAAAGGGAAAGTAACGGTTACCGTTACTGATAAGGATGGTAATTATGTCACCCTGCCTGTGACTGTTTCTTATGGCGTATTGACATTTATGTGCGTCGACCAACCTGAATTTCAGGTTTCCAGACCCAGTGAAGATATGTTGTCATTGGATTCGGAAAGCGAGTTGCAGGAAAAAGTAAATGTGGCAATGGCTCCTTATTCTTTTATAAATAAAGGAGATATCTGTATTTTGCGGCCGGATGATGTATATCATTTATCTGAAGAAGGAACAGGAGGGAAATTCATTTATAAGACAGAGGATGAGCAAATTCTTGTTGAAGGAACATACCAGATAGAGTGGGCTTCATTGGGTGGAAAACAGAAAAAGGCTTTTGTCTTTACATATATAGATAAAAATAATGTAGAGCAACAACACACGTTTTTTAATTTTAGTCCGTATTTAGGAACTCAAAGTTCTACAAGAGAAAGAGGACCGATTACTACGGCATGGTTGGAGGAGGTATCCGATTCACCTTATCTGGAAGGAGTTTTGCCGGCGGATAGAACAGTTGTATATTGGGTGGATACAGTGATTCCCAGTTTGTCTGCCGAGGATTTATAATCATCTGGAAGGATTTATCGGTTCACATTTGAAATGATTCTCTTCGAAATTAATTTTCTTTTTGTGGCAAATAAAAAGGCACGGGAATGAAAGATTTCCCGTGCCTTCTCTTAGTATTTGATACCTTTACGGTATTGTTATGCGTTCAAAGCCTGTTCGATATCAGCAATGATATCATCCGCATTTTCGATACCTACCGATAGGCGGATCAGGTCCGGACGTACACCGGCTTCCATCAGTTGCTCATCCGTCAACTGGCGGTGAGTATGGCTTGCCGGATGGAGCACGCAACTACGTGCATCGGCTACGTGAGTAACGATAGCGATGAATTCCAGTGAATCCATAAACTTGATAGACACATCACGTCCGCCTTTCAGACCGAAGGAGATAACTCCGCAAGAACCGTTCGGCATATATTTCTGTGCCAGGCTGTAATATTTGTTGTCCGGCAGACCACAGTAGTTTACCCAAGCTACTTTCTCATTTTTAGAAAGATATTCGGCCACTTTCTGTGCGTTACGGCAGTGTTGAGGCATACGCAGGTGCAGTGTCTCAAGTCCCAAATTTAATAAGAAAGAGTTTTGCGGGCTTTGGATGCTGCCGAGGTCACGCATCAGTTGCGCAGTTGCTTTGGTGATATAGGCACCTTTGCCAAATGCTTTCGTGTAAGTCAGCCCGTGGTAAGACTCGTCCGGAGTACAAAGTCCCGGGAATTTTTCTGCGTGAGCATCCCAGTCAAAATTACCGCTATCTACGATACAGCCACCTACGCTTGTAGCGTGTCCGTCCATATATTTGGTAGTAGAATGAACTACGATGTCAGCTCCCCATTCAAACGGGCGACAGTTGATAGGAGTAGGGAAGGTGTTGTCAACAATCAAGGGGACCCCGTGACTGTGTGCGATACGTGCGAACTTTTCAATATCCAGCACTTCCAGAGAAGGATTGGAAATTGTTTCGCCAAACAAAGCCTTTGTATTCGGTTTGAAAGCTGCAGAAATTTCTTCTTCGCTGGCATCCGGATTTACGAAAGTCACATCGATGCCTAGTTTCTTCATCGTCACTCCGAACAGGTTGAACGTACCTCCATAAATAGCGGAAGAACAAACGAAGTGATCTCCTGCCTGGCAGATATTAAAAATGGCATAGAAGTTGGCAGCCTGACCGCTGGAAGTCAGCATAGCGGCTACACCACCTTCAAGAGCGGCGATTTTGGCGGCAACGGCGTCATTCGTTGGATTTTGCAGGCGGGTATAAAAGTAACCACTGTCTTCCAAATCGAACAGGCGGGCCATTTGCTCGCTGGTATCGTATTTGAAAGTTGTACTTTGATAGATGGGCAATACGCGTGGTTCGCCTTTTTTAGGCGTCCATCCAGCCTGTACACACAGGGTTTCCGGTTTGAATTGTTTTGCCATAATGTTATCGGGTTTTAATGTTTTATTTCAAAAAATGTTTTAATGCTGCAAAAGTAGGGAAAATAATTGTATTTTTGCCCTGTTTATGAGTGAAATGATAACTCTTGCGAAGGAGATAGTTAATGTAGTTATGAAAAATAAACTCTATATTCTTTTATTCTTAGCTTTTCTTTTTTCGGGCACAACTCTTTGGGCGCAGCAGAAGGCAACTCCGAAGGCGGGTGAAGGCATCTCTTCTTTTCTGTTGAGGCACAACCGTTCTCCGAAGAAGTATTACGACGATTTTATAGAGTTGAATAAGCAGAAGCTGGGAAAGAATAATGTGCTTAAAGTAGGCGTGACTTATGTTATTCCTCCGGTAAAGAAATCGACAACTACTTCTGCCAAGACTACTCCTGCCAAAAACACGGGTGCCAAGAACACAACTTCCGAAGGCGCCGGGACAAAGCAAGCATCTTCAAAAGCTAAATCGACAAAAATAGGAACCACCATCAACGAACCTCTGTTTGGAAAGCAACTGGCTAATGTGAAAGTCACTTCCAACCGTCTTGCCGGTGCTTGTTTCTATGTGGTCAGCGGACACGGAGGTCCCGATCCGGGAGCTATTGGAAAAGTGGGTAGATACGAACTGCATGAAGATGAATACGCTTATGATATTGCACTCCGTCTGGCACGTAACCTGATGCAGGAAGGAGCCGAAGTGCATATCATCATTCAAGATGCCAAAGATGGTATTCGGGATGATTCGTATTTGTCGAACAGTAAACGTGAGACTTGTATGGGGGATGCAATTCCTTTAAATCAAGTGCAACGCCTTCAGCAACGTTGTGATAAAATAAACGCCCTTTACCGGAAAGATCGTAAGAATCACTCTTATTGCAGGGCGATTTTTATTCATATCGATAGCCGTAGTAAGGGAAAACAAACGGATGTATTTTTCTATTATTCGAATAAAAAAGGAGACAGCAAACGATTGGCGAATAATATGAAAGATACGTTTGAGTCAAAATATGATAAGCATCAGCCTAATCGGGGTTTTTCCGGCACAGTGAGCGGGCGTAACTTATACGTGCTTTCCCATACCACTCCCGCTTCCGTTTTTGTGGAGTTGGGCAATATCCAGAATACGTTCGACCAACGTCGTTTCGTTATCAGCTCCAACCGCCAGGCTCTGGCAAAGTGGATGACGGAAGGGTTTATTGCGGACTATAAGCAGGTGAAGTAGGGGTGTTTGTCTGTTTCATAAGGTATGGTTTCTCATTCCGGACATAATGAAGAATGACGAACCCATACCTTACATATTTTAATTTATTCTATCGGAATATAGATTTCTGTCAGTAACTCATCCGGTGCAGTATCAGCCGGATTATTCAGGTATCGTTCGGCACTGGCTTCATCTCTGAATGTACATTCCATTTCAGGGATGTATTTTCCATAGATTGTGTCGTACACACTTTGCAGGTGTTCGTACGAACCCTTATACAGGAATATGGCATAGCGTCCTGCCGGAAGTTGCTTGAAGCCGATATTGCCTTTCGGAGTTGCGGCGGTAGGCATAACCATACATACATCGGTACGCAGTTTCTCTATCGGGGTCACTTTAGGGTCGTCATGAAAAATACAGTAAGGCATCACTTCTCCCATTGGCAGCTTTTCCTCTTGGACAAATTGTTGAAGGCGCATCCACGTGCCGCAATAATCATTTAGTTTATAGTCTCCGAACAATCGGATATAAATCACGTTTCGGACCGGAAGTTCTTTGATTTCCCGTTTCAGTTTGAGTTCAGGACGGATAATAGCTGGTTTCATAATTACAAAGTTTTTATTGTTACGATATTCTAAAGGTGAAATGCCGTAGAATTGCTTGAACACTTTAGACAATGATGAGGAAGACGAATAACCGATGCGATAAGCAATGTCGGTTATCGGCAAATCGGTGTAGCGCAATAACCGTGCTGCCGTTTCGGTACGTGTCCGGACAATAAACGTACCTATGGGTTCGCCCAAAAAAGCTTTCATGATGCGGTGAAAGTAGAAAGGAGAGAAATGGGAAATCTTGGCCAGTGATTTCAGGTCGATTTCTTCTCCGAGGTGGAGATTGATGTAATCCACCACTGCATTCACACACTTCTGATACTCTTCCCGGGTTGTCTTTTTGGTTTCCATATATTCTATCGGTTTGTTCACGATGCAAAAATAAGGGGAAAAAGGGATAGGGGACTTGTCCGATGTTGCTATAAATGTGGTTTGCCGCATATTTGTTGGACATTTGTTGGACGGAAGTTCGTTAATAATCATTGTTTATTTAATCTGAAAAGACAAAACATATGTAATTTTGCAGCGGATTATATTATATAAATAGCTTTTGAAAGAGTATATGAAAGAGGCATTTCTTACTTTAGGGCGTGGTGTAGGCCAGGTGATGTTTCAGAACAATGCGCTGTCGGGGGTATTGATGCTGGCAGGTATCCTTCTGAATTCCTGGCAAATGGCCTTGCTGGCGATTGCGGGTAATGTTGTAAGTACACTAACGGCTTGTCTTTCCGGTTACAGTCGCGAAGATATAAGGAACG
>ERZ773168.3276-NODE-3276-length-11593-cov-3.086497_pt1 | contig 11593 bp, 9 predicted proteins | sample MGYA00511261_ERZ773168 | MGnify/ENA primary metagenome ERZ773168 (study PRJEB29015, sample SAMEA2737855) | human gut metagenome | biome: human gut; feature: human-associated habitat; material: faeces | place: China | collected 2012 ... | reverse complement strand
GGGCTGCAAAATATCATATTTATTGCTGACATAATAAGCAATATGTGGTTCGAAGAATAACTTTCGGTATGGGAAGTTTGAGTAAATAATTAGAGGGAGAGAAAGTGATGGATAGAATGACAGATGGCAGTAGTAACGGCACAATGACAGACAATGCAGTGATTTTGGAAAAATTATCAGAAATCCTGCGTCGATATGTAGAACCGGATCCGGAGACCGGAGATCCTATAGTGATCACGGAAGAAACCGACATTTTTGAAGATCTGGGGGCGGATTCGCTGATGGTGATGCAGATCATTGCTGATGTGGAGGAGTGTTTTGGTATTACGTTTGATGATGTGGATCTGTTGAGTGAAAATTTCAGCAATACAGGCAGTTTTTGTGAAATGATAGCCAGACAGGTGCGGGAGGGATGACGGATGGGCAGGATGGTCACAACAGAGAATATCATATCGTTGATCCGGACAATACCGATATCCGTACACAAAGGACAGCATGCACTTTTGCTGGCAGATAATTCGGCAGAATCCATTGCGTTGTATGGCTTTTTCCTGAAAAATAATGTTCCGCTGATCCTGCTGAATGCGTCAATGCGGGATGAGCAGGTGCAGGAATATATGGATGAGTACCGGCCACAGTGGTTTGTGTATCCGAAGAACCGGAATCTGCCACAATATTCCGGTGGACAGACTGGTCATTCCGGAAACAGAGAGAGGTATCAATGCTATGAAACTGCCTGTGAGTGGAACGGGTATGTGATCGCAAGCCGGGGCAATGCCGGCTTTGAACTTACTTATCATTGGCTTGAGGATCTGGCGTTACTAATACCAACATCGGGGAGTACCGGCGGGCGAAGACTGGTGATGCTTACGAAAGCAAATCTGGCGGCCAATGCTAAGTCGATCGCTGAGTCTCTGCGTATGGATTGTACAGAGCGGTCAGCTGTCCTTATGCCTGTCTCATACTCTTATGGTCTTTCTGTGGTCAATTCCACGATCTATGCCGGAGGCTGTCTGCTTATCCCGGAAACCGATATTTTTCATAAGGAATGCTGGGACTATCTGGAAGAAAACAGAGTAACCGCTATCAGCGGCGTGCCATATGCATACGAATGGTACCGTAAGCTGCATGTGTTTGACCGGACGTTTGAGGCATTAAGGCTGATGACAACGGCAGGGGGAGCGATGAGCCGCAGTATGAAGGAATATCTGCTGCAGGAGGCTGAACGTAGAAATGTGGATTTGGCGGTTATGTATGGGCAGACTGAGGCAACAGCCAGGATCAGCAGCTTTTTTCTTAATGAACATCCGGATAAGATCGATAGTGTCGGTACGGTCATGACTGCGGACGGAGAGCGGGAAATGATCGGGATATTTGGAACGAAAGAACCGGATGCAGCATGGGAACGATGTGTGTTGCAACGCTATCCGATCCTGCGTGGCAGTGTGAAGTATATTCAGATAGAGGAGCTGCCACGTACGATGAATGGAAAGTTGGATTATAAGAAACTGCAGGAATACATCTGAAATCCTTGATTTTATGTCTTAGGTGATTGACTTTTCCCCACCAAGAAAGGATAATAGAATAGATGCATATGCTTGCTTTTTGGCGATGGGCATACGGCATGGAAAATGGGAAAGGCAGGACGTGAAATATGGGTAATAAATATGATGTGATTATTGTGGGGGCAGGACCGGGAGGCATTTTTTCAGCATATGAGCTGGTGCAAAAAGCACCCAATCTTAAAGTGGCAGTATTTGAGGCAGGTCATGCGTTGGAGAAACGTCACTGTCCGATCGATGGTGATAAGATAAAGAGTTGTATTAATTGTAAGAGCTGCTCTATCATGAGTGGTTTTGGTGGTGCTGGTGCATTTTCCGATGGAAAATATAATATTACGAATGATTTTGGTGGAACTTTATACGAATATGTTGGCAAGCAAAAGGCAACGGAATTAATGAAATATGTGGATGAGATCAATATGCGGTATGGTGGCGAGGGCACGAAAATGTATTCTACAGCAGGAACACATTTTAAGAAGCTTTGTCTCCAAAATAAATTGAATTTGTTGGATGCATCCGTACGACATTTGGGTACAGATATCAATTATGTTGTATTAGAAAATCTCTATGCGTTCTTAAAGGATAAAGTGGATTTCTACTTTGATACGTTAGTAAATCGTGTAGAACGACAGGACGAGGCATATCGTGTATGTTGTGATGATGCGGATTATGATTGCGCAAAATGTATTATTTCCGTAGGACGCAGTGGAAGCAAATGGATGGAAAAAGTCTGCAAGGATCTTGCAATCCCGACCAAATCAAACCGTGTGGACATCGGTGTCCGGGTAGAGCTTCCGGCGGTTATCTTCTCACATCTGACAGATGAACTTTATGAGAGCAAGATTGTATATCGTACAGAAAAATTTGAGGACAATGTGCGTACTTTCTGTATGAATCCAAACGGTATTGTGGTAAATGAAAATACCAACGGTATCATCACAGTAAACGGACACAGCTATGAAGGAAATGAGAAAAAGACGGACAACACCAACTTTGCCCTTCTGGTTGCAAAGCATTTCTCTGAGCCATTTAAGGACAGTAACGGATATGGTGAAAGTATCGCAAGACTTTCCAATATGCTAGGTGGTGGTGTGATCGTACAGCGTTTTGGTGATCTGGTACGTGGAAGAAGAAGTACAGAAAAGCGTATTGAAGAAGGTCTGGTAACACCAACCTTATCAGCAACGCCTGGTGATCTGAGTCTGGTTCTTCCAAAGCGAATCATGGATGGAATCATTGAGATGATCTATGCTCTGGATAAGGTAGCACCTGGTACAGCAAATGACGATACCCTTCTCTATGGTGTGGAAGTTAAATTCTACAATATGGAAGTAGAGATCGATAAGAATCTGGAAAGCTGCCATAAGGGACTGTATGTGATCGGTGACGGAAGTGGTGTTACACATTCTCTGTCCCATGCATCTGCAAGTGGTGTTTATGTTGCGAGACATATTATCAGCGAAGAAGAATAGTCTGCAAATAAAAAGTCGGACTGGGATGGAAAAGTAAAATAAAGAGAAAATTAAAAACCGTAAATCCGGAGATTTGCAGTATTGTAAAGAGCAAATCCGGATTTACGGTTTTTTGTTGTATCGAAAAAGTAGTAGAACTTTTTGATGCAGATATGTCTAGTTTTTTATGGTTGCCTGCCGGTAAGTCATATAGGCGATCACAGCAGTTGCAAATTCGGTAATTCCGAATGCGTACCAGATCCCGGAAACCCCGAAGATCCGGCTTAAGATAAATGCGGCCGGAATAATGATGATCGTATATCTGCACAGTGAGATGAGCAGGGACGGTGTTCCCTTTCCAAGTCCTTCAAGTGCACCAGAGCTGGTGATGGACACGGAAGAAACTAAAAATCCGAGGCTGATAATCCGAAGTGCCATTCCTCCTGCCTGAATGGTTTCCGGATTAGAACTGAACAGTGCGATCAGTGAATCCGGGAAGAGCTGGCAGTAAACGGTACCAAAGAGCATGATCCCAAGACTCAGATAAAGGGTATCGGCAAACAGTCTGTGGACACGCTTTGTCTCACCGGCACCGTAGTTGTATCCGATCAGCGGACGCATTCCCTGGATGATTCCATTTGCCGGAAGATACAGGAAGGTCTGAAGCTTGTAATAGATTCCGAGCACCATCACGTAAACCTGGGAGTAGGCGGAGAGAATCCCATTTAGTGCGGTGATAAGCAGGGATGGAAGTGCCATATTCAAAGTGGCAGGGATTCCAACCGCGTAAAGCCGTCCGACCATGGCACGGTCTAAGTGGCAGCTTTTATGAATTTTCACCGGAAGCGGTCTGGTAAAATAAAAGGCAAGGTACAGTACCAGTGTGACAACCTGACCAAGACCGGTTGCAAGTGCGGCTCCTTCAATTCCCATTTTCGGGAACGGTCCGATTCCGAAGATCAGAAGTGGATCCAGTACGATATTGAAAATACATCCGCTCATCATGCAGATCATGGACACGCGCATCCGTCCGACTGCCTGAAAAATTTTTTCCCAGGTAATTTCAAGAGAGATTACAATGGAAAATCCAAATGCGATCCGGGAGTAGGCATTTCCCATCGGAATAACGGTCACGTCTTTTGTAAAAATCTGTAAAAATAGCGGCATTACGGCAATTGTGACTACGGTAAGAACAATACCGTGGATGACAGAGAGAAAAAGTCCCTGTGTGGCAGCTGCATCTGCTTTTTTCTGATCCTGGGCGCCAAGGAAAAAGGAGATGGCGGCATTGATTCCGATTCCAAAGCCGACACCGACTGAGGTGATAAAATTTTGGATCGGGTAGACTAAAGACAGAGCAGTCATTGCTTCTTCACTGATCCGTGCAACGAAATAGCTGTCAACAATATTATAAAGAGAGTTGACCATCATTGAAATCACCATTGGCAGAGCCATGGAAATCAGAAGTGGCAGAATCGGTTTTTCTTTCATGTAAGTCTGGTTCATAAACATTCCTCCTGATAAATGTAAAGCATAAGGTACAAAATCTGTAAAAAAGGGCAGAAGCCCGATATATAAAAAGCCACATAACTGTCGCTGTATGCAACAAGTTATGTGGCGAAAAGTAGATATCTATTTTGATATCCAGAAAAATCCACAAAGATTTTAGTATAAAATTACACAGATAGTTATTTTAAAAATTTTCCTTCCATTTGTCAATATCTTTTTTAAAAAATAACAATTAAAATATTGACAAAAAAGTAAGCCTAAACTAACATAAGTGTATAAAATATAACATTGCTACGATATGAGTAACTAAAGGAAGGAGTAGAGGAATGTTTTTAGAGATTAAGGGGATCAAAAAGTCGTTTGGAACAGGCGACAGCCGGGTAAATGTTCTGAAAGGATTTGATTTGGAAATTGAAAGAGGAGAGTTTTGTGTGCTTCTGGGACCATCTGGTTCCGGAAAATCGACTCTTCTGAATATTATAGGCGGTATTGACGGGGCAGATGAAGGAAGTATTACGATTGATGGAGAACAGCTGGAGGATATGACAGAGAAGAAGCTGTCCCTGTACCGGAGAAAGCATCTGGGTTATATATTCCAGATGTACAATTTGATTCCAAACCTGACACTTAGAGAAAATATTGAAATCGGTGCTTATTTAAGTAATCGTCCGCTGGATGTGGATGAGCTGATGCAAACGCTGGGTATTTATGAACATCAGAACAAGCTGCCGAACCAGCTTTCCGGAGGACAGCAACAGAGAACCGCGATTGGACGTGCAATTGTCAAAAATCCGGACATCCTGCTCTGTGATGAGCCAACCGGTGCGCTGGATTATAAGACATCCAAGGAAATCCTGAAGCTGATCGAAACAGTCAATCAGAAATATGGGAATACCATTATTATGGTTACCCATAACGATGCAATCAAGGATATGGCAGACCGGGTGGTAAAACTTCGTGATGGAATGATCCGCAAAAATTACTGTAATGAGCATAAACTTTCTGCAAGTGAGCTGGAATGGTAAGGAGGACGCGTGTTATGAAGAGTCCGTTGAGAAAACGGCTTCCGAGAGAACTGAAGGGAGAAATTGGAAAATACCTGGTGGTTCTGATCCTTATGATTGCAACGATTGGGTTTGTATCCGGCTTTCTGGTTGCTGACGGAAGCATGATAAAAGCATATAATGAAGGCTTTGAGAAATACAAGATTGAAGATGGAAATTTCCGGGTAAAGAAAAAAATTACCAAAGCACAACAGGAAAACATCGAGAAAAATGGTGTGACACTGTATGAAAACTTTTATCTGGAAGAGGCACTGGATAATGGAAGTACCATGCGTATTTTCAAAAACAGGGAAGAGATCAACCTGGTGTGCCTGATGGAAGGAAAGCTTCCTGAAAAAGCAGGAGAAATGGCAATTGACCGTATGTATGCGGACAATAATAAGATTTCTGTCGGAGATACACTGAAAAGTGGTTCACAAAAGTGGAAAGTCACAGGATTTGTGGCACTGTCTGACTATAGCTGCCTGTTCCAGAACAATAATGACAGCATGTTTGATGCAATCAAATTCGGGGTATCGGTTGTAACACCGGAAGAGTTTGAATCTCTGAATCAGGATAAGATTCAGTACAGTTATTCCTGGGTGTATGACAAAGCACCGGAAAATGAAAAACAGGAAAAAAAGATGTCGGAAGATCTGATGGAAGCACTGGGGGAAGAAGTCACTCTGGAGTCTTTTGTGCCACAGTATCTGAACCAGGCAATTACATTTACCGGTGATGATATGGGGAGTGACCGTGCAATGATCACAATGCTCCTCTATATGATCATTGTGATCATTGCGTTTGTATTTGGAATCACGATCAGCAATACGATCCGTAAAGAAGCAGGCGTGATCGGAACTCTGCGGGCTTCCGGGTATACAAGAAAAGAACTGATCGGACATTACATGGCACTTCCGGTGATCGTTACGCTGATCGGTGCGGTGGTCGGAAATATTCTGGGTTATACAGCACTGAAAAATGTATGTGCGGGGATGTATTATGGAAGCTATAGTCTGCCGACCTATGTGACAGTATGGAATGCAGAGGCTTTCTGGATGACAACGGTGGTTCCGGTGCTGATCATGCTGGTAGTCAACTATGGAATCCTTCGTTACAAGCTGAGGCTTTCACCGCTGAAATTCCTGAGAAGAGATCTTTCTGGAAGCAGGCGGAAAAGAGCAGTCCGGCTAAGTCCGAAGCTTGGAATTTTCCATCGATTCCGGCTCCGTGTGATCTTCCAGAATATGAGCAATTACATTGTACTTTTTATTGGAATCATATTTGCGAATCTGCTTTTATTCTTTGGACTTTTGCTGCCGTCAGTACTTTCGCACTATCAGCAGGATATCCAGAGCAATATGCTTGCAAAATACCAGTATATGCTGGAGGTTCCGGTAAGTGCGATGAGCGGAAACAAACTGGACAGTATGCTGGAACTTTTACAGTTCTCTTATGGAACAAAGACGGAAAATGAAGATGCGGAAGCGTTCAGCGCTTACTCATTGGAAACATTGCCAAGCAAATATAAGACAGATGAAGTGATTCTGTACGGAATCAAACCGGACAGTAAATATATCGATGCAGATCTGGAGGACAGTGAGGGTGTCTATATTTCCAGTGCCTATGCAGAGAAGTTTCTGTTGAAGCCGGGCGATTCAATCACGTTGAAAGAAAAATATGAAAAGACAAAGTATACATTCAAGGTTAAAGGAATCTACAAATACAGCGGTGGAATCTGTGTATTTATGCCACAGGAGCAGTTGAATGATACCTTTGATCTGGGAAACGATTATTTCAGTGGATATTTTTCCAATTCGAAGATCAAGGATATTGATGAGAAATACATTGGCTCTGTACTTGATCTGGAAGCACTGACAAAGATTTCGAGACAGCTGGATGTGTCCATGGGAAATATGATGAGTCTGGTCAATGCCTTTGCAATTGGAATTTATATGGTCGTGATCTATCTGTTATCCAAGATCATTATTGAGAAAAATGCACAGGCTATTTCCATGACGAAGATCCTGGGATATACCAATGGAGAGATCAGCAGGCTTTATATCTGGCCGACAACGATCGTGGTGATCATCTGTCTGCTTCTCAGCCTGCCGATTGAGAAAGCAGTTATGAATGTGCTGTTCCGGGAAATGATGCTGACTAGTATTTCCGGCTGGATCGCGCTTTGGATCGATCCGAAGATCTATGTGGAAATGTTCCTGATCGGGATTGGAACCTATGCAGTTGTGGCAATGTTAGAATATCGAAGGATTAAACATGTGCCGATGGATGAGGCACTGAAAAATGTAGAGTAAGGGAGTAAAAGAAGAGAATTAAGGTACGGATCAGGGCAGACTATGCTGCCCTGTAGATTGCCGGGACAATCTCGCGGAGGAGAGCAAGAAGCGCCTGAAACTGTGCGTGATGATAAATATTTTTCCGATAGACAGCACAGATGTCCCTGGTGTCATGAAAGTGATCCGGGGTAAAGAAATGAATGTCCGGAAAGGAAGTAGTCCGTGCATAAATTTCAGGAAGAAAGGCAATCCCCATTCCTCGTCTTGCAAGAGAAAAGGCAGTATTACTGCTGGTGCAGATGCAGCGGATATTTGGATGGAAGGCAGCAGTTTCACAGATCTTCCGGCTGATCTTTCCGAGATCGTGATCTTCAGAAAGCAGAATAAATGGAATTGCAGATAACGCAGGCAAATGAATTTGAGGAGTGGCAGAGATGTCCTCCTCTTTTTGTGATGGATCGGAAAAAGGACACAGAGAGTCAGGGATTGCCAGGACAAAACTCTCCTTTACCAGAAGCTCACTCTCATAATTGATAGTGTCCGGGCTGGAAATATCGAGAATCAGATCCAGCTTGTCCTCTTCCAGCATCTGCCGCAGGATATAGGTCGGCTGCTCAATGATCCGGATATCGCAGTTCTCATACATGGAATAAAAGCGTTCCAGAACCGGTGCCAGAAGCCGTTCACTTCGGTGGGGACTGAGACCCAGCCGGATCAGTGTCCGGGAGCCGGAAACGATATCACCAAGCTTCCATTCCAACTGGGTATGAGAGTGGATGGTAGAAATTGCCCATTCATAGAAAAGGGAGCCTGCATAGGTAAGCTTCATCTCGCCACGGTTCCGTTCAAAAAGAGGGATTCCGGTTTCTTTTTCCAGAGCCTGAATGCTTAAGGAAAGGGAAGGCTGGGAAATATAAAGCTTCTGCGCCGCTTTGGTGATACTTTTTTCTTCGGCAATGGTGATGACATATTGCAGCTGATTCCAGTTCATAAAAAATCCTCCATAGGTTTAAACTATATTTTTAATAATAAAACATATATTTTACTAATGTCAATAGAGATGATAAAGTAAAGAAACAGGAGGAAGAAGAGATGAGTAAAGAGAGAATCAAAAATGGACTGATGCTGTTTGCATTTTTCTTTAAGATAGGATGTTTTACATTTGGAGGCGGATGGAGCATTCTGGCGCAGATGGAGCAGGAGTTTGTAGATAAACGAAAGCTGATCACAAAAGAGGAACTGCTGGATATGGTTGCAGTTGGAAAGTCAGTTCCCGGAATTATGATCACCAATATCAGTATGCTGTTTGGCTATTATGTAGGTGGTTGGTTCGGAGGTGTCTGCGCAGTACTCGGAATGACCTGTCCGGCGGTTCTGATCCTGTCGTTTGTTACTGCATTTTATAAAGTGCTGAAAAGTAATGTCTGGTGCTATGCGGCACTTCGCGGAATCCGCTGTGCGGTAGTTCCGATTATGGGAAGTGCGGTACTTTCACTGGGGAAAGAAGCGTTCCGCAGAAAATCAGCAATCCCGATCTGTGCGTTAGCACTGGCGCTCTGTGTATTTACGGATATCAGTAATGTGGTGATGATCGTAGCGGGAGTGATACAGGCGCTTTCTATAAGAGCGGTGAAAAAGACAAGAGGAGGACAGACGGCATGATCTATCTCAGACTTTTTACAGCGTTTATGAAAATCGGATTTACCAGCTTTGGCGGAATGTCGATGATTCCGGTTATTATGCAGGAGATGAAGGTCAATCAGTGGATGACGGCGGAGGATCTGACTAACTTGATCGCTATCGCAGAAATGACACCGGGACCGCTTGGGATTAACTGTGCGACTTTTGCCGGGATGCAGACGGCAGGTGTTCTGGGTGGGATTGCAGCGGTTATGGGCGTGCTGATGCCAGCTTATACGCTGACGCTTGGCGTAGCGGTGTGCTTTGCAAAGTTCCGTGGCAATGATATTATGAGCTGTATGTTAAATGTGATCAAGCCAATCTGCATCGCAATGATCCTTGCGGTGATTCTGGATCTGATGCAGGAAAATTATTTTCCGGATGCGAGGATTGACTGGTTTGGGTGCGGGATCGGAGTGATGATGTTTTATCTGATATTGAAGAAGAACTGGTCAGTACCGAAGGTGATCACTCTTGCGGCGGTGTTTGGAATAGTTGGATATGGTGTGCTTGGGATTGGATAGATTTATAGATAGAACAGGAGCGCCACTGGCGCTCAGCAACGCGCTCGGCGCGAGAATGTGCCAAGGTACATTCTTTTTTTAAGAAAATAAGAGTACGAGGAACAAAGGATGAATGAAAAATTAAAAGAAATGAAAGAAGCATGGAAAAATCTGTATGGTTCATTGTTCAAATGGATCGTTTTGTCCGGGGTGATCGGAAGTCTCATCGGACTGATCGCCAGCGGATTTTCCTATGCGATTGTATGGGTGACTTCGTTTAGACAGGCAAATCCGATGATCATTCTTGGGCTACCGCTAGGAGGTCTTTTGATCGTCTGGCTGTACAAAATTACCGGGCAGGAGAAGAACTCCGGAACGAACCTGGTTCTGACAGTAGTCCGGTCGGATGAGGAAGAGGTTCCGGGATGGGTGACACCACTGATCCTGATATCGACAGCGATCACACATCTGTTTGGAGGATCTTCCGGACGAGAGGGTGCAGCACTTCAGTTTGGAGCAAGTGTAGGAAATGTATGTGCGAAATATCTGCATTTGAATGAGAGTGACAAGAAGATCATCATTCTGGCAAGTATGAGTGCCGCATTTTCAGCACTTTTCGGGACACCGATGGCGGCGGTTGTATTTCCAATGGAAGTGATCAGTGTTGGTGTGATGTATTATGCCGCGCTGGTGCCATGTGTATTTTCTGCATTTGCCGCACAGGGGATTGCGCTGCTTCTGAAAGTGAGGACCGTTACTCCGCCGTATTTGGTAGAATCGGTTCCAAATTTTTACAGTGTGGATTCGATCAAAGCGATCATTCTGGCAATTGCGTGTGCGCTTGCCGGAGCACTGTTCTGTATTGTGCTGCATAATGGGGAACATTATCTGAAGAAATGGTTTCCGAATCCGTATGTGCGTGTGGTTGCAGGGGCAGCAGGTGTGATCATCTTATATTTCCTGCTCGGAACGGATGCATATCTGGGACTAGGAACGGGCGTGATCTCTGCAAGCTTTAAAGAGGCGGTAGAACCCCAGATGTTTCTTCTGAAAATGCTGTTTACTGCACTTACACTCTGCGCAGGATTTAAAGGCGGGGAGATCGTCCCATCCTTTTATATCGGTGCAACCGCCGGCTGTTTCCTCGGATATATGCTTGGCCTGTCGCCGTCATTTGCGGCAGCACTCGGCATGACGGCGGTATTCTGCGGTGTTACAAACTGCCCGATTTCATCCGTACTGATAGCCTTCGAGTTATTCGGCTACAGCGGAAACTGCTTCTATCTTGTGACTGCGGCGATAGCATACCTGCTGTCCGGCTATTATGGGTTATACAGCGGTCAGAAAATCGTCTACTCCAAAGCAAAGACAGAGTATATTAATTTTAAGACGAAGTAGAGGGGAAAATTACAGCCTGGGCTTAATTGCTCATGCATTTGTCTGTTGTTTATCCGCCAAAGTAATCTTGACAAAATCTATAAAGTGTGATTTAATATAACACATAAACTTTAATGGTTTAAAGTATAACAGGCTTTAAACCATTAAAGC
>ERZ773168.3271-NODE-3271-length-11600-cov-2.748549_pt1 | contig 11600 bp, 10 predicted proteins | sample MGYA00511261_ERZ773168 | MGnify/ENA primary metagenome ERZ773168 (study PRJEB29015, sample SAMEA2737855) | human gut metagenome | biome: human gut; feature: human-associated habitat; material: faeces | place: China | collected 2012 ... | reverse complement strand
GCATCCACATCCATTGCGAAGTTTCTGAAAAGCGAACACCGCACGGTTGCGCCCGAAACGGTGCTGAATTACATCAAGTACTGCACCGAAGCGTACCTGTTTTATCAGGTCAATCGGGAGGATTTGCAGGGCAAACAGATTCTCGCGACGAACGAGAAATACTATATGGCAGACCACGGCTTGCGGGAAGCGGTGTTCGGCGGGAACATGAAGGACATCAACCTCATTCTTGAAAACATCGTCTACATGGAGCTGCTGCGCCGCGGCTACACCGTCACTGTCGGCAAAATCGGCAGCCGGGAGATTGATTTTGTCGGGCAGAAGCAGCACGAAAAACTCTATGTGCAGGTATGCTATCTGCTGGCTTCCGACGAGACGATTCAGCGGGAATTTGGCGTTTACGCTTCCGTGCCGGACAACTTCCCCAAATATGTGGTGTCGATGGACGAGCTTGACATGAGCCGCGACGGCATCAAGCACCGAAACATCCGCGACTTTTTGACGCAGCCTGAATGGAACTGACCCCAGCCGCCCTTCCGGAAAAATCGGGAGGGCGGCTGGCGTTTGGGGAAGTACATCTCCGTTATTCCAGTACCATGCTGCTTTCCTTTGTGCCGTCGGAGAGAATCAGCGCGTACTTATATCCGCCATCCGCCGTCATCTGGCGGCAAATCCGCAGCCCATACTGTTCCGCAGCACTGCCGCGCGAAAGCGTCAGTTCAAACTCCGAATCGTTCCAGTAGCGTTCGCGGCGGGTATCGTATTCCTGAATCTCCCATGTGCCGCAGAAATCAGCGCGCGTCCCGTCTGCCAGCACAGCACAGCCCGTCATGCTGCCATCCGCAAGGAAGGTCATCTGTTCCGCATCCACGGAGCTGCCCGCATACAGTTTCCAGCTGCCGAGGATGGCGCGGTTCGCCTCGCGGGTGTCGGTAACTGTTCCCAGCAGACACTCGGTGGGGACGAACCCGCGGAAGCGGCTCTTGCCCGTACCCGCTTCGATGTACGTCCAGTCGCCCATGCTCGCAAGCGCCGTCACGCTGGTGTTTTCCGTCAGGCGGGTCAGCGGCGTCTGGCTCATCAGCGGGTCATCCGTTACGGAAACATCATAGCTGACGATGGCGGGTACGGCTTCCAGCGCCAGCGCGGGAGCAGCAGCATCTTGGGGCAGTGCGTTCCTGTCAATATACCCGATGCGGCAGTGCTCCGGGGTGATGGCATACTGCACCAGCAGCCAGTCGCCTTCCGCGCCGAACACCTGAATCCAGCCGTTGGTGCTGACCCGCGCGCGTCCTTTCGCACCGCGGATGCTTCTGCTGTCCGGCGCGGAATACACCGCATAGGTCTGCCCCGGCGTAAACGGCGTTACCTCGGCATTCAGCGTTCCCTGCGGAATGTCCGGTGCGCTGGCAGTATCCGCCAAGGCAGCAGCAAAACAGGTCAGCAGCGCAAGCAGGAGCGCCATGAGTTTCTTCATTTTCATCATCCTTTCATCAGTCAAAACGCGGGCGCAGGATTGCCCTGCCATCCTTGCCGAAATCAAGATGCAGCACGGCATCATAGCGGGCGTTAGTCCGGATGGAGTGCAAACCGGTTTTGCGGACAGCCCCCTTTGTCAGCAGCGTCTTTGCTTCGGCGGCGGTCAGGGGCGTTTCCGCATGGGCAAGGATACCGCCCTTTTTCCAGAGTGCAAATCCGCAGATACGGTTTTCGCACAGATACCCTTGGGGATGCTCCGTGACTGCCGCGCCGCATTTGGGGCAGCTGCCGATTTTCTCCCGGAGCGGTGGGAACAGCGTCTCCGCATGTTCAACTCGCTGCGGATTCACCGTCAGCTCTTTGACGAAACCCTGAATATCCCGCATGAAATCTTCGGGCTTCTCTACGCCCTGTTCAATTTGCTGCAAGCGCTGCTCCCATGCAGATGTCAGCAGGGGCGAACGCAGACTTTCCGGCAGAACCGCGGCAAGGGCTTTCCCCTTGGTCGTCGGCACAAGCACCTTCTTCCGCTTTTCCCCGATGCGCTCAATCAGCTTCGTTTCAATCAGTTTCTCCAAAATGGCAGCACGGGTGGCGGGTGTGCCGATGCCTTTCCGCTCCGCATTTTCGGGGATGTCCGCTGCACCGGCGGTTTCCATTGCGTGCAGCAGCGTGCCTTCGGTATGATGCGGCGGCGGGGTGGTCTTGCCTTCCTCAATGGATGCGCGGAAAACCGGCAGTTTCATGCCTTCTGCAAGGTCAGCCGAGATGACGTTTTCCTGCATCTTCTCCTCCTCATTCATCCGTCCGCCAAGGCTTCCGCGGAAGGTGTACCAAATGCGCTTCCATCCCATCCGGGTAATCCTCTTGCCTTTTGCCCCAAATTCATGCGCGCCGCACACCAGCGTGACGGCTGTTTCTTCATACGCGAAAGGTTCTTCCAGCGCGCACAGCAGCCGGGTGCAGACGAGGTGGAGCAAGTCGCGTTCGCCCGTCGTCAGGGCATTGATGCGCTGCGCCTGAGCGGGCATTGCGGCGGTCGGAATGATAGCGGGGTGGTCGCTGACTTTGCTGTCATCCACAACCCGTTCGGGATGCAGGTGCAGTTCCAAGGCGGATGCGAAAGGCAGCGCACGGCACACGCGGGCAGCCAGTTCCGGCAGTTTCTCCTGCATGTCCTGCGTCAGATACCGGCTGTCCGTGCGCGGGTAGGTTAGCAGCTGCTTCTCGTACAGACTCTGGGCGTAATCCAGCGTCTGCTGGGCAGTGAAGCCAAACAGCCGGTTGGCATCCTGCTGAAGCGTGGTCAAATCATACAGCAGCGGCGGATGCTCGCTGCGCTGCCTGCGTGCAATCTTCTGCACCACTGCATACGGCGCTTGGTTGCAGCATTCCAGCAGGGTACGGGCTTCGGTCAGGTCATCCATGCGTTCCGACTTTGCGGCAAGCGGGTCAGTTTCGAGCTTTACGGCAAAGAACGGGGTGGATTGAAAGTCAGCAATCGCCGCTTCCCGCTGCACCAGCATCGCCAGCGCCGGGCTCATGACGCGCCCCGTCGGAAGCGGCCGCCCATACAGCAGCGAATACAGGCGCGTGGCGTTGATGCCAATCAGCCAATCCGCCTGTGCGCGGCACAGCGCCGCCCGATACAGATTGTCATAGTCGTGCATCGGCTTCATATGGCAAATGGCTTGGCGAATCACACTTTCTTCTGTTGAGGAAATCCATAGGCGGCGCACCTCCTTCCGGCAGTCTGCCATTGCATAGACCAGCCGGAAAATCAGCTCGCCTTCGCGTCCTGCATCGGTCGCGCAGACAAGGCTCGTCACGCGGCTGTCATGCATCAGGCGGCGGAGAAGCTCAAACTGCTTTTTCGTCTCTGCGACGACGCTGTACTGCCACTTGTCGGGCAGAATGGGCAAATCGCTGTAACGCCAGCGCTGATAATCGCTGCGGTACGCTTCCGGCATCGCCAGCGCCACCAGATGCCCAATGCACCAGCTGACCAGCCTGCCGTTTCCCTCCCAATAGCCGTCTCTTCGCTCGTTTGCGCCGATGACGCTGGCAATGGTGCGCCCCACGCTGGGCTTTTCTGCGATATACAATTCCATGCGGCTCCTCCTTATTCGGCACTTTCGTCGTCGTCATCCAGCATAAAATCGTTGTCTGCCCGATGCCGTGCGCTGGTTTGGCGGTACTTCACCAGCACAAAAGCACCCGCGCCGCCCAGCAGCAGGATAGCGCCCAGCGCAAGCACTGCCGTCATTCGGTCGGAGCTGCCCGCCTTTTCCGGCACAGCTGGCACGGCAGTTGGCATCGGTACGGTCGTGGGAACAGGCGTTACATAGATGATTTCGGGCGACGGGGTCGGCAGTTCTTCCTTCTCTTCGTCGGACAGCAGCGCCAGCAAATCCCGCTCATCCACCAGATTGAGGAAGTATGTCTCGTACATTTCCGCCGCTTCGTCAATGGGCTTGTCGTAGTCGATAACGAGGTAGAAGGTGCTGCCATTCTTGCTTTGCAGGGTGATAAACTGCTTGTTGGTTGCAGCGCTGTACAGCACATCCAGCGTATGGGCATTGCCGTCCGCCTTGTAGGGCATTCCCGGCCCGATAGGAACGTACTGGATGACTGGTGTCGGGGACGGCGCTTGTGTCGGCGCTGCTGTCGGTGCAGTTTCTTCGTTGACATAAATCAGCGAGCCGCCCAGACCGTTCGGACGCTTCGTTGCCGTCGGCTGGACGGTGATTTCCGCCGTAGAATTGGGGTGTTTCGTCGGTTTCGGCGAATTGGTCGCTGCAGCCGTCACCCGCGAATTACCTTCGTAGCAGGGATTATTGAGCAGCACAGGCTCGGAGAAGTTTCCGGCATAGTCGAAAGCGCGGATGGACAGCGTGTCGTACCGCGCCAGCGTATCATCCAGCGCAATCCGGATGATGCTCCCTGCCTGCTCGGTGAAAAGCATGCTGTTGACCTGCACACCTGCCACGCCGGATAAGTCATCCTGCACTTCTACCTGCAAGGTCGTCCCGCTGATGCTTGCTTTCACGGTCGGTGCGCTTCGGTCAATGACAGCGACGCGGGTGCTTTCTTCAAACGTGTGTCCGTGCGGGTCGGTGATGCGAAAGGTAAACGTACCGTTCTCATGCACCGCGATTTCCGCCTTGCCCTTGTCAAACAGCTGCTCACAGTCCGTCCAGTCGCCGTCGTTCATCCGGTACGCCATTTGGTACCAGCCGAGATTCTGCTCGTCCTTCACATTCACCGTGATGACGGCGCTGTTGCTGCGGTTCCAGCCGCCGGGGGCTGTCAGCACAATGCGGTACGGAGCGCATTCTTCCTGCGTCAGCGCGCTTTCCGCCCGCGCAAGATGCAGGCTCGCCGCCAGCAGCATCAGCAGGCAGAGGACAGCTGTCCATTGTTTCAATTTTCGCTTCATTCATTTTCTCCTTCGAGCAATTGGGGTGCAGCGGGGATTTCAGGGGCATTGTCCTGCGTGCCGAATTTCGTGCGGAGGAACGCCGAGAGCATTTCCGGCGTCAGCGCATACAGCTCACAGGTGGCATTGATGGCGGTGCGGTCTGCTTCTTTCACGCGCGCACGCAGCTGATTGACCTCTTCGGTTAATCGGCACAGCTCGTTTTCTTTCCGTTCCAGCAATGCATGGAGCTTGATGCGGTCTGCAGGGTAGCGTTTCTTGGGTTCACTCATCCGCCTGCGCTCCCTGCTGGACGGGCAGTCTGCCAAAGGTATAGATTTTCTTCGCCCATTTGTCGCTCTGCAAATCTGCAAAGCCAACCGGGTCGCCCGCGTGAAGCATCATGTCATTGCCGACATAAATGCCCACATGGGTGATGCCCTTCACGTCTGCGCCCATCGTTTTCGTGAAGAATACCAAGTCGCCGGGGCGCGCCTCGTCTCGACTGACATCCGTGCAGAGCGAATACAGCCCTTTTGCACCCAGACGACCGGTATCATAGACCCCCGACTGGCGGAATACCCAGCACACGAAGCCGGAGCAGTCAAACCCGGTGGACGGCTTGCTGCCGCCGTATACATACGGATAGCCGATGTACTTTTCCGCTTCCACCATCAGCGCCAGAAAGTTTTCGTCCGCCCGGAGCAGCGTTTCCGGGATGGTGTAGCGCACCAGCTTGTTTTTCGACTTGACCCCCGCAATTTTCACATTGCTTTTGCCCTCCGAGGTGATGACAGGAATATCTGCCTCTGCTTCCAGCGCAGGATGTTCGGTGCTGTCCGCCGTCTCACTGACAATCATCGGGGATACCGCTTCTTCCGCCCGCACAGGAATCAGCACGGACAGCAGAATCAGCATCAGAATCGCAAGCAGCACCTGCTTGGCAATATCCATTGCTTCCCCTGCGGGAATCGAACGGTTCATGTTTCTCTGCATATTGTTCTCCTTTCAAATGTGGATCAAAATTGGGTAGGAAAAAGGGAGTCCATGCGCTGGACTCCCCGAAAATTACAGACCGGGCATCCGCCCAAACGAATGAAAGTGACTTTTCCAGTAGGCATCGTTCAAATTCGCGTAGCCAATGGGACTTCCGCAGTGAATCATCATGCCATTGCCGACATAAATGCCGCAGTGCGTAATGCCATCCACGCCGTCGCCCATCGTGCCTTCAAAGAACACCACGTCGCCCGGTTCTGCCTGCGCCACCGGGATATTCCGGCACAAGCTCCGCAGTCCTTTTGCGCCCAGTCTGCCCGTATTGTATACGCCGGAATTGGTGAATACATAGCTGACGAAGCCCGAACAGTCGAAGCTGGTTTCGGGTGACGCGCCGCCCCAGACATATGGATAGCCGATATATTTTTCCGCCTCCGCCATGAGTGCGGCGAAAGTCGGGCTGCTTGCGAGCGTCTCGTCGGGAATGTCGTACAATGTGGGGTCTTTGAGCGGGGCAGCGTAGGGATTGCCGTGGAAAATGCCCTCCATGTTGCCGTGCGTTGCCATGTACAGCGCGTACATGCCCATCGTGTGATGGCTCATGCTGACAACGGGCAGGTGCGACAGATTTTTGTTCTCCAGCCGCACATGACAGACTGTATAAGCATACGGCACGCGAACCGTCACCGTCTCCATGCGTTCTGTTTCCGGGTTGTACCGCTGCTCGGTCTCCGTGCGGTATCGTGTTTCTCTCGTTACGGATTCTGTCACGATGTACTGGAGCTTGAAGTATCTGTCCAGCACCGGCATAGCGGTTTCCAGCGTCCAGTCCTGTCCATCGAAGCAGGCGGAGATGATGGCCATCAGCACATAGGGGTCGTGCCAAATTTCGTCTGCATCCACCTTCACTTCATCATATTCCGGATGATTGCGGGCGTAATTGCTCATTTCCTCTTTGAGCTGCCTTTCCATGTCGGCATACGCACTTTCTGCCGCTTTTACGTCCGCTTCCTCCGCCGGATAAGTGCCAATCACGATGGATTCCAGCACCGACTGCGCCAGCGGTGTACAGGATTGCAGGCTGCTCATCACCGCAAGGAGCAGCGCCGCCAGCGCAAGCACCGCCCAAGCCGTCGGATGGCGGGCAAACGTCTGGCGCAGCCTTTTCTTGATGTTTTCGGCTTTGGGAACTGCATTTGCTGCTACCTTCGGCGCGGGAGCAATGTGATTGGCTGGACTGCGGGAAGATTTTGCGGCTGCATACTCCTGCCGGATGGCGCGTTTCTGCTGCCAGCGGGCATTGTGCCGCTTGGGGGCTTTCCCCGCGTGCGCCGCCGCCCGGAACGCTTCTTCCTGCATGTCGTCTGCTGTCAGCGCGGCTTGCACAGCGCTGTTCTCATCTTCATTGGCTTCTGCCGCCTGATGATGGAGCTGGACATGGGCTGCATGAATACCTTGGTGAAGCAGCGGCGAATGGCTTCTTTCAGGCTGACCGGCGCGTACTGCCTGCATCTGTTCCTCCTTGCTGAACTGCAAGCGGGATGCGCCGCGATTGCGCCTCTTTTCCATCAGCGCTGCCCTTCCTTATGCTGCATCCGCTGATACGCTTCCTCGCTCCCGCGGTCTGCTTCCGCTGCCGCGCGCAGCAGTGCGTACACCGCCAGCGTCAGTACGGTGCAGAAAATGCAGCTGCCCAGCACCAAACCATATGTCATGGAATGCACCTCCTGTATTTAATGTTCATTCTGCACTGCCTTGTCCGACAGTTTGGTGGTCATCACCTTGTACAGCATGGTGTTCTTCGGGAAATGATCCTGAAATGGAAGAATCACATTGCCGTAAAACAGCAGCCCTTCGCCCTCGCCGCTCTGCGTGACGTAGGAAAGCTGATACGGCGAAATGCCTAACTTCTTCGCCAGAATCTCCCGGTCGCCGGATGCCTGATTCAACATGCAGATGAAGTCGGAGTTTTCCAGAATGTTCTCGACTTCCTGACTGGCCAGCAAATCCTTGACGTTCTGCGTAATGCCCGTCGGGATACCGCCCCACTTGCGGAATCGCTTCCAGATTTCAACAGAATAAGCAGCGGTCTGCTCCTCGCGAAGCAGCAGGTGAAACTCATCCATGTAATACCGGGTGGACTTGCCTTCACTGCGGTTTGCCGTCACGCGCCCCCAGACCTGATCCTGCACAATCAGCATACCGAGTTTTTTCAGCTGCTTGCCCAGCTCCTTGATGTCATAGCAGACCATGCGGCTGTTTACATCCACATTCGTGCGGTGGTTGAACACATTCAGCGAGCCCGTCACATAGATTTCAAGCGCCGTTGCCAGCGTCTGCGCTTCCTTCTCCGTCTGCTGACGAAGCGCATTGTACAAATCTTCCAGAATCGGCACGTTCTCCGGCTTCGGGTCATTCAGGTACGGCTGATACACAATGTGGACAGCACGATCAATCACCGTTTTCTCAATGGGCTGCAAACCGTCCCGCCCGCCGACAATCAGCTCGCACAAGGACAGAATGAAATCCAATTTCAGCGACAGCGGGTTGTCATCGTCGCTGTAATTCAGGTTGATTTCCATCGGATTGATGTAATTGCTGCTGGTCGGCGAAATTTGAATGACCTGACCGCCGAACTGCGCAACAAGCGGTGCATATTCACCTTCGGGGTCGCAGATGATGACATCATCGTCCGTGACCAGCATGACATTGCTCATTTCGCGCTTGGCGGAGAAGGATTTGCCTGAACCGGGTGTACCCAGAATCAGCCCGTTGGGATTTTTCAGCTGCTTCCGATCCACCATAATCATGTTGTTGGACAGTGCATTTAAGCCATAGTACAGCGCTTCTGCACCGTTTTGACACAGTTCCTGCGTCGTGAACGGCATAAAGACCGCCGCCGCCGAAGTGGTAAGTCCGCGCTGAATCTGGATTTGGTTCTCGCCCAGCGGCAGGCAGGACACCATGCCATCCTCCTGCTGGTAGTCCAGCGGAATCAGCTGACAGTTGTGCTGCAAAGCAATGCTCTGCGCCTGCTTCACGTTCAAATCCAGCTGATGTTGGTTGTCCGCCGTGTTCATCACCAGCAGTGTCGCCAAGAAGAAGCGCTCGTTGCGGTTCTGCAATTCTTCCAGCAGCTTTTTTGCTTCGCCGCCGTAAGCAGCCAAATCAGACGGCAGAATTTCCATGTCATATCCGGCGCGGACGGCTTTTTTCTGCTCATCAATCTTCATTTGATCCAGCGCCGTGAGCTTATGCTTAATGTCCTTGATGGCTGCAGTCTGGTCAATCGCCTGCAAGTGAAAGCTCACCACAAGGGAGGAATCCATTGCGAGAAACTCCGCCAGACAGCGGTCATTGAGTTCGGACGCAAGAATGGAGAAGAAGCTGACCGCGCTCACTTTGCTGCCCATGCCGAAACGCTGCCGCTCCCCGAATTTGAAGGAAGAGGGAACGATAAAGTCCTTCGTGCGCAGTCCGGTGGGCGCAAGCCATTTCCAGTCAAACAGGAACGGTGTCTGCGCATCCAGATGGAACATATCGTACATCAGCTTCAAGCGCTCTCTGCCATCCATCGGAGCGGCTGCCGCCCCAAGGCGCTTGAAGTGATTGAGCAAATCCGTCTCCATGCGCTCCAGACGCGGCTTTGCCGTCCGGTAGTTTTCCGATTCCACGCCGAAAGTCAGGTACTTTCGTTTGCTCAGCCCGTTGCTGCCCTTGGCAAGCTGGTTTTGCAGCATTTCCGTGTATTCGCGGCGGATTGCGTCGAAGCCGTCCGCCTTGTCGGGAAGCAGAATGCGCTGCTCAACGGCATCCGCATTCGCTGTCAGGTTCAGAAACGAGAGCTGCAAGTGCACGCTGCTGTCAAAGGCGTTCAGGAAGTCGCACCTGCCCTCGAAGATGGCGCTTTTATCTTCGTTCTGCGCCAGCTGATAGTTGATGTCCCAGAACTGCACAGTCTTAGTGTAGTAACTTGGGCTGACGCGGCAGATGCCATCCGGCCACATGCGCTCATACGGAATCGTCTCCTGCACGGAATGCGGCGGTTTCTTCCGCTGCTGACGGCTGCGCATGAGTGCCTGCAGCTGCCGTTTCTCAGCCCTTGTCAGCTTGATTTTTTCTTTGTTTGCCACGAAGAATCTTCTGCACCTCCTGCTGATTGCGGATACTCCGGTCAATCGTTTTGTAGAAATTGTCGTTCTGCCAGACACGGATGCGCGGACGCACGAATCGCGCCTGAATGAAATGCCGAATCAGGACTTCCAGCGGCTGCCCATGCCGTTCAAACATCGCCAGCAAAAAGAACGGCAGCATAAGCAGCATCATGAGCAGCACCGAAGGGCTGACACCCAGCGCATCCTTCGCCAGAAAGAAGGCGGGAACGCCTGTCAGCGCCCCCAGCCCGAAACAGACGACCTGACGCTTCGTCAGGTTGAAAAGAAACTTGGACTTGACGCGCGACAAGTCCTTAGGAATCGAGACATATGCCATTGCCTATTGCTCCTTCCTGCGGCGCATAGGTTTTGCTTCCTGCGCCGCTGTTTTCCACAGTCTTTGCAGTGTCTGTGGATTTCTTGTGGATTGCTTGTGGATGCAGTGTGGATAAACTGTCCCAGAAACCTCTGCCACTGTTTTGGGATGAGCGGTCAGCGGGCATTGAACACGGACTTCGCGACGCTGCTGGTTTTGAAGAGCGTGAAGCACAGCAGCACCGTGTAGCCGATGCACGTCCACAAGGCGGTGCCGATGTCGCCGCCGGCGCTGATGCCCTGCACGAGTACCGCATAAATCGCGACGCAGACCATGATGAGGAATGCCTGAAAACCCAGCGCAAAGAGCGACCGCAGATAGTTGCTGCCCATCTGCCCCCATTCCCGATTTACCATCGTCGCCATCGGGATCGGCGCAATGGATGTGACCATGTAAATCTCAATCATACGCCCATATATGACGATGAAGATGCAGATGCTCAGCACCCACGCTAAGATGCCCATCAGCGAGGACTGAAACCACAGCCCGAACAGCGGGCCGATTTCCATTGCCATCAGCGCCTGCTCCATGTCTCCAAGCAGCGCGGCGGCATTCAGTGCGGTATCGCCGATGATGATGCCCGATGCCTGACTGACGACGTTCTGCGCAACATCGAAAACCGCCATCACGATATTCCATGTGTTGGTAACAATCAGCACCGCGGCGAAGGTTTTGAAAATCCACTTGAAGAAAAGGAAGGTGTCAAAGTCGTGCAGACTGTTTCGGTCAATAAGCATCTGAATCAGTTCCAAGCACATGATGAAGGTCAGAATAATGCCTGCAATCGGCACAACGACGTTTTCCGACAGGCTGCGAATCATCTGGAAGATGCCGCCGTGCCATGCTTGCGGCGTTGTGCCGACGACCGCCGCCGCCTCGCCCACGCGGGTGTTGATGGCATCAAACAGTCCGGACAGGTTGCTGATGATGCCGCTGACCAGCAGTCCTTTCAGCCATTCCGTGATTTTATCCCAGATGAAATTCAAAGGACATCCCTCCTGAAGAACCCGCTTCCGTTATCCTCCGGAAGCGGGTGAAAGATGGTGCTTTGTTCATCCGAACAGACCGGACAGCAGCGGAACAAGGGTAGTGCCAATCAGCGCCACCCCGCCGCCTGCCATCAGCTGTTTTATCCCCAATTAGGTGTAAAACTCTGCTCGATGGCGGGCGGCGGCGT
>ERZ773168.3265-NODE-3265-length-11629-cov-5.034128_pt1 | contig 11629 bp, 8 predicted proteins | sample MGYA00511261_ERZ773168 | MGnify/ENA primary metagenome ERZ773168 (study PRJEB29015, sample SAMEA2737855) | human gut metagenome | biome: human gut; feature: human-associated habitat; material: faeces | place: China | collected 2012 ... | reverse complement strand
CTTATATTTGTCGTCCGTTCGTCACCAACTAATATTCAATTAAACAACAATATTCCTACTTAGTTCCTGTAGAACCGAATCCGCCATCTCCACGAACTGTATCACTTAATTCCTGCACTTCGTTAAAAGCAGCTGTTATATAAGGAGCAAGTACAATCTGTGCAACTCTGTCACCTGGTTCTATAGTAACAGCAGCATCAGAGTGGTTGTGTAGGGCAACTATTATCTCTCCCCTGTAGTCAGAATCAATAACACCTACTTTGTTGGCAGGAGCAACACCCTTTTTGCATGCCATACCGCTTCTTGCATAAATAAGACCAACAAGACCAGCGGGTATCTCCATGGCAATACCTGTTTTGATGAATTCAGTTGTGCCAGGTTTTATAGTGACTGCTTCTGTCATACCTGAATAAAGGTCTGCACCAGCTGAGTATTCAGTTCCGTAAGTTGGTATAATAGCATCAGGTGTAAGTTTTTTAATATTTACATTTTGTTTCATAAAAATAAATCCTCATTTCTATATATTGTGATTAGCATAAATAGCTTTAGTAACCATCAGCTATGACTACATGCCCCTCCTTAAGCGAGGTCTGTACATCAATAGTTCTCTGGTTAGATGATCCTTTGAATTTTAACATCATATCCTTTAGTTGTTCAACAAACTTCCCATCAACACATATGTCGATGAAAGACAGCATTCTTGCAGTCTCTGGGTATGTGTTATACATACGCTCCATAATATCTTTATCAAACAGATAGCCTGTAAAACACCATATATTCTTATCAGGATATATCTGTTTTACTCTTTCTAATAAAGGAAGAAGTCCTTTCTGGTTAGCTGGTTCGAAGGGCTCACCACCAAGAAGAGTTAATCCTGCTATATAAGAAGGCTTCATTGATTCTATTATTTCATCAATAGTTTCATCAGTAAATGGCATGCCATAATTAAAATCCCATGCAACCTCGTTAAAGCAACCCTTACAGTGATGAGTGCAGCCACTTACAAATATACTTGTTCTTACGCCGGGACCATTGGCAATATCATTATATTTTATTTCAGCATAATTCAAAGTGTACAGTCCTTTCTGTGAATAAATTTACCTTCATGCTTAGTACTGATTGCTAACTTAAAGCAGGTAAAGGTCAATTAATATGTATAATATCATAAAAAGGACAATCTTAACAGTAGTTAGCAGATATTAATGTGAGTATAATAAGATATAAGTTAAAAACGAAAAAAAAAGGCAAAAATCCATATTAATACAGATTTGTTGTGTTAAAAATGGCTTGCATAGTGGAATGACAAGGAGGAATGAAGCATGTTAGATATTTGTATTGATAAGTTATATAGGTATCCAAGAATTCAGGAATGCATCAGCGTAGCAGTTCCATTTAAGAAAGGTGAACTTAAAAGCATATCAGAGATAGCAGTATTACAGAATGGAAAGGAATGTATTATACAGCCTGAAGTGACATCAAGCTATGATGATGGAAGTGTTAAGTTTCTATTTATAAACTTTATGGCAGATCTTCCAGCTAACAAGCGCACAAAAGTGATTCTTTCTGTAAGCAGTGAAGAGTATGATAAAGCTGTAGAAGCTTCTAAGCTGTCTTATGATAATCCGATAGAAAAGGCTGAAAATGTACACAAAGCTGAAGTATGTGTAAAGAAGACAGAAGCAGGTTATACAGTAAACAGTGGTGAATTAGAGTTTGATGTATCTGATAACTCTGAAAGTATATTTACAAGGTTAGTTGATGGAAGAAAGATATATACCGAAGAGAACTTTGAAGGACCGGTTCTAAAGGATAGAGAAGGAAATGATTATAAGATGTCTATAGGAGAGTGGCGTGTAGTAAAGCCAGGTCCTGTAGAGGTAACACTTTCAGCTAAGGCTTACAATGTTGTTGAGGCTGATAAAGATGGAAATAAAACTGATAAAGGCGGAAATACAGCTTCTATAGATAAAGAAGATATAAAATATAAGAAAATAAAGTCTGAGATACGAATCACAGCCTATGCAGGAAAACCATGGGTAAACATATCATATAGAATAATCAATACATCAGACGAAGAACTTAATATAAAATCACTAGTATTTTATATTAAGAAATCAAAGGACAGCAGGATAACAGATAAGCTTGTACATATAGATATGGCAGCTGGCAACGATTCAACTGGATGTGGAGATATTCTTACAGACAATTCTAAGAACAATGGACCTATATTTATGACAAGAGGAATAGGAGAGCTTGATATGATAGAACACAGGGCTCCTGTTTCGGATATCAGGACTATAGTTGCCACTTCAAACTATAAGACAAGCTTTATCATAGGTAAGAATGGTGAAGAAGTAAATGAGACCATAGATGACAGCTATCTTATAAAAGAGGCTAATGAACATTATGCAGAAGTGTTATATGGAACATTTATGGCTGACTATACAGATTCTGATGATGGATTCTGCGTAACAGTGCATCAGGCACAGCAGAATTATCCTAAGGCAATCAAGTCATGCGCAGAGGGTGTAGCGGTCATGCTTGTGCCAGAAGGTGTAGGTCAGATTACTATGCAGTCAGGTATGGCAAAAGAACAGAACTTCCTTATACACTGGCATAGTCCGGAAACTCATATATGGGAGCTGGATAACAGAAGTCTTATATATCAGATGCCAGACAGACCATATATAGCACCTCAGATATTTAAAGAGTCTGGTGCAATGCTTGATGTATTTCCTGATAAATATGATGAAGATGTGGAAATAGCACTTATGGCAAAAGCAGATGGACATTCAAGATGCTATGGTATGCTTAACTGGGGTGATACAGTAGATATGGGCTACACAGTCCAGGGAAGAGGTGGCGGAAAACCGGTCTGGAGCAACAATGAATATGACTATCCGCATGCCTGCGCACTTATGTATGCTAGAACAGGAGTAAGAAGATTCCTTGATTATTTGATAGTAGCAGCAAAACATTGGATGGATGTTGATGTATGCCACTATAGCAGCAATCCTTTAAGAATTGGTGGACAATGGGAACATACAGCAGGGCATTGTAAGAATGGTGTTATGGTATGCTCACATGAATGGGTTGAAGGTCTTCTTGATTATTATCATTTTACAGGAGATGAGAGAGGATATGAGACAGCTGTTGGAATCGGCGAAAATGTCTTAAGACTTCTTGAAACTCCGATGTATCAGGTGCCAGGTGAAGCCAATGCAAGGGAAACAGGCTGGGCACTTCGTACACTTATAGCACTTTATGTAGAAACTAATGATAAGAAATGGCTTGCTAAATGCGACTGGATCATAGACAGCTTCAAGAAATGGGAAGAAGAATATGGAGACTGGTTATCACCATACACAGATAATACAGCAATAAGAGTAGGTTTCATGATATCAGTTGCAGTCGGAAGTGTTATGAGATACTACAGAGTATTCCCAAGAGAGGATGTAAAACAGATGTTAATACATGCGGTGGATGATCTTGTAGAGAACTGTTATATGGATAACGGACTGTTTTACTATAAGGAACTTCCTAGTCTTGCAAGAAATGGTAACAACACACTTCTGCTTGAGTCACTTGCGATAGCTTATGAGCTTACAGGAGATGCCTCATATTTGAAGTACGGACTTAAAACATTCAGAAAAACCATAAATGAAGCATCTGGTGGAGCAGTAGGTATAAAGACAATAACAGACGATGCAGTTATATGTAAGGGTGATTCAGGAAAAAGCTTTGCACAGAGCTTTATACCACTGAGTACATTTTATAATGCTATAAGTAAGAATGATATGAGTTTCTAATTGCTCATGTTATAATTAATCGTACAATCTGGTACATCGTTTCGTAAATAACTATACCAATCGCGCAGGCAAGTGAAAGGTGTAGTTATTTCGAAAACGATGTACTAGTATCACATTAATAGATTATATAAAATAAGAGAGCCTCTGTAATGGTAGTATTTATTTATTATTGAGTAATTATTATCATTACAGGGGCTTTTGTATCAGGTCAAAGTTTAAATAGAGCTTATATTTCAAGCTTAAATTCAAGCTTAAATTGAACTTATAAGTGACATTTGGGCATTGATATGTTAAACTGAAATAAATCTGTAGATTTTAAATAGCATGATGTATGAATATAGTAAGACATATAAAATATTCAAGATTAAACACGCACAGAAAAGAAGTTTAGTGATAAATGAGCGTAGAAAAGAGGATTAGTGTGAAAAATAAGATTTTTCGCACGCAAGAATGGAGGATTATTATGAGAATAGGTATCAGAGCACATGATGTTGCATATGCACCACTTGATGAGCTTATCCCTAACATACATAAGCAGGGATTTCATTGTATGCATATAGCACTTTCAAAGTCTATAAAGGAGTTTAAGCCGGGAGTTGAGACTATGACACCTGGACTTGCTATGTATATTAAGGAGTTATGTGCAGAGAATAAGGTTGATGTGGCAGTTCTTGGATGCTATCTTAATCTTTGCAATCCTAATCCTGAAAAGCATAAGGAGATAGTCGAGAAGTATAAAGCACATATAAGATTTGCAAGTATACTTGGATGTGGAGTTGTTGGAACAGAGACAGGTGCTGTCAATGAAGAGTACAAGTATGAACCAGCGAATCATTCAGATGAGGCACTTCAGTGTTTTATAGATAACCTAAGACCTATAGTTAAATATGCAGAACAGTTTGGCGTTATAGTAGCTATAGAGCCTGTATGGAAGCATATAGTCAACACAGTTGAGAGGGCAAGAAAGGTGCTTGATGCTATAGATTCTCCAAACCTTCAGATTATATTTGACCCTGTTAACCTTCTTTATACAGGAAACATTGATAAACAGGATGAGATTATAGAAAAGGCATTTGACCTGTTATTAAAAGATATCGCAGTAGTCCACTGCAAGGATTATGTAGTTGAGAATGATGAGCTTAAGTCAATAGCAGCAGGAACAGGTGGACTTAATTATCCACTATTGCTTAAGAAGATCAAGGAATATAAGCCATATGTTCATTGTACACTTGAGAATACTGTTCCGGAAAATGCAGTGGCAACAAGAGAATTTATGGAAAAGTTATACGCTGAGGTATAATTATAACCATTAACGAACGAGTAAATTATAATATAATAAAACAGTCATATACAGGCTGTGCACCCGGATTATAGATACACGAGGGGGAGAGATTATATGCCAGAGAGCAATATAGAATTAGCAGGAAACAAGAATATTAAGACAAGCAAAGTAGAAAAATCAGTGGATACGCCGGCGGATTTTACAAGCCCGGAGGAGCTTTATAATGACCTTATAGAAAAAGTTAAAATGTACCATCCATCATCTGACCTTTCAGATATAGAACGTGCATATAAGGTTGCAAAAAAGGCTCATGAAGGCCAGTTTAGAAAGTCAGGTGAGCCATATATTATACATCCACTTTGTGTTGCTATTATATTAGCAGAGCTTGAACTTGATAAAGAGTCTATTATAGCTGGTCTTTTACATGATGTTGTTGAAGATACTGTTATGACAAGTGAAGATGTGGCAAAAGAATTCGGCGATGAGGTTGCACTTTTGGTAGATGGTGTTACAAAGCTTACACAGCTTAACTATCAGCATGACAAGATAGAAGTGCAGGCAGAAAACTTAAGAAAAATGTTTCTTGCTATGGCTAAGGATATAAGAGTTATCCTTATAAAGCTTGCCGACAGACTTCACAATATGCGTACAATGCAGTACCAGTCACCAGCAAAGCAGGTGGAAAAGTCCAGAGAGACTATGGATATATATGCTCCTATAGCACATAGGCTTGGTATATCTAAGATTAAGGTAGAATTAGATGATCTTTCCATGAAATATCTTATGCCTGATACTTACAATGACCTTGTAAAGCAGGTGGATATCAACAGACCGGGCAGAGAAGCATTTATAAAGAGTATAATCAAGGAAGTCGGTATGCATATAAGCAATGCCGGCATAGAAGCAGAGATAGATGGAAGAGTTAAGCATTTCTTCTCAATCTATCGAAAGATGGTTAACCAGAATAAGACACTTGATCAGATATATGACATATTTGCAGTGCGTATTAAGGTTGATACAGTTAAAGACTGTTATGCAGCTTTAGGTGTAATACATGAGATGTACAAGCCTATTCCAGGAAGATTCAAGGATTATATAGCTATGCCTAAGCCTAACATGTATCAGTCACTTCATACAACGCTTATAGCATCCAATGGTCAGCCTTTTGAAGTACAGATAAGAACATATGAAATGCATAGAATAGCAGAATATGGTATTGCAGCTCACTGGAAGTATAAAGAAGGCAAAACAGGTGAGACAAACAAGAGTGAAGAAGCCAAGCTTAGCTGGTTAAGACAGATACTTGAATGGCAGAGAGATATGTCAGATAACAAGGAATTCTTATCATCGATTAAGAATGACCTTAACCTGTTCTCTGATTCAGTATACTGCTTTACGCCTACAGGAGATGTAAAGACACTTCCAGCAGGTTCTAACCCTATAGACTTTGCTTACAGTATTCATAGTGCTGTAGGCAATAAGATGGTAGGTGCAAGAGTTAACGGAAAGCTTGTTAATATTGATTATGAGATAAAAAATGGTGACAGAATCGAGATTATAACTTCACAGAACTCAAAGGGACCAAGCCGTGACTGGTTATCTATGGTTAAGTCCACACAGGCACGTAACAAGATTAACCAGTGGTTTAAGCAGGAGCTTAAGGAAGACAATATAATAAAGGGTAAGGAGCTTATATCTAACTATTGTAAAGGAAAGGGTATAGTTCTTTCAGAGATAAATAAACCTGAATTCGTAGAGAAGGCCTTAAGAAAATATGGCTATAAGGACTGGGATTCTATTATGGCTGCCGTTGGACATGGAGCTTTAAAAGAAGGACAGATAGTCAATAAGCTTAATGAAGAATACTTAAAGACAAAGAAGTCTGAGATTACAGACAAGCAGGCACTTGAACAGATAGCAGCAAGTGAAAGCAAAGAAAAGGAGAAGGACAATAAAAAGGGCAAGGGTGGAATCGTTGTTAAAGGAATCCACGATGTTGCTGTAAGATTCTCAAGATGTTGTAATCCTGTTCCAGGTGATGAAATAGTAGGCTTTGTTACAAGAGGAAGAGGTATCTCAATCCACAGAACAGACTGTATCAACATACTAAACTTCCCGGCAAGTGAGCGTGCAAGACTCATAGAAGCAGAGTGGGAACAGACAGAGAACAAAGATGAAAAATACAGTGCCGAGATTAACATATTTGCAGGTAACAGAAAAGGTCTTATTGTTGATATATCAAGATTGTTTACAGAAGCTAACATAGATGTAAGATTCATGAACAGCCGTGTAAACAAGAAGAATATTGCAACTATTAACTTAGGATTTGTTGTATCAGGTAAGGAAGAGCTTAACAGACTTATCGACAAGCTAAGAAAAATAGATGGCGTCACAGATATTGAGAGAGCTACGGGCTGATAAAGACAAGTATTGGCAGAAAAGGTCTTATCTAAATGTAAATAACAAACATAATGTGTAAAATATAGCGTATAAATGTTACAGTTTAGAGCCGTTGTCGGGATTATTCTTGATAACGGCTTTTTGATAGCATATAATGATATTACGATGATATATAGGTGCTTATAAATTGCAAAGCAATGGGTCCGACTGTATGCATCAATTGGCGGCAAATATTAAAATAATAATATAAAGAAAAGGAAAAGTTATGTATAAAATAGATTCAAGAATATTAGGAATGGTAGGTACTAACTGCTATTTGTTATGTAATATGGATATTAAAGAGTGTGTTCTTATAGATCCGGCAGACAGCCAGGATGAAATAAGCAGAATGATAGATGAATCAGGATGCAGCCTTAAGGGAATATTGTTAACACACGGGCATTTTGACCATATTATGGCAGCAGATGCTGTAAGAGATAAATATGATGTTAAAATATATGCATCATGTGATGAGAAGAATACACTTGAACAGCCGCATATTAATCTTGGTGAAGCATACGGGCTTAAGCTTTCAGTAAAAGCAGATGTATGGCATAAAGATGGTGAAATACTTAAACTTGCAGGATTTGATATAGAAGCACTTCATACTCCGGGACATACAGAAGGTGGAACCTGTTATTATATAAGAGAAATAGGAGTGCTTTTTTCAGGAGATACATTATTCTGTGGCTCAGTTGGAAGAACGGATTTCCCTGGAGGAAGCATGAGCGAAATAGTGCGTTCAATAAAAGAAAAAGTAATGGTACTTCCTGATGATACGAAGGTATATCCGGGACACGGAGAAGGCACAAGTGTTGGTTATGAAAGAGAGAATAATCCGTTTCTGGTGAATTAAAATTTTAATTTGGAATCGATTTATAAATTTTATATTTTATGTATATATAGACTAGACAGAATATTTAATATTGTGTGCAGGTGGTGTTTTTTTGGGAAGCTGTATACAGAGAGGAATAATGATGATATATATTAAAATAGATGATAATAGATTTTATGATGATGCCATAGTGCTGGTGCGCTCATTCTATCCAAGAACAGAGGTTACAGCATATAAAGAAAGCGATAATTCAAGAAATAATCCGAAATATAATCATAAAGACAGTACAGAAGAGAATCTAAAAGATAATCATAAAGATAGTATAGAAGACGATTCAAAATATACATCAGTGGATATTATTGATACTATTATAGACATAAAGGTACCAGATGTTACAGGGCTTAATAAAAGCCAGATGCATGATAAGTTCAAGTCATATCTGTATGAGTATCTTAGTAAAAAGACCGGAAAAACACTTCCATGGGGATATCTTACTGGAGTGCGTCCAAGTAAGATAGCATATATGATGCTTGAAGATGGTGAAAGCGAAGAAACGATAAAAAGACATTTTATGGATAAGCATAAGGCAAGTGAGCAGAAAGCAGAACTTGCACTTAATGTGGCCAGAAAAGAAATGGATATATTGAATCGTATAGATTATAAAAATGGTTATAGTCTGTATATAGGAATTCCATTCTGTCCAAGTATATGCTTGTATTGTTCATTTTCATCATATGCACTTGGAGCCTATAAAGATTACGTTGATAGTTATCTTGATGCACTTATTAAGGAAATGGAATTCGTATCAGGAGCCATGAAGGGGAGAAGACTTGATACAGTATACTTTGGTGGTGGTACACCAACAACGCTTAGTGCAGCGCAGCTTGACAGACTGATAACAGAACTTAAAAGACTGTTTGATATAGATGGATGCCACGAATTCACAGTAGAAGCAGGTCGTCCTGATAGCATAACCTTAGATAAGCTAAAGGTTCTTAAGAAGCATAACGTTGGAAGAATATCGATTAATCCACAGACGATGAATCAGAAAACGCTTGATCTGATAGGCAGGAAGCATACTGTAGAACAGATAAAGAATGTATACAATATGGCAAGAGAAGAAGGCTTCGATAATATAAATATGGATATAATACTTGGTCTTGTCGGAGAGGATGTTGACGAAGTAAAGCATACACTTAGCGAGATACAGGCTATGAATCCGGAAAGTCTTACGGTACATTCACTTGCCATAAAGAGAGCAGCCGCGCTTAATATATGGAGAGATAAGTACAAGCAGCTGTCAACAAAAAATACGGATGAGATCATAAGAATGACAGAGGAAACAGCAAAAAAGCTTGATATGGAACCATATTATATGTACAGGCAGAAGAATATGGCTGGAAACTTTGAAAATGTAGGATATTCAAAGGAAGGTAAGGAGTGTATATATAACATACTTATTATGGAGGAAAAACAGACCATAATAGCATGTGGAGCCGGAGCAAGCAGCAAGGTTGTTTTCCATAATGAGTCGGATGATAATCATTCAGTAAGGATTGAGAGAATAGAGAATGTCAAGGATGTAAGGAATTATATCAGCAGAATAGATGAGATGATTGAAAGAAAGCGGGAATTCTTTAAAGATAACCAGTTCTAGGAAGATATAAAATATAACAGTTGTGAGTTTGTCAGATAAAGTACATAAGTGGGGCGAAGCATTAAGAAATATGTTCTTAATGTTTACGCCCCACTTATTGTTTAATATTTAAGCGGGCAAATAACTATTGCAGCTTTTTTTTAATGGCCTCTCTTTTATCAATATCAATATCAAGTATGTCCATAGCTTCATCAGCAGATTTGCCAAGCTTTGTCATGATATTTTTAATGGCATCGATAGCTGCGGTTATACGTCCTTCTTCAAGCCCAGCGGAACGTCCTTCCTCAAGTCCAGCAGCACGTCCTTCTTCAAGTCCAGCAGTGCGGGCTTCTTCACGGAGAATCTCCATAACGCCTTCTTCATCGTATTCAAATATACTCACATCAATCACCTCTTCTCTATGCTTTATAAAGAAATCTGATAGAATATCCTCTTTGATACATTCATCTACAGCTTCGATAACTGATGTCCTGACATCCAGACTGGATAAATCCATTTTATTACGTACTTTAGTGACAAAAGTCATATAATCTCTGAGTGACTTACAGCGGTTTAATATGTTATCCGTGAATAATCCGTTTATGGCTGGTCTGATATTATTATCAAAAAAGTTGTCATTAGTAGTGCTATGTATAATATCAGTTGCCTCTTCAGCAGGATTAAGATTAATAACCGTAACGATTAACTCAAGCTCTGGATGCTTTGTAGGATGTTCAAACATATCTGACAGCTTAAGAATTTTAATACGCTCTTTCATACGTTCTCTTCCATTATAGAATGTAATAAAATGTGGAGTTGGAATCTTAAGCATACTTCTTTTATGAAGCATATTATTAGGAAATATATTCCTGTATACTTCTGAGCCATAGTGTAAGAACCTTAATGGCATATTAAAATTAAGTGATGACTGCTGTTCAAACATATATAACTCATAGCTGAATACAAATGAGGCATCATTCTTATACTTCATATACACGCCACCTTTTAGCGTTGTTATGCTAAGATTATCAGTGTCTGTATGAGATGAGTTATTCAGGGCATTGTATAAATCCAGTAAATTCTTCTTATCTGAATATAATAGACAAAATACGTTATCACTATATCGTTTGGTTGTAGTAGAGGAGCTACTATCATTTTTAATAATTATATTGTTATCAGTGTTTTTGTTGTAATAATTATTATCTTTATCGTTAATTTTCATAAGCAAAATCTCCTTAAAACTTCATTTATTCAATAAGTAAAATTAACAACAGGCAATTCTGCTATGAAATCATATATATTTTAACATGTGGTCAAATATATAACAAGTGAGTTGTTACATCAGGTACATCATATGATAAAATAATCATAATATAGAATCATGCCTTGTTGTGTATATATGGGTAAAATCTGATAATAAAATGGCTGTACTGAATCCAGTGTGATACATAAGAAATGCGTAATATAGAACTTTAATATAAGTATATAATACACATTCAAGACTTAATTAAGTATAGTCATACTATATAATACATAATTTGAAATGTCAATATATAATAAATAAAAAATCTTTTATTTATTATTAAATGATGATACAATATGAATATATTTGTATTGGAGATATAGAG
>ERZ773168.3257-NODE-3257-length-11643-cov-7.745254_pt1 | contig 11643 bp, 13 predicted proteins | sample MGYA00511261_ERZ773168 | MGnify/ENA primary metagenome ERZ773168 (study PRJEB29015, sample SAMEA2737855) | human gut metagenome | biome: human gut; feature: human-associated habitat; material: faeces | place: China | collected 2012 ... | reverse complement strand
AAGCCAACAACTTCGACTACGCCGCCGTCAAGGCCAAGGGCCTGCAGCGCACCGAAGGCAAGGAGTACGTCGTGAACGACGGCGACGTCATCGAGTTCCTGTTCAACGTGTAAGGAGAGTTCTATGATTTTTGGTATTATGGGCGCAATGCCCGATGAAGTCGATCAGCTGTGTGCCCGCTTGGAAAACGTCACCGTGGAACCCTACGGCGGCGTGGAGTACCACAAGGGCACGCTGGCAGGCAAGCAGGTGGTGGTGTGCTGTGCCGGCATGGGCAAGGCCAACGCCGCCGCCACCACCCAGGTGCTCATCACCAAGTTCGGTGCCGAGAAGATCATCTTCTCCGGCATTGCAGGCAACATGACCTCGAAGATCGGCATCGGCGACGTGGTCATCGGCAAGACCGTGCTGTACCACGACGCCCAGCTGGACATGATCTGCCAGAACCCGCCCTTCCTGAAGGAATACACCGGTGACCCGGAGCTGATCGCCGCCGCCGAAAAGGCCTGTGCCGAGGCCGGTGTCAAGGCACTGGTGGGCAAGATCGCCACCGGCGACCTGTTCGTGGGCGACAGCGAGACCAAGGCCGCCATCGAGGCCAAGTGCGCCCCGGACTGCGTGGAGATGGAAGGTGCAGCCGTGAGCCAGATCGCCGCCAAGAACGGCGTGCCCTGCGTCATCCTGCGCGCCATGAGCGACAATGCCGACGAGGACGGCCACGAGGTGCTGGTGGTCAAGAAGTTCAGCATCGCAGAGTACGTTGCCACCGCCACGAAGATCGTGGCCGCCATGGTGGAAGCACTCTGATTTTCAGCTTTTCCAGATGAAACCCCCGGCAGGCTCAACAGGCCCTGCCGGGGGTTTGTGTTTCTGACGTAATACTCTCTGTACCGGCTGTGGGCCGGGAGTTTCTCCGAGGACCGTCCGCTGGGGTGGGACCCTGTTGCCCGTCAGGGCAATAGGGCGGGCGATGGAATGGCCCGACTCGTGTCCGAGGAGAAAGCTACCGACACGCAGCCAAGTAACGTTTCTTACAAAAACTGTTCCAGCCGGACGCGGTTGTCCTCTTCAAATTCCATCAGCCGCTGGGCAAGGCGCTTGGTGCCGGGTGCGGCATTGGGGTAGTCCTTCTGTGCCTTCACGCAGTCCACCACTCCCATGCCGCTGCCCTGGGTCAGCATCTCGGCCAGGTTGCGGGTGGACTTGTCGGTCAGGGTCTTCATGCTGATGCCCATCTTCGTGTTGAATTTTGCCATGGCGCTCTGGCCCTGGGCGGTGCCGCCGCAGGCTTCCATGGCGGTGTGGGCCTCCTGATTGAGTTGGTGGTAGAGGTTGCGCTGGCGCAGCAGCTCCGCCTTGAACTGAGTGTCGTCGGTCATCGGCACGATCTGTTCCAGCGTGTTCTTGCCCATTTCGGTGTTCTGCACCACGGCTTCCAGGAGATTGAGGTTGTCGTTTTTCTGGTTTTCCATACAAAAAGCCCCCTTTGGCAGCCAGTGTGCGCCAAAAGGGGCTTTTCTATACATGATCGTTATTCGGCACAGCCGATCCGGTCGCCGCCGGAAGCCTGCACCTTGCGCAGGCGGGCATCGCACAGCTCGTAGAGGGCGGGCCAGTTCTTGGCCTCCACCTCGTCCAGCCCGGCGGCCGCGCCGCTCATGGTGAACTGCACCCGGCGCATCATGCCGGTGGTGGTGATGCACTCGTGCGGCATCTGCTCGTACAGCTCCTGCATCCGGGCTGCCAGCTGCGGGCCGGTGGTGTCCACGCTGCCCACCACAAAAATGCTGCCGGTCAGACGGCACACCACCTGGTGCAGGGGGGTGTCGTAGTGCTTTTTCCACTGGTTGCCCACAAAGCAATGGAGCTGGTCCATCACCGGCTGGCCGTAAGTATCGCAGAGCTGAGGGCCCTTGTCCAGAGCCACCAGCGCCACAGCGGCGCTGCGGCCCTGCCGGGCCCACTGTTCCAGCTTTGCGCCGAACACCCGCTCCAGATACTGGCGGTTGTACACACCGGTCAGAAAATCGTGGCTCATATCGTCGCGGCACAGCTCCCGTTCCCGGGGCGTCATGCGCTCTTCGGGCAGGACATTGCCTGCCAGCGGTGCCGACATCTGCAGCTTCCAGCGCTTGCCGTCCGCTTCCACGATGCGGTGCAGCACGCAGTCCACCCGTCCGCCGCGCAGCTCATAGTCCACCTGCAGGCTTTCGTCCTGCCAGCCGGGTTCCGGCTGTTCTTCGGTCAGGCTGACACTGTCAAACACCGCCTGTGCAGTCTGCACAAAACTGTGCAGATCCTGCTCGGTCCATTGTTTTTCCATTGCATTTTCCCCATCATCATGCATCGTGCTGCCGTGCACCGGCAGCTGACTGATTCCCGGCACTCTCCGGGAACTCATAGCCATTATAGCATTCAGGCGGGGCCATTGCCAGCAGAACGCACAATTTTTCACTGGAATTTTTGCATTTTCGTCAGATTGCCAAACAATTTACAAAGTGCCCGCCGGAATTAGACGCGGCAGTACACACTGCACTCGTCGGCAATGGTCTTTGCCAGCGTTTTGCTCTCAAAACCGGCCGCTGCACGCCATGCCCAGTTGCCGCCCAGCTTGCCCGGGGTGTTCAGGTGTGCTTCCTCACCCAGACCCAGCCAGTCGTACATGGGAATGATGGCACGGTCGGCCACCGAACCCAGGGCTGCCCGCAGCAGAGCGGTGCGGGCAGCCGCCGTTTTGACGGCGGCGACTTCCTTTGCGGTGGGGTGTGCGCCGGTCAGGTGCAGATAGGCCGCCGCCGTGGCCTTTTCCTTGGGGGTGGCAGCGCTCTCCCACCAGGCCGTGATGGTGGTGTTGTCGTGGGTGCCGGGGTAGACCACACTGTTCTTGACATGGTTGTGGGGCAGGTACTCGTTATCCCCGCCGCTGAAGGCAAACTGCAGCACCTTCATGCCGGGGAAGGTGCTGTCAGCCAGCAGCTTCCGCACGCTGGGGAACAGCTCGCCCAGGTCCTCGGCAATGATGGGCAGCTTGCCCAGCGCAGCCTCCAGGGCCTCAAAGAGCTCCATGCCGGGGCCGTTTTCCCACTTACCGGTCTTGGCGGTGGCACTGTCGGCAGGGATGGCCCAGTAGGTATCGAAGCCCCGGAAATGGTCGATGCGCAGCAGGTCGTAGATGCCCAGGGCATGGCGCACCCGCTGGACCCACCATGCATATCCAGTCTGTTTATGATACGTCCAGTTATACAGCGGGTTGCCCCACAGCTGACCATCGGCGGAGAAATAATCCGGCGGGCAGCCTGCCACACGGGCAAAACGGCCCTCGGCATCCAGCTCGAACAGCTTACCGCCCACCCAGGCATCCACCGAGTCGGCAGAGACATAGATGGGGATATCGCCCAGGATCTGCACACCCTTGTCGTTGGCATACTGCTTCACAGCCTGCCACTGGGTGCTGAACTTGTACTGTACAAACTTCCAGAAGCCGATCTCTTCCTCGTTTTCGGCAGCAAAGGCGGCCAGCGCAGCCTTGTCCCGCAGGCGGTAGGGGCGCTCCCACTCCACCCAGTTCTTCATGCCGTTGGCCACTTTCAGAGCCATGTACAGGGCGTAATCCTCCAGCCATGCCTCGTTGCTCAGGGTGAAAGCATAGTAGTCATCCGGGAAGTAATCGCTGCAGCCGTGCAGGCCCTTGCAGGCCTTGCGCCAGGCCGCATAGGCAGTGCGCAGCACCTTGTAGCGGCTGGTGTACAGGGTGCCGTAGTCCACCTGCTTCGGGTCATCGCCCCAGGGCTCTGCCTTGAGCTGGGCTGCCGTGAGCAGGCCTTCTTCCTTCAGGGCATCCAGGTCGATGAAGTAGGGGTTGCCCGCAAAGGCGGAGCAGCTCTGATAGGGGCTGTCGCCGTAGCCGGTGGGGCTCAGGGGCAGCAGCTGCCAGATCTTCTGCCCGGCATCGGCCAGAAAATCCACAAATTTGAATGCTTCCTTGCCAAAGCAGCCAATTCCATAAGGGCCGGGCAGGCTGGACACCGGCATCAGGATTCCACTTTCACGCATGGTTTTACCTTCCTCACATTCCACATTTTGACCGGAAACTTGTTGATTCTTATCATAACATAATCGCAGACTATTTTCCACAGGCAAAAATCGTGGTATACTGTGGTATACTTGGTATTTGTCACCTGTTGGGCCGATACGCCGGCAGCTTTCTCTTCGGACGCGAATCGGGCCATTCCATCGCCCGCCCTATTGCCTTATGGCAACAGGGTCCCACCCCAGCGGACGGTCCTCAGAGAAACTTCCGGCGCACCGCCCCGGCAAACAGCATCAGGAGGTCTTACGCACCATGCAGTGCACTGAAAAATATTTTGAAGCGGATGCCTTCCGCACCCGGGCCGAAAGCGTCCTGCTGGCCGCCGTGCCGGACAGCCGTACCGGCGGCGGACTCCTCGCGCTGGAAGGTACGGTGTTCTACCCGGAAGGCGGCGGTCAGCCTGCCGACCGTGGCACCCTGACCCTGCCGGACGGCACCGAGCTGGCCGTGACCGATGTCCACGAGCAGGACGGCATCCTCTGGCACAGCGTTCCTTCCCTGCCCGACACCGCCGTGCCGGGCATCACGGTAGAGGAAGCCATCGACTGGGACTGGCGCTTTGACAAAATGCAGCAGCACACCGGTGAGCACATCCTTTCCGGCATCCTGCACCGGATGTTCGGGGCCGAGAATGTGGGCTTCCACATCGGGGCCGAGGCCGTGCGCATGGACACCAGCGTGCCCATCTCTGCCGAGGGCCTGCGCGCCGCCGAGCTGGAGGCCAACCGCATCGTCTGGCAGGACGTGCCGGTGGTCATCACCTACCCCACCCCGCAGGAGCTGGCCGCCCTGACCTACCGCAGCAAAAAGGAGCTGGAGGGCCAGGTCCGCATCGTGACCATTCCCGGTGCCGATGTGTGCGCCTGCTGCGGCACCCACACCCGCACCACCGGGCAGGTGGGCCAGATCAAGATCCTGACCAGCGAAAACTACAAGGGCGGCGTGCGGCTGAGCATCGTGTGCGGTGCCCGGGCGCTGGAAGCTGCCCAGGCCATGCGGGCACGGCAGGCGGACATCGGGGCCCTGCTCAGCGCCAAAGCCAACCAGACCGCTGTGGCCGTACACCGGGTGTACGACGAGTACACGGCCCTCAAGTTCAACCACTTCGGCCTGTGCAGCCAGCTGTTCGACGTACTGGCCGCCGCCGTGGAGCCGGGGCAGAATGCCATCCGCATCGTGCCGGGGCTGGACCCGGACGGCCTGCACCGGCTGGCCGTGCGCCTGAGCGAGGCCACCACCGGTCTGTGCGCTGCCCTGACCCCCAACGACAAGGGCACCGGTTACTGCCTGGCCCAGGCCGGCGGGGATGTGCGTGCCCTGACCAAGGCCCTGAACACCGCCCTGAACGGCCGCGGCGGCGGTAAGCCCGGCATCTGCCAGGGCAGCTGCGCCGCCACGCCGGAGCAGGTTGAAGATTTTTTGAAGGAGAATATTGATCATGAGAATGCGCTTTAAACCCTATGCACACGACGAGCTGATGGCCGCCGATTTCCACGTCCACGAACCCCTGATCTGGGGCGGCAAGTGGCACGCCCAGTATGCCCGCCCGGAGCAGCCCTTTGTGCTGGAGCTGGGCTGCGGCAAGGGCGGCTTCCTCTCCCAGCTGGCCTGCGCCCACCCGGAGAACAACTATCTGGGCATCGACATCACCGACAAGGTGCTCATCCTGGCCAAGCGCAAGATTGAGGCCGCCTATCAGGCCGCAAACCGCCCCATCGACAACGTCAAGATCATGAGCACCGACATTGAGCGCATCAAGGGCGTGATTACCGCTGAGGACGAGGTCAGCCGCATCTACATCAACTTCTGCAACCCATGGAGCAAGAACGGCTCTTCCCACAAGCACCGCCTGACCTACCCCCGCCAGCTCATCAACTACCGCGCGTTCCTCAAGGACGGCGGCGAGATCTACTTCAAGACCGATGACGATGACCTGTTCCGCGACAGTCTGGAGTACTTCCCCGCTTCCGGCTACGACATCGAGTGGATGACCTTTGACCTGCACGAGAATGAGCCGGAGTGGAACATCCGCACCGAGCACGAGGGCATGTTCACCGAGATGGGCATCAAGATCAAGGCCCTCATCGCCCGCAAAAAGCCCGGCGACGACAGCGTGACCTGGATCGAGCCCAAGGTGCTCAAGCGCATGGCACGGGAGGCCGCCGAAGCCGAGGCGGCTGCCAAGGCCGCACAGGAAGGCGAGAGCAATGTCTGACCCCTGTGAACTGTGCCTGAACAACCTGCAGGACGAATACGGCAGCTATTACTGTGCCCAGGGCAGCGCACTGGACGAGGACGAAATGGCCCGCTATCTCTCCTGCAGCACCGCCGCCTGCCCCTTTTTTGAGCCTGGCGACGAATACAAGATCGTAGCAAAGCAAAACTGACCGGAGGTGTTTTTGTGGTAGCCTTCCTCACCCAGACCACCGTCTGCGGCTTTTCGCTGTACCAGACGCTGGCCTATTTTCTGATCTATTCCTGTCTGGGCTGGTGCCTGGAAGTGGTCTACGCCGCTGTGACCACCGGCAAGCTGGTGAACCGCGGCTTCCTGAACGGGCCGGTGTGCCCCATCTACGGCTTCGGCATGGTCATCGTGCTCTATGCTCTGACCCCGCTGGTGGACAACACCCTGCTGCTCTATCTGGGCGGCGTCATCCTGCCCAGTGCCCTGGAGCTGGTGGGCGGCTGGGCCCTGTACAAGCTCTACCGCACCCGCTGGTGGGACTACAGTGACTACCCCTTCAACATCGGCGGCTACATCTGCCTGGAATTCTGCCTGCTGTGGGGCGTGGGCACGCTGGTGGTCCTGCGCATCGTCCACCCGGTCATTGCCAGCTTTGTGGATATGATCCCGCCCTTCGCCGGGCTTGTGCTCATGTGCGTGCTCTACGCCGTGTATGCGGCCGATGTGGTGGTCACTGCCTTTGCGGCATCCGGCCTTTCCAAGACGCTGGACGCCATGGAACAGCTGGCAGACAGCATCCACGCCGTGAGCGACGCCATGACCCAGCTGCTGGGCATCACCACCCTGACTGCCGACCAGAAGCTGGACGAGCAGCGCCTGCAGTTCAAGCTTGCCGCCGCCGAGGCCCGCGAAGCCGCACCGGAAAAGCGTGCCCTGCGTGAAACGCTGGCCGCCGTCCGTGCCAAGACCGAAGAGGCCCGCGGGGCCGCAAAGCGTGCTTCCGAGATCGCCAAGCTCAACACGGCCGAAGCCGCCAAGGCTGCACAGCTGGCCGCCAAGGGCACGATGGAGCGCGCTGCCGAGCTGCTGCGTCTGGAACAGCTGGCCGAGGAGCTGCAGGCCCGCAGCGATGAAATGCAGGCCCAGCTGCTGCGCACCCCCCGCATCGTTGGCCCGCGCCGCATGCTGCGCGCCTTCCCCGGCCTGAAGCATGGCGTAAAAAAGACCACCCTCAAGGCCCTGCGCCTTGGTCTTGCCCGCCGGGAAAGCCCCGAAGAAGAACCGAAGAAAAACGGCTCCGACACCCGCAAGGACGCCTGAGACCGCTGCCCAAAAGACCGCTGCACAGGAATGCAGCGGTCTTTTTATGCCCCGCCTTCCGGACACGTCTGGCGTTCCGTTCTTTTTTGCCGCAATGTCGCAATGTTTTAAATATCTATTTTCAAAGGTTTAAAATCGTGCTATACTGTTTTATAGAATGCCATATTTTGTCGAAAACATCCAACAGCGAGGGATTTATCATGTCCGAAGAACTGAAGTTGAATGAAAATGTCGGCGCACCGCAACCCGATGCACTTGCACAGATCGCTCGCAAAGACGACTTCCTGCAGCAGCTGCAGGAGTTTCTGGCGCAGCACAAAGGCGAGAACTGGTGTGTTGCCGCCATCGATATCGAGCATTTTAAACTGTATACCGAGCTGTACGGTTCTCAGCAGGCGCACAGCCTGCTGCTGTCTCTTACAGCCCTTCTGCTGGAGCACAGCAAGGCGACCGGTTCTCCGGTGGGCTACCTCGGCAGCGACGATTTTGTGCTCTGCCTGCCGGATGACAAAGAACAGCAGCTGGCCATCATCAGCCATCTGCAGACCTGCGTGAACGACTACAGGCAGGGCGTTACCTCTTTCTTGTCTTTTGGTGTGTGCCCTGTGGCCGAGCATCCAGATGCTGACGCACAAACCCTGTGCAGCTATGCACAGATCGCATCGGTAGACCCCAGCCCGGCCGTAGGCGGGATGCACCGCTTTACTCCGGCCATGCTCAGCCGTCTCAAGAAGCAGCGTCAGCTGCTGAGCGAGCTGGAGCTCGCCCTGAAAAATCACGAGTTCTGCTTCTTTCTGCAGCCCAAGTGCAACAGCATGACCCGCGCCATCGTGGGCATGGAAGCACTGGTGCGCTGGAACCACCCCACCCGCGGCTGCGTGCCCCCGGCTGAGTTCATGCCCCTGCTGGAAAGCACCGGCCTTGTGACCCAGCTGGATCAGTACATCTGGGAGTCTGTCTGCAAGACCCTGCACAAGTGGCAGGAGAGTGGCAGCAATCTTGTGCCTGTATCTGTGAATGTTTCCGTGGTGGATATCGTCAATCTGGTTTCTATCCGTAGCGGTTATTCTATCGGAGGATTTGATGCGGATAAGATTGTAGGCGGATTGGAACTAGGTGTCGGAAAAGAGGGGGAAATTTATCACGGTATCGGACGTGGTGAATTGAATATCGCCGGTCTTCCAGTCTACAGGGATGGAGTAGCGGGTGTCGGAACGCCTACCAGCGATGAGGAACGTACCAAGATTGAAATGTCGACCACTTCATTGTTAATGATTCTGAATGGTTATTCCGGTAAGGAGGGCTTATTGGAAGCGGGTGGTTACTCGGTTGACTTATTAAAAAGATATGTCTCAGCGGTAAACGTGGAAGCGGAACTGATATGCCGAGAAAACAGAGGAAAAATAACGTTATAACCGTGTTAATATTGTTTACAAAGCGAAAAATGTCCATCTTTTATGCTAAAAAACATCTATAATCTTTTGTTTTAATCATTTAATCTATAAATTTGTCCCCAGTAATCAAATGTTATCATAAAATGATTGAATTAATTGGTACAAACGCCGGCCTTGTATGGAACGTTTTAAATGAAGGCGGTAAAATGAGTTTTAAGGCAGTGAAGAAAGCCACGAAGATTAAAGCGGAAAAAGATATGTACGCCGCTTTTGGTTGGTTGGCGAAAGAAGGTAAATTAGCTTTCGAGGAGATTGAAGGTGAAATGTATGTTTCTTTAGTGTAAACAAGAGGAACGTTTACAAGAATTAGGGAGGGCTGTTCGATTTTTTTGGACGGCCTTTTTATTTGTCCATACGTTTTCTGTCAAAATAATTAAGTCTACAGTTGGTTAATTCAATTCAAAAACTTACTTTTGTGTAGAATTTGGTGTGAAATGACCGAAGATCATAAGAGATTGTTAGCTGTATTTGAGGTTAGAGTTCGTGATTTGATGGCGTTATGCGATCAGCAGAAACGTAGAATTGACGAACTTACAGCTGCTTTGAGCCTTAAAGACGAGGAGTTGCGGCAGGCGAAGGATATGATTGAAGGATTGAATGCCAAATGTGATAACATGCTGACGGCGCGAATTGTTTCCACGAACGAGGAAGAGATGAAGAACGCCCGGATGCGGTTATCAAAATTAGTGCGGGAAGTAGACAAGTGCATCGCACTTTTAAATGAATAGAAGCGATGGACGAAGAATTTCTTATAAATATAGTGATAGCCGGAAAGAAATATCCGCTTACGATCAAACGTCATGAGGAAGAGTTGGCGCGTGCCGCCGCTGATCAGATCAACAGCAAGATTCTTCAATACAGGCAGCATTTCGCGGTCGAGGTGGATACGAAAGATTTGTTAGCCATGGTGGCTTTTCAACTCTCGATGCATAATCTGGAGTTGGAAAAACGGAATGATACAAATCCTTTTACGGATAAGATACAGGAGCTTACAACCGAGTTGGAAGGATATCTGAAGAAATAACATACATATTGTAAGAAGAGAGTTTCCGCACTGCTTTGCACGGTGAGACCGTGTGATGGTAGTGCTTTTTTTGTATATAAATAAATGAATCTTAAATTATTAGTTAAATGGTTGGAATGTATATAATCATACCGATAGTAACCTTCATCATTGGTGGGTTGCTTGCGTGGCTGGGCATGCGTTTCCTTCTGAAGTCGAAGTACGACTCCGTGCTTCAAGAGGCGGAGAAGGAGGCCGAGGTGATAAAGAAGAACAAGATGCTGGAAGTAAAGGAGAAGTTTCTTCATTTGAAAGCGGACTTGGAAAAACAGGTATCACAGCGTAACGCTAAGATCCAGTCTGTCGAGACTAAATTGAAACAAAGAGAACTGACGATGAATCAACGTCAGGAAGAGTTACAGCGTAGGAATAACGAGGTAGAGGCTGTAAAGGAGAATTTATCTTCTCAGTTGGAGTTGGTGGAGAAGAAGAAGCAAGATTTGGATAAACTTCATCAGAAGGAAGTGGAGCATTTGGAGGCTATCTCCGGGTTGTCCGCCGAGGAAGCCAAAGAGCGTTTGATCGAGTCCTTAAAGGATGAGGCAAAGACGCAAGCCGCTTCTTACATCAACGAGATCGTCGAGGAGGCGAAGATGACCGCAAATAAGGAGGCGAAGAAGATCGTGATCCAGTCTATCCAACGGGTAGCGACGGAGACGGCTATCGAGAACTCTATTACCGTGTTCCATATTGAATCGGACGAGATCAAAGGACGTATCATTGGTCGTGAGGGACGTAATATCCGTGCTTTGGAGGCCGCTACCGGTATTGAGATCGTGGTGGATGATACGCCTGAGGCTATCGTTCTTTCCGGATTCGATCCGGTTCGCCGTGAGATCGCTCGTTTGGCCTTGCATCAATTGGTACAGGACGGACGTATCCATCCGGCTCGTATCGAGGAGGTGGTAACGAAGGTGAAGAAGCAAGTGGAAGACGAGGTCGTAGAGACTGGTAAGCGTACCGTGATCGATTTGGGTGTGCACGGTTTGCATCCGGAATTGATCCGTATGATCGGTAAGATGAAGTATCGTTCTTCTTATGGACAAAACTTGTTGCAACATGCTCGTGAGACGGCCAACCTTTGTGCCGTGATGGCTTCTGAATTGGGCTTGAACCCGAAGAAAGCGAAACGTGCCGGATTGTTACATGATATTGGTAAAGTGCCCGATGATGAGCCGGAATTGCCGCACGCTATCTTGGGTATGAAGCTTTGCGAGAAATATAAGGAGAAACCGGATATTTGCAACGCCGTAGGCGCTCACCATGATGAGGTGGAGATGCAGACGCTGTTGGCTCCGATCGTACAGGTTTGCGACGCTATTTCAGGTGCTCGTCCGGGTGCACGTCGTGAGATCGTAGAGGCTTATATCAAGCGTTTGAATGATTTGGAACAATTGGCTTTATCGTATCCGGGTGTTGTCAAGACTTACGCTATCCAAGCGGGTAGAGAGTTGCGCGTAATCGTTGGCGCTGATAAGATTGACGATAAGGACACCGAGAACTTGTCCGCTGAGATCGCTAAGAAGATTCA
>ERZ773168.3256-NODE-3256-length-11645-cov-10.362899_pt1 | contig 11645 bp, 8 predicted proteins | sample MGYA00511261_ERZ773168 | MGnify/ENA primary metagenome ERZ773168 (study PRJEB29015, sample SAMEA2737855) | human gut metagenome | biome: human gut; feature: human-associated habitat; material: faeces | place: China | collected 2012 ... | reverse complement strand
AGAGCAGCTTGGCGGTGTTGCCTTTGATCTCCATATCCCACAGCCGGGAGGCCAGCACTGCCATCATCACCGGCATCAGAATGGCCTCAATGACGGGCAGACTGTAAAGCAGGGCGCTGTAACCGTTGGCAAGCTCCTCCGGGTCTGCCGGAGCAAGGCCGCCCACCCATAGAACGACAATGCCGGGGATGAACAGGCAGAGAGCAAGGTCGTGCCGACGGTGAGCTTTTTGCAGTTCTGCACGGAAAGCCGCCATCTTACGCCACCTCCCCGCTGTTCTGGGTCAGGCTGAGGAAGATATCCTCAAGGCTCTTTGTCTGTGCAGTCAGTCCCACGACACCTGCCCCGCGTTCGGCAAGCGCACAGACCAGTGCCGCCAGTGCGGCATCGTCCTGCGGCGGCAGCGGGCAGGGCTCCCCGGCATCGCACACCGGCTTCGGGCAGATGCCCGGCGCGCGGGCGGCAAAGGTCTCCAGCTGCTGGTCGGAAAAGCGCTGATGCTTCACGGCTCCCAGCACCCCGGCGGCACAGCGGCCCGCCGTGCGGGCACCCCACGCCACGGCAAGTGCCAGCGGCTCACAGCCGGTTTTGGAACGGACGAGCTGGCAGGCCCGTTGATTCTGCAGCATGACTGCCGCCTCCTTATCTTTTTTTACACCGTCTCGTGTGCGGTCTCCGGCTGCGGCTTATTGGCATCCCGCAGCTTCTTGAATGCGCAGCGCAGCAGATCCCGGATGTTGAATTCCTTTTCGTCATCCGAGGTGGCACTGGCTGCCTTGTACTCGATGGCGTAATCCGGGTTCAGGCTGTTGTACTCCTGGATCTGCTCGTCCAGCACTTCCAGAATGGCCTCCGCCTTGACGGCGTTGCATTCCCGGAAGAAGCCCATGATCTGGCCCGCACCGTTGGAACCGATGAAACTCTCCTCGGTGCCAAGGGCCGCCACCAGCCCGGCAAAGTCCCGCAGGACATGGTTGCCCACCGAGTAACCATACTCCCGCGAGAGATGGTTCAGGCTGGTAAACTGGAAGCACATGCAGGTAAAGTGGCTGGGCAGCAGGCCCTGCTTTTCCAGCCGTGCCATCATGGCATCCACACGGTCGCGGTTGGGCAGACCGGTCTTTTTGTCCACATACATAAAGTATTCCACAAAGTCGCGGGAACGGCCCACCACAACGGCCAGTGCGCAGCCCACGAGGAAGAAGAATACAAAGCCGATGGCCAGATACAGCTTGGTGTTGATGCTGGGCCACACTCTGGTGGAGCTGGTGGTCTGCAGATAGTCCGCGCTCAGGGAGCGGTTGTGCTCCATGCTGGTCTGGTTCACGATCTGGTAGTAGTCCACCAGCGTCTGCTCGTACTTGTTGATCTCCGACTCGATCGCGGCATGGGAGGCCTCATCGCCGCCCACCCCGCCGGCTGCCTGGAAGGTGTCCAGCAGCTGCTGGGTGTAGGCCCGGCGGATGGCGCTGCTGCGCAGGGTCTTGTCGATCTCCACATACTCCAAAATCAGCGAATCGTAGGTGATCTGCTTGCTCTGGTTGTCATCGTAGGCCTCTACGTTCTTCAGGATGTAGTCGGTGCCGCTGTCGTTGGCGTCGTTGTGGTAATGGTAGTTGATCAGGTCGCGGTTCTTCTCCGAGTAGTTCTGGATCAGGCCGCTGAGGTAGGCTTCCCGCTCCTGATACACCTGCTCGTTCTGCACGCTGCTCTCGATGCTCTGGGTCAGGTTGCGGCACAACTTGTCGGCGTTGCGCACCTGCGGCCCGGTCATCACATTCGCGTACAGCGACGGGATCTCGTAGTCGTACAGCATCTTATAGATGTCGTACAGGTCCTCGTAGGAATAGCCCGTGACCGAAGAGCGGAAGTTGGGATAGTTTGTCTTTTTATCCTCCAGATAGTTCAGCACTTCGGTGGTGTCGGACGACAGCACGTCCACGCACTCGTAATAGTCGTAGCCGCTGTTCAGCAGGCCGCTGGAGGGGTTCATGGTCAGGGGCAGCTCCACATATTCCTCCGTGTAGATGGTGGAATAGCTGCTGACGATGGCATCCAGCACCCGGCGGGCGTAGCTCGCACCCAGGCTGCCGTCCACCACCAGCGTCACCTTGTATTCGTCCGGGAAGTAGGTAGACTCTTCCCCCTTGTCGATGAGAGCTTCCTGCAGGGCCTTCTGGTCGTCCGGGATCAGCTCTTCCACCGTGCAGTGGGAACGCACAAGGTTGATGCCGCTTTGCAGCCCAAGGCTCTCCATGGCCTGCGAGATGACCTTGGAAGAATAGATCTCGTCCACGTTCATGGCGGTGCCGTCCGGGGCAAAGCCGTCCTTGATGCCGTCGTGCAGGTACTTGATGTTCACACTGGCGGTGTAGGTCTGGTTGTTCTTGCAGTACCAGTACACCACCACTGTGCCCGCCATGGTCACGGCCAGCACCAGTGCAAAGAACCGCCGGAGGTAGCGCAGGATATCAAACTTTTTCAACGCTGTTCCTCCTTCCGGATCTGCCGGGCGGTGCGCACCATGCACAGGCCGAAGCACAGCACCACAAAGGCTGCCATTTCCACGATCACCCGCTTGAGGCCGATCTGCTGCACAAAGGAGCCGGCCGCATCGTTGAACACCAGGTAGTTCTGGGTCTTATAGATGATATAGGAGGCATCCGTCACCCGCAGTGCCTGCTGGATCTGATCCATGGTGGTTTCCAGTTCCTGCAGCATGGCGTTCACCGTGGTCAGGCCCGCCGGGTCGCTCATGGTCTGCATTTGCTGCACCACATACTGGGTGGTGGTGATCACATCCTGATGGGAGGTCGCCTCCGCCAAGGCACCGTCGGCGTCGCTGGCCATGGTGTCCAGCGCCGTTTTGGTGCGGGACATATAGAACTCGCGGTTCTCGTCCAGCGTGGGGATCATGACGATGGCGCTCATGCTCTCATCGTACAGGCCAATGCCCAGATTGTCGGAGTTGTAGTAGGCCATCTGCTCCTGATAGTCCAGCTGCTCGATCTGCAGCTTGTATTGCAGCATGGCCGTCAGGGAAGAAACGTCCGCCGACAGGCCGCCCCGCAGGATATAGGCCTGGATGCGCGGGATCTCGTAGTTGATCACGTTCTGGATCTGCTTGGACAGGCTCAGGAAGGTGTTGCCGGTGGTGGCGTCCTGATAGCTCTTGTTCTCGCTGACACGGGCCGTGAGGTAGCGGTCCAGCTGGTTGGCCCGCAGCGTCAGGCTCTTGAGGCGCAGATACGGCTCGGTGCCAAAGTAATCCGGCATGGTGCAGGAGAACACGCTCTGGTTCTCTCCGTAGTGCTCCATGAAATAATCCTTGTAGCTGCCGCAGAAGATCCGGAGCAGCGTGGCTGCGGTCAGGTGCTGGCAGGGTTCTTCCAGCTGCAGGCTGATGCTGCAGCTGGTGGTGATGTAGTTTTCCGAGCTGCTCACGTTGGTCACATCGGTGGGTTCCACCGTAATGGCCTTGCGCAGCTGTTCCACCGTCATCTGACCTTCCAGTCCGGCGTTGTACAGGGTGCTCTGCAGCACCTCGTCGGAGGTCAGGTCGGTAGTCGTAAACCGGGTGCGGTTGGGGTTGAGCCCATGCGATGCCTCGGAGTAGTTCAGGGTCATCTGGGCCGAGGCCACCCGGCTGCTGTCCTGATATTGTGCGGTGCACAGCAGTGCCGCGAGCAGGATGCACACCACGATCAACGGCACCCGCAGGCTCCAGAAGCGCAGCACAGCCTGTTTGAAGATCTGCTTGATCTTTGTCACCACGTCTCCGGGCCTCCTTTCAAGTTCGTTCATCTCAGTACCAGTTCACATCCACCAGAACCAGCTCCGGCGGATTGTATACGCGGGGGATCTGGTTGGAGTCGCCCAGGCCGCAGCCCACGATGAGGGGTGCCCCGCTGTCCAGCTGGTACATGCCGCCCGCATACGCCGGGAACAGCCCCTCCTCTGCGGTGTACAGCCGCCCCAGCACCGGCAGGCGGATCAGGCCGCCGTGGGTGTGCCCGGCCAGCGCCAGGTCAAAGGGCGCATCCTGCATGTAGTCCACAAAGGCCATGGGCACATGGTTGATGCAGATGCGGAAGGTGTCGTACTGGTGGCTCAGGCTCTCCACACAGTCGCTGGCACCGTATTTGTAAAAGTCCTTCAGGGCACCTTCCAGCCCGATGAGCTCCACGTTGTTTTCCCCGATCTGGATGGTGCGGGTCTCATTGCGCAGCAGCTGCACCCCGGCCTCCGAAAATTTTTCCGCCAGCTGGTCATCCACCCCGCCGTAGATCATCTCGCTTTCGTGGTTGCCCAGCACCCCGTACAGCGGGGCCACATCGGCAAGGCTGCGGCACAGCGAAAGCATATTCTCATACTCCGGGTTCGGGAAGGTGACAAGGTCACCGCCCAGCAGGATCAGGTCCGGGTCCAGCTCCTGCACGGTCTGGATCAGCTCCTCGTTGTGCTCGCCGTATTCCCGCAGGTGCAGGTCCGACAAAAACAGGACCCGCAGCTTTTCCGACACATGGCTGGAGGTCACCCGGTAAAAGGTCACCTGAAAATGACTATTCGTATAATCCGTGTACAGTTTCAGTCCGGCAGCTGCCACGCCGCACAGCAGCACAAAAGCCGCCAGCAGCTGCAGCAGCCGGTTCTGCCACCATCGGCGGCGTGCGCCGTCCGGCGGGGGCGTTCGTTTTATTCTTGCATGTTGCGCCATGCTCTTCTGCCTTTCCTCGTCAATGGGTCAATGATTCATCACCCGCCGGAACAGCTCCGGCGAGAGGGCAAACAGCGCTGCCTTGGCCCGGCGGCGGGGCGTGCAGGCAAACTGCAGCATCCGCAGCCGCTGCGGGCGGTAGCCCGGCAGGGTCCTGCAATCGAACCGTGCCGCGCAGTCCAGATACTTCCAGCACAGGTCATCCTGCAGGCGGCGGCGCAGCGCCCGCGGGGTCACCGTACGGTAGATCTCCGCCAGACTGTCGTAGATGCGCAGCCGGTCCTGAACACGGCGGGTGCTCAACCCTTCCGCGTGCGTGATGGAACCGGCGCGGCAGTTATCGTAATAGTAGATCTCCTGCCCGGTCAGCACCACCCGCTGCGCCTGCAGCAGCACCCGGGGCGTGAACTCTTCGTCCTCGTGCAGGATGCCCTTGCAGAACTGCAGGCCGTTCGCCCGCAAAAAGCCGGTGCGGTACAGGTGCCGCCCCACTTCCACCCGCAGGCCACCGGTCTGCAGGCATTTCAAAAGATACTCCTTACCGGTGTAAATGGTGTGAAAGGTGAAGTTTTTTTCCACCGCTTCTTCCCAGCGGGTCATCACCGGTTCCTCGCGCAGAAAATGCGCCTTGCCGATGACCACATCGGCCCGGGTCTGCAGCGCCATCTGCAGCAGGCCGGGGCAAACGTTCTCTGCCAGCCAGTCGTCACCGTCCATGAACAGGATATACTCGCCCTGTGCATGGCACAGCCCGTAATTGCGGGCGTCCGACAGGCCGCCGTTGGGCTTGTGGATCACTGTGACCCGACTGTCCTCCGCCGCCAGTGCGTCACACACCGCGCCGCTGTCATCGGTGCTGCCGTCATCCACGATGAGCACTTCCAGCGGCACATCCGGCTGCGCCAGCACCGAGCGGACACAGCGCTCCACATAGTCCCGGATGTTGTACACCGGGATCACGACCGAGAGCAGGCCCTCGCACATCGTTTCTTCATTCCGCATCGTGTTTTTCCTCCGTCGCTCCTTTTTTGATCGTAAGTGTGTGCAGCAGCCCGCGCAGGGTGTCCACATTGCGCCAGTCCAGCACCGCGTTCACCACAAGGAACAGCGGCAGCACCCACAGCCCGAACAATGCACCCTTCAGGCACACCATCAGGTAGCCGCCGCCATAGCAGCGGTCAAATCCCAGCAGGTACAGCAGCACAAAGCAGAGCAGCCCGTTGACGCCCAGCCGCACAAAATCGCCCACCGGCGACTCTCCCAGCACTTTGGTCCGGGTAAAAAGGATCAACGCCGTATAGCGGTACAGGTGCGCCGCCAGTGTGCCGAACAGGCAGCCCGCGATGCCGAACCGCAGCACCGACACCACCGACACCAGCAGGTTGATGCCCATCTCGATCAGGGCCTGCTGCCGGGTCTCTTCAAAGCGGCCGCTGATGTTCAGCAGCATCCCCGACGGCTGCTTGGCGCTGAACAGCAGCTCCACCGCCGTGAACAGCACCAGCAGGCGGGTGTCAAGGTACTCGGCATCGGTCACACCGGACGTATACAGCGCGATGATGGGCATCAGGAACACAGCCACGGTCGTGAACAGTGCAAAGGCCGCGGAAAGGTAAAGGGCATCGTACAGCCGGTACAGCCGCTTGAACTTTTCCGGCTCCACATAGAACAGCTGCCCCAGCCGAAAGCTGATGCTGTTGACGATCGAGTAGAACAGCTTTTCGATGTTGGAGAAAAACAGCATATAAATGGTGTACACACTGGCCGACGCCAGACCGCACAGGCTGGAGATCAGGATCGTGTCGGTGTTGTTGAACACGATGCTCGTGAGCTGATGCACCAGCACCGAGCCGCGCTGGGCCAGCGCCTCCAGATTGGGGGTATCGTGCGCGTTGAGCCACGGATAGTTTTTGCGCATATAGGCCGTAAGCACCAGCACCTGGAACACCGAAGGCACGCAGTAGGTCACCTGCACCAACAGGATGCTGCGGGTAAACAACAGCGCCAGCATGCGCAGCAGGTTGCCCGCCGCCATGGTGGCCGTGGTGATGTAGGTGATCACATAGTTTTTGCCTTCCACTTCCATAAAGGAGCGGTATTTGCCCTGCACCAGATAGCTCATGATGCCCGGGATGCCGTAGAACACCACGATCAGGCTCACGGTGCCGTAGGACAGCACTGTGTTGATGCACAGGGGGTACAGCAGCGCAAACACCACCGTGACCAGCAGATACACGATACCGGTGCGGCGGTAATAGTGATGCGTGGCCGAAAAAATGCCGTTGATGGCTTTCCGGTCGCCCACGGCCACCGGAAGGTAATAGGCCTGCTGCGAGGCCAGGCCCACGCCCGCTTCCAGCAGAGTCAGACAAGAAAAGATCTGCTTGATGGTGCTGTCCAGACCGTTGAGCTCCGAACCGAAGCTGGTGAGGTACAGCCGCGGCAGCAGCAGGCCGAACAGGATCACCGACAGGTTGTACAACAGCGACGAGCACATGTTGTGCAGCACCCGGCGGCGGCTTTCGGCCGCGGTCAGGACCGGCCCGACCGGGTTTTGTGCGTTGTCCATCACACCGCACCTCCATGCGAAGGCATCGCCTTGAGCGGATCTCCGGTCACATGATGGTACACTTCTTCATACCGGTCCAGCATGATGTCATAATCAAAATTGGCCCGCACATAGTCCAGCTGCGCTTTGCTCTGCTCCGGGGTCAGCGGCTGGGCGGTGTCCCGCTCCAGTGCCCGGGCCAGACTGTCGGTGTCCTCGGTGCGGAACGCGGTGCCGTAGTCGGCGGTCACAGTGGTGTTCTCCGGGATGTCGCTCACGAGGCACTTCACCCCCAGCGACAGTGCCTCCAGCAGCGAAAGCGAAAGGCCCTCGGTATGGCTGGGCAGCACAAACAGGGCGCAGTTGCTGTACAGCTCCAGCAGCGCGTCGCCCACCACATAGCCCGTCGTGATGATGTTGGGGTTGCCCGCGATCTTCTCCTGCACCGTGGTGCAGTACTCGGTCTCCGCAAAGGGGCCGGCCAGCACCAGTTTTTTGTCCGTGTGGGCTTTCAGATAGCCCTCCACCAGGTCCAGCGGGCCCTTTTCCGGCGAGATGCGGCCCACATACAGAATGTAGCTCCCGGCTTCCAGCCCGTATTTTTCGCGAATCAGGTTGCAGGGCAGCGGCTGGCGCATCTGCACCGCATTGGGGATGAGGATGGCGGTACGATCGTACTTCTCCTGAAAATAGTTCCACTCGCTCTCCGACAGCACTACCAGATCATCCGCATACTTTGCGGCCACCCGCTCACCCAGCTTCAGGTAGGCGCTGGCAAAGCCGCCCCACTTGTCCACCTTCCAGTTCAGCCCGTGCACGGTGCACACCGTGTGCTTGCCGAACAGCTTGGCGATCACCAGCGGCACCGATGGGCCGATGGCGTGGTAGTGGATCACATCGCAGTCTCGCGTCAGGGCGTCAAAGGTGGCCAGGAACGAATAGACCATGGCATTCAGCGACGCCTTCTGAAAGGTAAAGATGCGGCGGGCCTGCACGCCCTCGGTCGTGTAAACATTGTGCCCCTTCTGCAGGCCGCGGTTGTACACCGTGACCTCATAACCGCGCCGGACCAGGCTGGCTGCCAGCCCGCCGACCATGACTTCCACACCACCCGAACGGGACGGGAAGTCCTTGTGCCCGATCATTGCCACCTTCATACCAAAATCTCCCTTTCCGTGACAGCGTTTGCTGCCGTTCTGCCGGTCGTGGCTGGCCGGCTTCTGTGTGCAACTCAATTGTAACATACCCGCAACACCTGCGCAACGTTTCCGTGCATTGTTTTTGGCATAAATCCCCGCAGAGCCTGCATTTTTCTCCATTGACCGGGCCGTACCTGCGCCAAATGTTTAACAAAGTTTAAGGCGTTCCGTGCCCCCAAATTGATTGACATACTTTTCACAGGTATGCTAAACTGTTTTTGTTGGTTCTGTGCAGATTTTTCCACAGAGCAGGGCCAAAAATCACGAAAAGACACAAGAAGAGAAAGAGAAGGAAACCACTATGAACAAGATCTCCCGCAAAGGCTTTCTGAAGATCGCCGCTGCCGCCGCCATGAGCGGTGTCACCGCCGGTGCCCTGTCCGCCTGCAACGCTGCTTCCGGCTCCACCGCCTCCAGCGAGGCTGCCAGCACCGCTGCTGCCCTCACCTACACCCCCGGCACCTACGAGGCTACCGCCAAGGGCATCGAGTCCGACGTCAAGGTCAGCGTGACCTTCAGCAAGGACAAGATCGAGGACATCGTCATCGACGTGTCCGGCGAGACCAAGGGCATCGGTGCCGACATCGGCGACAAGATGAAGGAGAACATCCTGAGCGCCCAGACCTGCAGCGTGGACGGCGTGTCCGGTGCCACCATCACCTCCAATGCCGTCAAGACCGCTGTGGCCGACTGCATGTCCCAGGCTTCCGGCACCACCGTGACCGTGTCTGTGGACGTGGAGGCCAACGAGGAGCCCGACGTGATCACCGTCACCTCTCAGGAAGATGCCGACGCTGTGGTCGTGGGCTGCGGCGCTGCCGGCATCATGGCCGCTCTGGAGCTGCAGGCTGCCGGTGTCAAGACCATCCTGCTGGAAAAGGGCAGCTCCTGCGGCGTGTCCAACGGCTCTGTGGCCGGTGGTCCCGCTCTGGCCGAGACCCGCGTGCAGGCTGCCGAGAACGCCACCGTCTCCGTGGAGACCCTGTTCAACTGCGAGTACGGCTTCTCCAAGGGCACTGTGAACGGCGCTCTGCTGCACAAGTGCGTCAGCGCCGGTGAGCGCGTGGTGTCCAACTTCATGGACAACGGCGTCAACATGGCCCTGCGCCGCGACGCTTACGGCATGGGCTTCCGCGCACGCCACAACTTTGCCGACCTGCAGGGCACTCAGGTCAAGGGCACCGACCGCTTCCAGCCGCTGGTGGACAAGTTCACCGCCGACGGCGGCGTGTTCGAGGTCTGCCGCGAGGCCGTCAAGCCCGTGATGGACGGCGACAAGGTGGTGGGCGTCATCGCAAAGGACACCGAGAACAAGACCTACATCCAGTACAACGCCAAGGCTGTGCTGATTGCCACCGGCGGCTATGCCGGCAACCAGGACCGCCTGCACGAGCACTTTGGCAACATCAACGTCTGGCCCCTGTGCAACGAGCTGTCGGACGGCAAGGGCTACGACATCGTCATCGAGGCCGGCGGCATCGCCGACCGCAACTGGGCCCTGTGCTGCAACGAGTTTGGCGGCGTGAACGGCAAGATGGAAGAGCGCGGCCGCTCCATGGTGCGCTCCAACGACACCCTGCGCTTTGCCATCTACGGCGGCCTGATGGTGGACCCCAACGGCGACCGTTTCATGAACGAGCAGTACCTGTCCGACCGTCCGCTGGCTCTGGGCGGTGAGATGTCCCTGCGCGTGGGCAAGTACTACGCCGTGGTGGACCAGACCATGTACGAGGAGTGCCGCGACAAGGGCGTTCTGGCCTACTTCGGCAACCCGGCCGACTGGTACGTCGGCTCCACCGGCTACACCGAGGAGCTGCTGCCCAACCTGGACGAACACATGGACATTGCCATCCAGCGCGGCTGGGCCGTCAAGGGCAGCCTGGCCGACTGCGCCAAGGCTTTCGGCCTGACCGACCTGGAGCAGACCGTGGCCGACTACAACGCCGCCTGCGCCGCCGGTAAGGACGAGCAGTTCTACAAGAACAGCTACCTGCTGCGTGAGCTGACCGGCGACACCTTCTACGTCATCGAGTACGAGCCCTCCATCTGGGGCACCTTCGGCGGCGTCAAGACCGACTCCTACGCCCGTGCCGTCAACGCCGAGCAGCAGCCCATCCAGGGCCTGTATGTGGCCGGTGTGGACAACGGCTCCATCTACGCTTCTCCCTACTACGAGAACGAAGGTGCCGCTCTGGGCACTGCCTACACCAGCGGCATCGTGGCTGCTGACTGCATAATCAGCGACCTGAAGAGCGCCTGATCGTTTCCCTGCATCTTTCTGCGGCTCCGCCACCCGGCGGGGCCGCTTTTTTGCCGCTTCTTTCCCCTGCTGCCCTACACAAATGCCCGCGATTGTGCTATGATAGGCTTGAACAGCCGGTCAGTTGCCCAAAACCAGACCGGCAAAATCGAGGTGTTTGTACAAATGTCTGATCTCCTTGAAACTCTGCAGCAGGAAGGGGTAGACCCCGCTCTGCTGGAAGCAGTCCAACAGTACCGCGCTGCCCATGCCCTGCCGGACGCACTGCGCCCGCGCATCCCTTCCCCTGCCTTTACCTACTACGGCAAACAGGTGTGGGAGCAGGCGCTGGCGGCGCTGCTCTGCGGAAAGGTGGGGAAGCGGTCCAACAAGCGATTGGTGAAATCTCACAAAAAGCTACGTTCCGTCTGAAAAAGCGCCGTCCGGTGGGGCGGCGCTCCTTTTTTTCGGTGTGGTCAGATATGGGAAGATTCTGCGGGGGATAGACACTACATCTTGCGTAAAATGAGAGAAAAGGTGCTGTTTTATGCTGTGATTTACGCGGTTAACATAATACAGTTTACATAATATTTTAGCATAAACGCCGAAAAACAGGTATTTTCTGGAAACACCTTGCGAAACGGCGCCATTTGAATTATATTTGAATGAGAAAAGTTTTACGTCAACCGCAACATAAATCTTGTCCCACTTTCATAGGCTGGGGTGAGGTGATGCGGTTTGAAATGGAATCGTGCGGAACGATGGACAGACCCCAGCCGGCTGCACAGCCTGCTGCTGGCGGTTTTCTTTTTTCTCGGGATCGGCGCGGGTGTTGTCTGTGCCGGACGGATCTCCGGGGATGTGGAACGGGAACTGACCACGTACCTGACGGATTATCTGGCCTTGGCGCAGAGTCAGGACCTTGGAATTTCCGTGGTTTGT
>ERZ773168.3255-NODE-3255-length-11647-cov-7.069962_pt1 | contig 11647 bp, 6 predicted proteins | sample MGYA00511261_ERZ773168 | MGnify/ENA primary metagenome ERZ773168 (study PRJEB29015, sample SAMEA2737855) | human gut metagenome | biome: human gut; feature: human-associated habitat; material: faeces | place: China | collected 2012 ... | reverse complement strand
CTGGACTTCTACAAATTTTTGCAGGAAAACGGCGGTTTGCCGGACATTATCACCTGCTGCCGTTTCTCCCTGCACGATGCTGCCCCCTTAAAGGACAGCCTGATGAACCTTGCTACCACCAACGAGGCAGGTGCCATCTACAATACCTACCTCAACAGCTTCAAAAATGAGGACGGCAGCGTAAACTGGCTGCCCGTATGCGCCGATGCCCACGGTCTTGTGGTCAACCGCGACCTTTTTGTGCAGTACGGCATCCCGCTGCCCACCGATTACGCCGGCTTTGTCGCTGCCTGCAAAGCCTTTGAGGAAGTGGGCATCCGCGGCTATACCGCCGATTATCTGTACGACTACACCTGCATGGAAACGCTGCAGGGGCTTTCTGCTGGCGAGCTTACGACCATAGCAGGGCGCAAATGGCGCACCGCCTACAGCGACCCCGCCAGCAACACCCGTGTCGGGCTGGACAGCACCGTGTGGCCGGACGGCTTCGAGCGTATGGAGCAGTTCATTCAGGATACTGGCCTTACGGCGGCGGACTTGGAGCTGAATTACGATGACGTGACCGGGATGTTCGGCAACGGGCAGCTTGCCATGTACTTCGGCTCCTCCGCCGGTGTAGGAATGTTCCAAGAGCAAGGTATTGACGCAACCTTTTTGCCGATCTTCAGCCAGAACGGGGAAAAGTGGCTGATGACCACGCCCTACTTCCAAGTGGCATTGAACCGCGATTTGGAGCAGGACGCCGCGCGGCGCGAAAAGGCGATGCAGGTTTTGCACGTCATGCTGTCGGAGGATGCGCAGGAACAGATCCTTGCGGAAGGGCAGGACCTGCTCAGCTACAGCCAGAGCGTAAGCTACCACCTGACCGACACCATGAAGGACGTGCGCTCGGTGGTGGAAGAAAACCATATGTATATCCGCATCGCCTCCAACGATTTCTTTGCCATCTCGCAGGATGTGGTTTCCAAGATGATTGCGGGCGAATATGACGCCGAGCAAGCCTATCGAGTGTTTAATGCCCAGCTTCTGGCAGGGGAAAAGCCCGACACAAGCGACATTGTGCTGACCAGCGAAACCGCTTATTCCAATGTATTCCACAAAAACGGCGGCAATGCGTCCTTCTCGGTTATGGCAAACACGCTGCGCGGGCTTTACGGCACGGATGTGTTGGTGGCACCCGCCAGCAGCTTTACCGGCAGCGTGCTGCAGGCCGACTATACCAAGGCAACGGTGCGCGCCATGATCATGCCCAACGGGCTTATGTCGTACCAGCGCACCATGACGGGCGCCGAGCTGAAGGACACCCTGCGCGCCTTTGTGGAGGGCTGCGAGGGCGGCTTTACCCCGTTCAACCGCGGTTCCCTGCCGGTGGTCAGCGGCATTGCCGTGCAGGTGCAGGAGAACGGCGGCAGCTATACGCTGACCGGCATCACCCGCGGCGGCCAGCCGCTGCAGGATGACGACACCGTCACCGTGACCTGCCTGGCAACCGAAAAGCAGATGGCGCCGCTGCTGCAGGACGAAAGCCGCGCGTTTGAGCGCGGGGAGGCCACGGTCAGAAACGCCTGGAGCGAGGCACTTTCCGGCGGCAGCGTGACGCTGGCCGCGCCGGAAAGCTATATTACATTCGGGGGGGTAATGCTCTGTGGAAGAAGCTAAGCATAAAATAAAAATAAAGCGACATTCCCGGCAAAATTGGTATGCTGCGGCGGCCTGCCTGCTGTCGATTGCGCTGCTTGTCTGCCTTAGCGCGCAGTACCTTTCGTTTGTGTCAAAAACCATCTATGCGGAAAGCACCGAGCATTTGGAGGAAGTCCTGCACAAATCCAACAATATGCTGAGCATGATCGTCAAGAAGAACATCTCCTACCTGCATTTGTGGAACGGCTTTCTGAGCAGTGACCCCGATGATGCCAGCACGCAGGCGTATCTGGAGTCAGCGCAGCAGCAGCTTGGCTTTGCCGAATTCTACTTTCTTTCTTACGACGGCAACTACATGACCCCCGGCGGGGAAACGGGCTACTTAGGCTTGCAGACCAACCTCGACGAGCTGCTTTCCGACCAGAAGGACGTTGTGTTGAACACGGCCCTGCCCGGACAGGACCCGATGCTGGTGTTCATCTGCCCCGAAACCAAGGGCATCTACCGCGGCTTTGCCTACGATGCCGTTGCCATCAGCCACTACAACAATGTTGTGATGAAGGCCGTGGACGATTCGTCTTTCGGCGGAGCGGCCAGCTCCTTTGTCATCTACCCGGACGGGCAGGTCGTGATCGAAAATATCGCAGAAGGCTCGGAATCCATTTACAATTTTGTGTCGATACTGCGCGAGTATTCCGACCTTACCGAGGCGCAGATACAGGAGCTTACGGACGACTTTGCGCAGGGCATCACCGGAAACCGCGAGGTGACGCTGGACGGCACAAGATACTATATGGTCTACGAAAGCACCGGCATCCAGAACTGGACCCTGGTGGGGCTTATCCCGCGGAATACCGTCAATGCCGCCATGAACCAGCTTTGGCAGCGCACGGTGCAGATCGTAGCCCTCGTTGTCCTGTCGATTGCGGCAATGGTCCTTCTGATGGTCATGCACCGGGGCCGCACCAAGCTGCGCCGCCAGAACACCGCGATTTTGTATCGTGATGTGCTGTTCGAGAAGCTGTCCCAGAACGTGGACGACGTTTTCCTGCTGCTGGATGCCCAAAAGCACCGGGCGGATTATGTCAGCCCGAACATAGAACGGCTGCTGGGCCTGACGCTGAAGAGCGTGCGCAAGAATATCGGCACGCTGGCCCTGCTACACCCGGCGGATTCCCCCGGCCGCACCAAAAATTATCTGGAAGGGCTTGCCTGCGGCGACCAGCGCGAATGGGACACGGAGTTTGTCCATCAGAAAACCGGGGAGCATCGCTGGTTCCATGTGGTTGCCATGGGCAGCGAGGTCGAGGGCAAAACCAAGCACATTCTGGTTCTGTCTGACCGCACCGCCGACAGGCAGGCGAACCAGGCGCTCTCGGATGCCGTGGCCGCCGCCGAAAACGCCAACCGCGCCAAGAGCACCTTCCTTTCCAATATGTCCCACGACATCCGCACCCCGATGAATGCCATCATCGGCTTTACCACGCTGGCGGTCAGCCATCTGGACGACAGGGACCGCGTGAAGGAATACCTTACCAAGATACTTGCCTCCGGCAACCACCTGCTTTCGCTCATCAATGATATTCTGGATATGAGCCGCATCGAAAGCGGAAAGATCCAGCTGGACGAGACCGAGGTCAACCTGTCCGACGTGCTGCACGACATAAAGACCATCGTCAGCGGGCAGTTTTACGCAAAGCAGTTGGAATTGTATATGGACGCGATAGATATTACCGATGAGGACGTCTATTGCGACAAGACCCGGCTGAATCAGATTTTGATGAACCTTTTATCCAACGCCATCAAGTTCACCCCCGCGGGCGGCACGGTGTCGCTGCGGGTGCGCCAGCTTGCCGGCCAGGTCAGCGGCTGCGGGCAGTATGAGTTCCGCGTCAAGGACAGCGGCATCGGCATGAGCCCGGAGTTTGCCCAAAAAATCTTTGAGCCCTTTGAGCGCGAGCGCACCTCCACGGTAAGCAAGATACAGGGCACCGGGCTGGGCATGGCCATCTGCAAAAACATCGTAGATATGATGGGCGGCACCATCGAGGTGCAGACCGCGCCGGGCAAGGGCTCTGAATTTATCGTCCGTGTGCCGCTGCGCATACAGGCAGAGCACCGCAAGGCGGAAAAGATCCCCACGCTGGAGGGTCTGAAGGCGCTGGTGGTGGACGACGATTTCAACACCTGCGACAGCGTGACCAAGATGCTGGTCAAGGTGGGGATGCGCTCGGAGTGGACCCTCTCCGGCAAGGAGGCCGTGCTGCGCGCACGGCAGTCCATTGAGATGAGCGATGCCTACCATGCCTATATCATCGACTGGCGTCTGCCGGATATGAACGGCATCGAAGTCACCCGCCAGATCCGCAGCCTGAACGACGACACCCCCATCATCATCCTGACCGCCTACGACTGGTCTGACATCGAGGTGGAAGCAAAGGCCGCCGGTGTGACGGCGTTCTGCTCCAAGCCCATGTTCCTCTCCGACCTGCGCGAGACCCTGATGAGCGCCCTCGGCCAGAAACGGACGGACGCCGCGCAGGAGCTTCTGCCCGAAAAAGAGGAAAGCTTCAAGGGCCGCACCATCCTGCTGGTGGAGGACAACGAGCTGAACCGCGAGATCGCGCTGGAAATTCTGCGCGAGTACGGCTTCCAGGTCGATACGGCCGAAAACGGCGCGGTGGCGGTGGAAAAAGTCCGCACCAGCGCACCGGGCCGCTACGATCTGGTGCTGATGGATGTGCAGATGCCGGTCATGGACGGCTACACCGCCACCCGGCAGATCCGCGCTTTGGAGGACCCGGCGCTGGCCAGGATCCCCATCCTCGCCATGACGGCCAATGCCTTTGACGAAGACCGCCGCAACGCACTGGCAAGCGGCATGAACGGCTTTTTGTCCAAGCCAATCATCGTCGGCGACCTGGTGCAGGAGCTGCGCAAGATCTTATAAGATGCGCACTCCCCTTTTCCGCCGTCTTGACAAGCCCGGCGCATCTGGTACAATACAACAAAGGTTCTGCGGCAGCCTCATTCCAGCTTACGGCCGTACACTCCGGGAAAGGAACTACATCATGGATTCGAACACCAAACGCTCTCTGCTCGTCACCGTTGTGGGGGTAACACTTTTTGTTGCACTGCTGCGGTTTTCGGATGTGCTCGCCTTTGCGGCACGTCTTGTGGATCTGGTGCTGCCCATTCTGGCGGGCGGCATCCTGGCACTTTTCATCAACGTGCCCATGACCGGGCTGGAAAAGCGGCTGAAGCAGCTGTTCCGCAAGGCCGGAAAGCAGCCGCCGGACAAGACCCTTCGTCTCCTCAGCTTTTTCATCACGCTGGTCGGCATCGTGCTGGTGCTGGTGCTTGCGCTGACCCTGCTGGTGCCGGAACTGGTCAAATCGTTCCACAGCCTTTATCTGCAGATCGAGTCGAACATCCCCCGCTGGACCGCCTACCTCAGCGCACAGGACGCCGACATGGGCTGGCTGATGCACTGGCTGGAGGGCATCAACTGGGAGCAGCTGCTCCGCAAAGCTGCCGACAGCATCGACAAGGTGCTGGTCAATGCGGCAGGTGCCGTATCCGCCACGGTGAACGTCATCGTGACGGCCTCCTTCGCCCTCATCATCTCCGTCTATCTGTCGCTTGGGACGGAGAGCCTTGGCCGACAGGCCCATACGCTGGTGTGCGCATATCTGAAGCCCCGCCACGCCGCCGGGCTGCTCCGGTTCTGCCGCCTGTTCCGGCAGTCCTTCGCCAATTTCCTGACCGGCCAGTGCAGCGAGGCGGTGATCCTCGGCGTTCTCATGGCCTTTGCCTTCTCCGTCTTCCAGCTCCCCTACGGCAGTCTGGTGGGGATGCTGACCGCCATCTGTGCCATCATCCCCTATGTGGGTGCCCTCATCTCCTGCGTGGTCAGCGTGGTCCTTGTGCTGCTGGTGGACCCGATGCTGGCGGTGCGCTGCCTCATCGTTTACCTCGCGGTGCAGTTCATCGAGAACCAGTTCATCTACCCCCGTGTCGTGGGCAAATCCGTCGGGCTTTCGCCGCTCTACACCCTGATCGCCGCCATGATCGGCGGCAACCTCTTCGGCATCCTCGGCATCATCTTCTTCATCCCGCTGACGGCGGTGGTCATCGAGCTTGTGAAAGAGGACGCCTGCCGACGCCTGCAAACCAACGGGAACCAGACCTGAGACCCCCAGCCCCCGGAACGCGCCCGCCGCGCTCCGGGGGCGTTTTTGTCGGCCCGGCTCTGTTTGCCGGGTTTCTTTTTTCTTGCCTTTTCCCCCGGTGTGTGCTATACTTTTCCTCGAACTGAATAGAAAACAGCAGGTGCGTTCCGCCCATGCCTCCGGGCAGCAGCAGGAACGTTAAAAGGGAAGCGGGTGCAGATCCCGCACGATCTCGTCACTGTGATAAGGGAGTCTACTGTCCGGGTGCCTTGGGCACCGGCCACTGAACCGTCCGGTCTGGGAAGGCGGCAGCAGGCGTTGAACTTTCAGTCAGGAAACCTGCCCGCTGTTGGTACGGGGGCATCTGCCCCAGATCACGAGGAATTGGTTGTACCAAAAAGCCCGAACCACCGTAAGGGGTCTTTTTGTTTTGCCGTCCCGCAAGCAAAAAGGCCCTTTTTCGTTGTTCGGGTCCTCTTTCCTGTGCCCTTCTGTTCAGCGCCGCAATGTTTCAGACAGGAAAGGATGCTCACACATGAGAAAACGCACTCTCCACAAGACGGCGGCCGCCCTGACCGCCCTGGCACTCTGCGCCGGTGTTCTGACCGGCTGCGGCGGGGCCGCAAGTTCCACCGCTGCCTCCAGCACGGCAGGCTCTGCCGCTGCCAGCAGCGAAGTTTCGAGCGAGGAGGCCGATGAATTGGCCGCACAGAATGTCGCAGACCTGATCGACGCCATCTACGTGCAGGAGCGCACCGATGACACGGACGCCCAGTGCGCTGCCGCCAAGGCTGCCTGGGACGCCCTGACCGACGCCCAGAAGGAGCTGGTGGAAGGCGAAGAGGCCGACCCCGACTACTTTGGCCGCGACACCGGCGATGCCTCCCAGGATGACCCCCGCAACGCGGACGACATCGGCGAGAACGAGCTGCTGGTCGTCAGCTTCGGCACCTCCTTCAACGCCAGCCGCGCCGCCGACATCAAGGGCATCGAGGATGCTCTGCAGGCGGCTTATCCGGACTGGTCTGTCCGCCGCGCCTTCACCGCTCAGATCATCATCAACCATGTCCAGGCCCGCGACGGTGAGAAGATCGACAACATGCAGCAGGCCATGGACCGCGCTGTGGCCAACGGCGTGAAGAATCTGGTCGTCCAGCCCACCCACCTGATGCACGGTGCCGAGTACGACGAGATGATGGAGATGATCGACAGCTACCGCGACAAGTTCGAGTCCGTCGCGGTTGCCGAGCCCCTGCTGGGTGAGGTCGGCGCAGACGCCGCCGTCATCAACTCCGACAAGGAAGCCGTCGCCAAAGCCATCACCGCTGCTGCCGTGAAGGATGCCGGTTTCGATAGTCTAGATGCCGCCGCTGCCGAGAAGACCGCATTCGTCTTCATGGGCCACGGCACCTCGCACACCGCAAAGATCAGCTACAGCCAGATGCAGACCACCATGCAGACCCTCGGCTATGACAATGTCTTTATCGGCACCGTCGAGGGCGAGCCGGAGGAGACCGCCTGCGAGAACGTCATCGAGGCCGTCAAGGCTGCCGGTTACACCAAGGTCGTTCTGCGCCCGCTGATGGTCGTTGCCGGTGACCATGCCAACAACGACATGGCCGGTGCAGACGATGACTCCTGGCTGAGCGAGTTCAAGGCTTCCGGTGCATTTGAGGAAGTGGACACCCAGATCTCCGGTCTGGGCGAGATCTCCGACATCCAGCAGCTCTACATCGCACACACCAAGGCTGCGATCGAGTCCCTGAACGGCTGATATCGTGTGCCCCAATGCCCGAAGGGAGTGATCTTTTCGGGCATTTTTTATGGAGGATGCCCCCGCATGAGGAGGCACCCTCCCCCCATGGGCAGTTCTCTGCCCGCTCAAATCTGATCGCGAGGTATTTTGATCTATGCACTGCAAACAGTTTTTTTCCCTGTCCGTCGCTTCCCTGCTGCTGGCTGCTGCCCTGACCGGCTGCGGGGCGTCCTCTTCCACTGCAAGCTCTGCCGCAGGCTCGGAGGCCGCTTCGTCCGTGGCCTCCTCTGCTGCATCCGAGACCGCTGCCGCCGCTCTGCCGGACGGCGTCTATACCGCCGAATTTGACACCGACAGCGGCATGTTCCACGCGAACGAAGCCTGCGATGGCAAGGGCACCCTGACGGTCGAAAACGGCACGATGACCTTCCACGTCAGCCTCGCTTCCAAGAAGATCGTCAACCTGTATGTCGGCATGGCCGCAGACGCCGACGCCAACAAAGCCGACTGGCTGCTGCCCACCACCGACACCGTCACCTACTCCGACGGCACCTCCGAAGAGGTCTACGGCTACGACATCCCCGTCGCCGCCGTGGACGAGGACTTCCAGCTGGCTCTTCTGGGCACCAAGGGCAAGTGGTACGACCACACCGTCAGCATCCGCAATGCAGAACCCAAGGCGGAAGCAGCTGCTGAGACGCCCGCAGACGGCGAATACAATGTGAATGTCGTGCTGGAAGGCGGTTCCGGCCGCGCCACGGTGGACAGCCCCGCTGCACTGACCGTGGCCGACGGCAAGATGACCGCCACCATCGTCTGGAGCAGCCCCAACTACGACTACATGATCGTGGACGGCGAGAAGTATCTGCCCACCAACACCGAGGGCAACTCCACCTTTGTGATCCCCGTTGCCGCGCTGGGCACGCCCCTCTCCGTCACGGCCGACACCGTGGCCATGAGCACCCCGCACGAGATCGAATACACCCTGACGTTCACGCTGGCGTAACGGCTCCCCCTTTGTGGGGTAGCTGCCGCCCGCGTGCCTTCGAAGGTGCAAGGCTGATACCATGAAACTGACCAGACAACAATTCTTAAAAGCGCTCCCCGCCTCTGCGCTTCTGCTGGCGGGCTGTGCGGCAAAGCAGACGGCCCCGGCCAACACGGAGGCGCTGGTGTTCGACCACGCCTATCCGCTGGACTACGCCCGGCAGTTCACCGCCGACTGCTACGAAGGCGGTTCTACCCTGCTGACCCTGACCGGGTCGGGGGAACAGCTCCTCGTCCTGCCGGAAGACGCCGCCGAGGTGGACGGCCTGCCCGCCGGAGTCACGGCCCTGCGCCAGCCGGTGCAGAATATCTATCTCGTCTCCACCTCGGTGATGGACCTGTTCCTCCATCTGGACGCGCTGGACTGCATTACCCTCTCCGGCACCCAGGCCGCCGGCTGGCATCTCGACGAAGCCAGAGCTGCCATGGAGGCCGGGCGCATCGCCTACGCGGGCAAGTACAGCGCCCCGGACTATGAGCAGATCCTCGCTTCCAACTGCGGCCTTGCCATCGAGAACACGATGATCCTCCACACACCGGAGGTCAAGGAGCAGCTGGAACGGTTCGGCATCCCGGTGGTGGTGGAGCGCTCCAGCTACGAGAGCAGTCCGCTGGCCCGGATGGAGTGGATCAAGTTCTGGGGTATCCTGCTGGGCCGGGAGACCCTTGCCGAGCAGGTGTTCCAAAAGCAGGTGGAGCGCATCCAGCCGCTTCTGGAGCAGGCCCCCACCGGCAAGACCTGTGCGTTCTTCTCCATCACGGCCAACAACCTCGCCAACGTCCGCAAGGGCGGCGACTATGTGGCCCAGATGATCGGGCTGGCCGGGGCCGATTATGTGTTCTCCGACCTGACCGACAGCGGCAATAACCTTTCCACCATGAACCTCCCGCTGGAGGATTTCTACGCCGGGGCAAAGGACGCCGATGTTCTCATCTACAACAGCACCATTGAAGGCATGGTCGCCACCATCGACGAGCTGGTGGCAAAATGTGCCCTGCTGGCCGACTTCCGGGCCGTGCAGAACGGGAACGTCTGGTGCACCACCCAGAGCTTTTTTCAACAGAGCATGGAGCTGGCCGATTTTGTGATCGACCTGCACCGCGTTCTGACCGAGGACGCCCCCGACGGCCTGCAATTCCTGACACCGGTGACGTAACTTTCCCAGAAAGGACCCGCATGACTACCAAAAAACGCCTCCTCTTCTCCTATGGCATCCTGGCCGTTCTGCTGGCGGTGCTCTTTGCCGCCAACCTCTTCTGGGGCAGCGTGGCACTGACGCCGGAGGCCGTGCTTTCGGCCCTGCTGGGCCGCGGGCAGGACGCGCTCTCGGTGCGCATCATCACCCAGCTGCGTCTGCCCCGCGCCGTGATGGTCGTGCTGCTGGGCGCAGCGCTCTCGGCGGCGGGCTATCTGTTGCAGACCTTTTTCGCCAACCCCATCGCCGGGCCCTTCGTCATGGGCATTTCCAGCGGGGCCAAGCTGGCGGTGGCGCTGGTCATGGTGGTGTTCCTGAACCAGGGGCTGCTCACAAGCTCCCTCACCCTCATCCTGGCCGCGTTCGCGGGGGCCATGGCGGCCATGGCCTTTGTGCTGGCGGTCTCCCGCCGGGTGCAGCGGATGAGCATTCTGGTCATCTGCGGCGTCATGATCGGCTACATCTGCTCGGCCATCACGGAATTTGTGGTGGCCTTTGCGCAGGACTCGAACATCGTCAACCTCCACAACTGGTCGCAGGGCAGCTTTTCCGGCATGACCTGGGGCAATGTCCGGGCGGCGGCGCTCGTAGTCCTGCCCGCGCTGGCGGCGGCGTTCTGCCTGTCGAAACCCATGTCCGCCTACCAGATGGGCGAGGCCTATGCCCAGAGCGTCGGCGTCAACGTCAAGCGGTTCTCCCGCACACTGGTGCTGCTCTCCAGCCTGCTGGCCGCCTGCGTCACGGCTTTTGCCGGGCCGATCTCCTTTGTGGGCATCGCGGTGCCGCACCTCGTCAAGCAGCTGCTGGGCAGCGCCCGGCCGCTGTTCGTCCTGCCGGGCTGCTGCCTGGGCGGGGCGGCGTTCTGCCTGCTGTGCGACCTCATCGCCCGCAGCCTGTTCGCCCCCACCGAGCTTTCCATCAGCGCCGTGACGGCGGTGTTCGGCGCACCGGTGGTCATCTGGCTGCTCATCCGCCGGAATCAGGAGGGTGCACGATGAACGAATTTTCCTGCGAGGCACAGGACCTCGCCGTCGGCTACGGCAAAGCGCCGCTGGCCGAGCATATCGCGCTGGGCGTCCGGCCGGGGCAGATCCTGACCCTCATCGGGCCGAACGGTGCGGGTAAATCCACCCTGCTCAAAACACTGGCGGGCCAGTTGGCCCCCATGGGCGGCGCGGTGCTGCTGGACGGACAGGATCTGACCGCCTACACCGGCAGCGCCCGCGCACAGCGGCTCGCCCTCATGCTCCCCCACACCCGCCGCACCGAGCTGACCACCTGCTTCGAGTTTGCCGCAGCCGGGCGCATCCCCTACACCGGGCGGCTGGGCCTCCTCTCCGAGGCAGACCGGCAGGCCGTGCGCGACGCGCTGGCTCTGGTGGGAGCTTCCGCTCTCGCGGAGCGGGACTTCAACTGCATCAGCGATGGCCAGCGCCAGCGCATCCTGCTGGCCCGCGCCATCTGCCAGCAGCCGGAGGTCATCCTGTTGGACGAGCCCACGTCTTTTCTGGACATCAAGGGCAAGATCGAGCTGCTGAGCATCCTGCAAACACTGGCCCACACGCAGCACCTTGCCGTCCTCGTCAGCCTGCACGAGCTGGACATGGCGCAGAAGATCGCGGACGCCGTGGTCTGCGTCTCCCCCCAGGGCGTCTCCGGCGTTCTGACGCCCCAGGAGGCTTTTGCGCCGGAGAACATCCAGACCCTCTACCGCCTGAGCCGGGAGCAGTACGAAACGCTGTTCGGCCCCCCGAAGCCTGCGAAGCCAAGATTCGAGCACTACGTCCGCAGCGGGCAGAAACTGCTGCGCTGCGGCTACACCACCGGCACCTGTG
>ERZ773168.3251-NODE-3251-length-11652-cov-2.833060_pt1 | contig 11652 bp, 8 predicted proteins | sample MGYA00511261_ERZ773168 | MGnify/ENA primary metagenome ERZ773168 (study PRJEB29015, sample SAMEA2737855) | human gut metagenome | biome: human gut; feature: human-associated habitat; material: faeces | place: China | collected 2012 ... | reverse complement strand
TTCGGAAGAAGGAAAACTTCACAGGGAGTTATTGGATCCGATCACCAGTCATGGAGTTTGTCCGGAGTGTAATGGGGCAAGATTGAATCAGAAGGTGTTGTCCTGCAAAATTGACGGGAAAAATATTGCAGATGTAATAAAACTTCCATTATCCGAGCTGCGTGCGTGGATTGACCAAATAGAAGATCCGCTTGCAAAAGATATTCAGGATACACTGCATACCAAACTGTCTGCACTTATAGATATCGGACTGGGATATCTGTCTCTGGACAGAGGGTTATCTACTTTATCTGGTGGAGAGATCCAGAGATGCAAGATTGCAAAATGCCTGAATTCCTCGCTTTCTGATTTGTTGTATATTCTGGATGAACCGAGTGCAGGGCTTCATAATCATGATATTGAGCGGATGCGCCGTGCACTGGAAAAATTGAGAGATGGTGGAAATACGGTTGTTCTGGTGGAGCATCACCGGAAAATGATCGAGATGGCTGATCACATTGTGGAAATGGGTCCGGAACCGGGAATGGCCGGTGGAAGAGTTTTATTTGAAGGCAGTTATAAGGAACTTTTAAAGAGTGATACGCCGACCGGAGAAGAGATGCGGCTTACTACTTCTCTAAAAGCAAAGGCAAGGGAAGCGAAAGGAATATGGCGGATGGAGCATATCCATCTTCACAATCTGAAGGACATTACCATCGAATTTCCAATAGGAAATCTGGTTGTGATCGCTGGTGTTGCCGGATCCGGAAAAAGTTCTCTGATGGAAAGCTTTTACCGCAGTATGGGAGAGGATGTAGTGTTCGTAAGCCAGCGCACAGCAGGTGCGAGTCTCAGATCCACTCCGGCGACCTATCTGGGAGTCGCAGATGAAATCCGGAAAATATTTGCAAAGCGGTGCGGCCAGAAGGCATCTTTGTTTTCTTTTAACGGCGCAGGAAAGTGTCCGGCATGTAAGGGAAAAGGAGTGATCGTATCGGATATGGCATTTATGGATGACATCGAGACGACCTGTGATGTGTGTAAAGGACTTCGGTATTCAAAAGAAGTTTTGCAATACGAAGTAGATGGAAAGAATATTGCGGAAGTGATGGATTTGACTGTTGCACAGGCAGGGGAATTCTTCAGGGGAACAAAGATCAGCGAAGCGCTGGAGCCTCTGGAAAAAGTAGGACTTTCTTATCTGCACCTGAATCAGGCACTTTCTATTTTATCCGGCGGAGAGTTGCAGCGAATGAAGTTTGCTTCCTATCTCGGAAGTAAAGACCGTATTTTCATTCTTGATGAGCCGACAAACGGATTGCATATCAAGAATGTCCGGAGTCTGTTAAAGCTTCTGAACCAGATGGTGGATGAAGGGAATTCCATTTTTGTTATTGAACATAACATAGAATTTATCAAATCCGCTGATTATGTGGTAGAATTAGGACCAGAAGGAGGAGATGCCGGAGGAAGACTGCTGTTTGTCGGTACACCGTCTGAGATGAAAAAGAGTGAAAAATCTGTCACGGCAGAATATTTATGATGATACCAGATTGCTCCATTTCCATTGCTACGCAATCCCCCTATTTATAATTATGAAAGATTTACAGAAACAGAAATATTTACCAAAAAGATAGAAAAAAAGGAGACAAACGTTATGAAACTAATGATTGCATCAGATATTCACGGATCCGCATATTATTGTCTGGAAATGCTGGATGCGATGAAAAAAGAATGTCCGGACAGACTGTTACTTCTGGGCGACATCCTGTATCATGGACCAAGAAATGATCTTCCGCTGGAATACGAACCCAAAAAGGTAATTAAAATGTTAAATGAAGTTAAAGAGAAATTATTCTGTGTACGCGGAAACTGTGACACAGAGGTAGACCAGATGGTACTGGATTTTCCAATCATGGCAGATTATGCAGTGATCCCGTGTGGCAACAGGATCATTTACGCTACCCACGGACACCATCATAACGTCATGACCCCAATCCCAATGCAGTCAGGCGATATTCTCCTACACGGTCACACCCACGTACCGGCCTGGGAACCATTCGGAAACGAGAACCTCTACTTAAATCCAGGCTCCGTTTCCATCCCAAAAGAAAACAGCGCCCACAGTTACATGATCCTGGAAGACGGTCTCGCCAAATGGAAAAACCTATACGGCGAAGTTTACCACGAACTTATGCTGTAGAAAAATCTATAATATAAGAAAAAGTAGAACCGAAAAACTATCAAATGGAAACATACAACACCTGAAAAAGTGAAAAACTTTTATCTTTGCGAAGAAGAGCCAGGACCTAAAAAATATAGTCAGATTCACTTTTTGCACAATGGAGATAAGACACAAAAATCATGGAAGCCTTTGCAGACATGATTTTCGCCCTAAGTGGCTTATCGGAATGGTTTGTGCAATGGACTTAGAACACATTTTTCAGGTCCTGGCGAAAATATTGAACAAAATAAAACCCCATAAATTGTCGACATTCGCCAATGTACATCCGACAATTTATGTAATAAAATGAAACTAAGAAAAGCAAAGGAGAGCCTAATAACATGAAAGCTTACGAAAGATTTTTAAACTACGTTCCGGTATGGACAACCAGTGATGAGACAAGCGATACTGTCCCGTCAGCAGACAGAGAGCTGGTACTGGCAAGAATGCTTGTAGAAGAGATGAAAGGTCTTGGAATCGCAGATGCAAGAGTGGACGACAAAGGATATGTATATGGACACATCCCTGCAACTCCTGGATGCGAAGACAAGCCGTCGCTTGGTCTGGTTGCGCATATGGACACTGTGGCAGATGCATCAGGGGAAAATATAAAGCCACAAATCATTGAGAATTATGACGGGAAGGACGTTGTCCTGAAAGGTTCCGGAGATATTCTGAAAGTAGATGAGTTCCCGTACCTTGCAGAATTAAAGGGCAGAACTCTGATCACAACTGACGGAACCACACTTCTTGGGGCAGATGACAAGGCGGGTATCGCAGAGATTCTTACCGTGGCAGAAGAGATCATCAAAGAAGGACTTCCGCATGGAAAGATCTGCATCGGATTTACACCGGATGAAGAGATTGCAAGGGGAGCAAAGCATTTTGATGTAGAAGGTTTGGGTGCTGACTATGCTTACACTTTGGACGGTGATGAGGAAGGCGAGATTCAGTTCGAGAATTTCAATGCATCGACTGCATTTATCACCATTCACGGTGTCAGCGTACATACGGGATCAGCAAAAGACGTGATGGTTAATTCACAGACCATTGCGACCGAGATCCACCAGATGCTTCCGGTAAATGAAAGACCGGAGACAACCGAAGGATATGAAGGATTCTATCATCTGGTCAGCGTGCAGGGAAATGTGACAACGACTAAGATGAAATATTTTATCCGTGATTTTGATCGCAGATCTTTTGACGCAAGAGCACAGAAACTTCGTGATATCGCAGAAGAGATGAATAAAAAGTACGGCGAAGGAAAAGTGGAAGTTGAGATTGTGGAATCTTATTACAATATGCGCGAAAAGATTGAACCGTGCATGCAGTTGATCGATTACGCAAAAGCAGCGATTGAGCATGCAGGTATTACACCAATCGTGTCACCGGTCCGTGGGGGAACAGATGGTGCAAGACTCAGCTTCAAAGGACTTCCGTGTCCGAATCTTGGAACGGGCGGACATGCATTCCATGGCGTATTTGAGCATATCACAGTAGAAGGAATGGATAAAGCAGTCCTTATTGTAAAAGACATCATTAGACAGTTTGCAGAATAAAGGGAAATTTAATAGAATTAAAGGAAATGTATGAAAATACGAGAGAGGTAAAATTATGTCTGATAATAAGAAAATCACAGTGGTGACGCTGGCATTTATGGCATTTTCAACAGTATGGGGATTTGGAAATGTATTGAACGGATTCATCTATTTTAACGGAATTCAGGTAATACTAAGCTGGGTTATGATGTTTGTGCTGTATTTTATTCCGTATTCACTGATGGTTGGGGAACTGGGATCGGCTTTTAAAAACAGCGGTGGCGGTGTAAACTCATGGGTTTACGATACAATAGGTCCGAAGGTAGCCTATTATGCAGGCTGGACCTACTGGGCATGCCATATTACGTACATTGCCAGCAAAGGAAGCGGAAGCCTGAAAGCCCTCAGCTGGGCAGTATTCCGTAACGCAGAGACTTATGATACATTCCCGACGATTGGCGTACAGATGGCAACACTGGGGGTATTCCTGATCGGATGTTTCATTGCGAGTAAAGGAATGAATCCGCTGAAAAAGCTGCTTTCTCTTGCCGGGACCAGTATGTTTGTAATGTCGATTTTATATATTATCATGATGCTTGCAGCACCGGCGATCAATCCTGGCGCAGACTATGTAACGATTGATTTCAGCCTGAAGAATCTGATTCCGAACTTTAATATCGGATATTTTTCATCGCTTTCAATCCTTGTATTTGCAGTCGGAGGATGTGAAAAAATTTCGCCTTATGTAAATAAAGTAGAAAATCCAAGCAAAGGCTTCCCGAAAGGAATCATTGCAATGACTGCTATGGTACTGGTATGCGCAATGCTGGGAACGATCGCGATGGGAAGAATGTTTGACCCGGTGGTAATTAACGCCAGTGAAGAATCTTTTAATTCTTATGCGGCAAATGGTTCTTACTGGGCATTCCAGAAACTGGGTGAGTACTATCACATTGGAGATACTTTCCTGATCATCTATGCACTCTGTAACCTGATCGGACAGTTTTCAATTCTGATCCTGAGTATCGATGCACCGCTGCGTATGCTTCTGGATAACGAAAAAACGGCACAGTATATTCCTTCGGGGCTTCGTAAAAAGAATAAATATGGTGCGTATTCCAATGGTATTAAACTGGTTTTGGTGCTTGCAGGGGCAATCATCGTAGTGCAGACCTTCCTTCCGGGAGCAGCAGCGGTTCTCCAGCAGCTTACCAGGCTGAATTCCGTATGTATGCCGCTTCGTTATACCTGGGTATTTGTGGCTTACATTGCGCTTCGTAAGGCATATGACCGGATTCCGGCAGAATACCGTTTTGTGAAAAATCAGAAGATCGCATACTTCTTCGGAGGATGGTGTTTATTTGTGACACTGATCTGTTGTATAATGGGAATGTATAACAAAGATCCATTTACCTTTGCAATGAATGTGATCACACCGGTAGTGCTGACTGCACTTGGAATTATCATGCCGAAGCTTGCCGAACGTGAACGTGCAAAAGAATCTGGAAAATAAAGGGCTGAAATGCCAGGAGGAACATTATGGATAACCAGACAATTAAAGAACTCACATCATTTATAAAGAACTCGCCGACTGCTTTCCATGCAGTAAAATCAATCCGGGATATTCTTACAAAAGAAGGATTTCAGGAGCTGAAAGAGTCGGAAAAATGGAAAATAGAAAAAGGCGGAAAATATTATGTGACCCGCAACCATTCCAGCATTCTTGCATTTAAAGTCGGAAACCAACTGGATGAGTACAGCTTTCATGTAACTGCGTCCCACAGTGACTCACCGACCTTTAAGATCAAAGAGAATGCAGAGATAGAGGTGAAGAAAAAATACACCGTTCTGAATACAGAAGGCTATGGCGGAATGATCTGCTCTACCTGGTTTGACCGTCCGTTATCGGTAGCAGGGCGCGTAATTGTAAAGACGGACAGTGGAATGGAGACCAGACTGGTCAAGGTAGAAAGAGATCTTCTGATGATTCCAAGTCTTGCAATCCATATGGACCGCGCAGTCAATGAAGGCCGTGCGATCAACAAACAGGTAGACATGCTTCCGGTTTTTGCTGGATCGGCAAAAGAACCAGGTGAGATGAAAAAACTGATCGCAGAAGAGCTTGGCGTAGAAGAAGAGAAGATTTATGGTATGGATCTGTTCCTGTATAACCGGATGGAGCCATCTGTATGGGGAAGAGAGAATGAATTCTTATCCTGCCCACAGCTGGATGATCTGCAGTGTGCGTTTGCGTCACTGAATGGTTTCCTAACAGGAGAAAATGAAAAGAATATCAATGTATTTGCCTGCTTTGACAATGAAGAGGTTGGATCAGGAACCAAGCAGGGAGCAGCATCGACACTGTTGTCGGATGTGCTTTGTCGGATCAACAAGGCACTGGGAAAGGATGAGGAAGATTTCTATCGTGCAGTTGCCGGAAGTTTTATGCTGAGCTGTGATAATGCACATGCAGTACACCCGAATTATCAGCAGAAGACGGATGTAAATAACTGTAACTATATGAACGAAGGAATCGTGATCAAATCTCATGCCGGTCAGAAATATACCAGTGATGCAGTAAGTATTGCGATTTTCAAGGCAATCTGTGAAAAGGCAGGTGTACCGGTGCAGTTTTTTGCCAACCGTTCGGATGCGGCAGGTGGAAGTACACTGGGAAATATTGCAATGGCGCAGGTATCCATGAATACCGTGGATATCGGACTTCCGCAGCTCGCAATGCATTCGGCTTATGAGACTTCCGGTGTAAAGGATACCGGTTATCTGATCGAGGCATCCAAAGAATTTTACAGCTGTCATATCAAGGCAGCAGGCGATGGTGTGTTTGAAATTGTATAAAGAAGTATTTGCAGGGAGTTCCGGAAGAACTCTCTGCAAGTTTTTTTGAATCTGGAAGAAGGCATATTTCGAGGAACGATAGAAAAATAAAATTCAGAGTGCATTCTAATTTTTTTATAGACAGGAAAGAAAATGTCCTGTTATAATAATTATGGTGTCAGATCACCGAAATGGCAGAGAATGAGTAACAAGGTTGGGTAAAAGGAATGGCAGAATTAATATATCGAACATTAAGAGAAAATATTGCAGATATTATTCGGAAGAGGATCATTTACCAGGAGCTGGAGCCGGGACAGAAGATTGTGGAACAGGATCTGGCAAAGGAATTTAAGACGAGCAGGGCTCCGATTCGTGAGGCACTTAGACAGCTGGAAAATGAAGAACTTATAGAATATGTAAGAAATGCAGGATGCTCTGTAAAAGAAATTACACTGGAAGAATCATTTGAAATTTATCTTATGCGGGCGAATTACGAAACCATGGCAGTGAAGCTGATGGGCGGAAACGTTCCGGAGGATACCATTTGCCGGATGGAAGAAGTGCTGGAAAAAATGAAAAAACTGGATGAAGAGCAGTTTGACCAGGTTTTTGTCTATGATAACCAGATGCATGGACTGCTTGTAGAGATGACTGGTATGACAAGGCTCTATAAAGCATGGAAAGAGCTGAATTATGGAAATATTGTTACGGGCTTCAGCCTGAGCACGGATAAAAAGCGTGTGGTAGAAAGACAGTATCCGATTCATAAAGAACTGGTGGATGCCTGCAGGGAAAAGAACAAGGAGAAAATCTGTCACGTTCTTTCCGATCATTACATGAGAACGATCCGAAGGCTTTTGAAAGAGCAGGGATTGTCGGAAGAGGATTCCGGGTTTTCATTTGATTTTCTTGTCTAGGATACAGAGAGAGGAAAGGTTACAGGCTTCACATAGTAAATGAATAAATATTAATAATGAAGAGATGTGGATAGTAATATTCCACATCTTTTTTTGCTGTATTTTGTTGAATTATAACAAAAAAAGAGTGTAAGACATGAGCTGTATTGAAAAAGTGGTGAAGTTATGCTATATTACTTATAAAGAATGACGATTGTCGACAGTCGCCAAAAAAGAAAGGAAATAAAAAGTAATGGGAAAAGCACAGACTAATGAAAAACATCCAAAAGGCTTTTATGCCTGTTGTATCACGTTTATGTTTGAACGCCTGGCATTTTACGGAGCAAAGCCAATCTTGCTGTTATTCCTGATCACTGCAACTTTGCAGGGTGGTCTTGGTATTGAGCGAACAGATGCAGCAGTAATGGCAGCGAATCTGACAGCGTACACCTACATGGCACCGCTGATCGGAGGAATTATCTCTGACAGATGGCTGGGAGCGAGATATGCGATCTCTCTGGGATATATTATCATGGCAATCGGATATCTGGTAGGCTGGAAGGCAACAGGTCCGGGAATGGTCAATCTGATGATCATTCTTGTATCGATTGGAACCGGTCTTTTCAAAGGAAACTTAAACGCTCTGATTGGAAGACAATATCAGAACAAAGAGCTTCTGGATGCTGCATTTTCCATTCAGTATTCTTATGTAAATGTTGGGGCTTTCGTAGGTTCACTGCTTACCGGATTTTTGTATCTCCACTTATTCAAAAAAGGCGATGTGCTTGGATTCCGTCAGTGCTTCTTTGTGGCATCGATCTGGTGCATCGTTGGTCTGGTATGGTTTGTGCTGAACTGGAAAAATCTTCAGGGACAGGGTGTGAAACCATTCAAGTATCTTACGGATGAGAATGGAAATGTGATCGGGTCTACCGAAAAGAAAGACGATGGGAAGAACGACAAGCAGCCGCTTACAAAATTGGAAAGAAACCGTATGATAGCGATCATCCTTGTATCGGCACTCTCCGTTATCTTCTGGCTGTTCTACTATCAGCAGGATCTTGCGCTTGTCATTTATATGACCGATTATGTGAAGATGAGTATTGGCTCTTTTGACATTCCGCCGTCATGGGTTACTACTACATGGAACGGACTTTTGTGTGTCGTTCTTGGTGGTGTGATGGCAGCCATCTGGAAGAAACTTGCAGAGCGTCCGCAGGGCGATATGAATATGTTTAAGAAAGTAGCACTTGGCTTCCTTTTTGTAGGACTTGCGTTTGGAGTAATGGTTGTATGTGAACTGGTTCGCGGAGTTGGCACAGATGCTTCTGTAAAAGCAAGCGTTTTCTGGCCATTCCTGTTTGTAACGGTTATTACAATCGGAGAGATGTGTTTCTCACCGTTGCGTAATGCATTTGTAAGTAAGTATGCACCGAAGAAATATCTCTCACTTTTGATGGGAGTTATCGCAATTTCTACATTTGGGGCAAACAAGTTAAGCCCGTTTGTACAGGCATTTATTGAAAAATTTGATGTGTTCCCTGTATTTGTCGGAATCACAGTCATTATGTTAGTATTTACAGCACTTATCTTCCTGGCTAACAAGAAGCTGAACAGCCTTGTTGAAGGAAAAGAAGAAGCTTAAATGATTCTGCCAAAAAGAGAAAAAAGAAGTCCGGTGATCGAAGGAAAGATCACCGGATTTTCTTTTAACCGAGCATTTCGATAAATGCCCCGAGTCTTGTATTGATCTGTGCCTGGTCACCAGAAGAATAGTCTGTATTGATCGCAATATACGGAAGTCCTTTTTCTTTGGTGACAAAGGTGCGGATCGCATCGGACTCAATGGCAAAGGTATGACATGCCTGCAGAAGGACCTCAACGACACCATCTACCTGATATTCATCAATCTGAGCATCAAGCGCCTCGAGACGTCCCGGGTTCGGACTCATGACCGAACAGTTTACACGAAGATATTTTTCGGCGATTGCAGTGATTGGATCCTTTGTCTCATCAATCGGATCTTTTTTCTCACGTGGACCGCAACAGTTCTCAAAGCCGACAACATCTGCTCCGAGTTCTTCAATCTGGCGTACAATTTTGTCGATCACGCCGGTGGTCGGACATCCGGTAATGAGAACTCTCGGACGGGATGGTTTGCCTTTATATTCCTTTTCATAAAGCTCTTTAAGCTCAGCGGTACGGTGTTCCAGGTATTTGATTTTTTCTTCCAGATCAACCGTGAATTCGTTCGAGGAAATAACCGTATTGATCTCATAACCGGTAATCGGAGTCGGTTTTAAGCGTCCAATCTCAAAGAAGTCAAGGACGGCCTTGCGTTCCCGGTTGCGAAGATGGATTGCTTTGCGGATTTGCTCATCTGTGATCCTTATGTGATAGAAATCCTCCAGATCTTCTTTGAAGCTGATTACCTCCTGTTTCCAGAATTCCAGCGCACCGCGGCCTGTTTTTCCTGGCGGAAGCTGCATAATATGGCAGTGCTTAAGCTCGGACATCAGTTCATACATTTTCTTTTTTCCATCGCAGGTTGTCTCTGCGAGCACCATGTCCGAAAAATAGAAGAATGGACAGCGGTCAGCGAGGGCGGCACCGTAGCTTGCCTTGATCAGAGGACAAAGGTTCTGTGGCAGTCTGGTCTCTGCAATCGGGATATTGTCATCTCCGATCCCGCAAAGTACAACTGCAGCTGCGTCTGCAGCTTCAATCAGTTCCCATGGGGTGTAGGTACAGAAAACTCCGACAATTCTGCGCCCGGACTCCTTCAGCTCTTTCATTTTCAGAAAAGCATTCTTTCTTGCTTCCGGATAGGTTTCAAAATCTTCCGGTAATTTTAAATTGGTCATTTTCAGATCTCCTTTTTTAGAAATGATAGTTTTATCATAAGTGTTTTTAAACGAGATGTATAATTGATATTTTTTATAAAGAAGGAAATTTAAAGATGTTTTCAATGGAAATTCTTAAGAATTCATGATGCCAGGAGGATAGCATTGTGATTGGATTCAAAATAAGGTATATTGAAAACAGGAACGTAAAGTAGAGCGAAAAGAAAAGGAGAACATTTATGGGGGCATTGATTCATATAGAAAATATGAAGAAAATCTACAATCCGGGTGAGAATGAAGTTCGTGCGCTTGACGGGATCGATCTGGATATCGAAAAAGGAGACCTGGTTGCGATTGTGGGACATTCAGGCTCGGGGAAATCAACGCTGATGAATATGCTTGGCTGTCTGGATACACCGACTTCCGGTAAGTATGTTCTGGACGGGCAGGATGTGGCGAGTATGACAGATAATCAGCTTGCAGATGTGCGGAATAAAGAGATCGGTTTCATTTTCCAGGGATTCAACCTGATCAGTAATCTGGATGCAGTTGGAAACGTAGAGCTTCCGCTGGTATACCGCGGGGTGTCAAAAAATGAGAGAAAGCAACTTGCGATGGAAGCCCTGAAAAGTGTCGGCCTGGAAGACCGGATGAAGCATAAGCCGAATGAAATGTCCGGAGGACAGCAGCAGAGAGTTGCGGTGGCAAGAGCGGTTGCCGCAAAACCGCCGATCATTCTTGCCGATGAACCGACCGGCAATCTGGATACGAAATCAACACAGGAGATCATGGAAATCCTGAAAGAACTGCACAGGTCAGGCAGAACGGTTATTATCATCACACATGATGAAGAGATTGCCAGTCAGGCACACCGGGTGATCCGGATACTGGATGGCAGGATTGAAGAAGATTATTGTAACAGGTAATGCACAAAGTTAAAGTTCGTTTTGGATTTCAACTAATCTTTTAAAATGCAACATTTTCGTTTACCTTTCCAGGTAAATGCGGTAAAATAAAAGAAAAAGGGATCTGGCATCAAAAGCCAGATAAGACAGGAGGGTTTTTGTATGAAGATGATTATGGCGATCCTGCATAAGGATGATGAACTGGAGACGATAGAGGAACTGAATATTGCCGGATACATGGTAACAAAGCTGGCTACAACCGGTGGATTTCTGAAGAAAAAGAGCACCACGATCATGGTTGTAGTGGATGATGAGAAGGTAGCAGAGGCACTGAAGATTATCAAGAAGAATTCTGGCGAAAGAAAGACGATCACTTATGCAAACCCGGCATTGATCTCAGGACAGAGCAGCATGAGCGCAGCACCGTCCGTT
>ERZ773168.3249-NODE-3249-length-11659-cov-34.771630_pt1 | contig 11659 bp, 10 predicted proteins | sample MGYA00511261_ERZ773168 | MGnify/ENA primary metagenome ERZ773168 (study PRJEB29015, sample SAMEA2737855) | human gut metagenome | biome: human gut; feature: human-associated habitat; material: faeces | place: China | collected 2012 ... | reverse complement strand
CGGTGGCGATGTTATAGATCAGCTCCTGGATCAGAACGGTCTTGCCGACACCGGCGCCGCCGAACAGGCCGATCTTGCCGCCCTTGGCGTAGGGGCAGATCAGGTCAACCACCTTGATGCCGGTCTCAAGGATCTCGGTGGTGGACTGCTGCTCCTCGTAGCTGGGAGCGGGACGGTGGATGGGCCAGTAGGCATCCGGGGTGGGGGCGGGCTTGTTATCCACAGGCTCGCCCAGCAGGTTGAACACGCGCCCCAGACACTGGTCGCCTACGGGCACCTTGATGGACTCGCCGGTGTCCACGGCATCTGTGCCGCGCACCAGACCATCGGTGCTGCTCATGGCAATGCAGCGTGCCACATTGTCGCCGGTCAGCTGAGCGACCTCCACCACCAGCTTCTGGCCGTGGTTGTCGATCTCAATGGCGTTGAGCAGCTCCGGCAGCTCGCCATCCTTGAACTGGATGTCCAGCACCGGGCCAATGACCTGGATCACCTTGCCGATATGTTTTTCGGACATAGGCTACAACTCCTTCTTGATAGGTTTTTCCGCTCAAGCTCCCCCTTTGGGGGAGCTGCCGCCGTCAGGCGGCTGAGAGGGTTTTAGTTCTCCGCGCCGGCCACGATCTCGGTGATCTCCTGCGTGATGGCAGCCTGACGGGCACGGTTATAATACAGGTTGAGATGGTCGATCATCTCGCCGGCGTTCTTGGTGGCAGCGTCCATGGCGGTGCGGCGGGCAGCCAGTTCGCTGGCCACGCTCTCGCACACAGCACCGTAGACGACACCCGCCACATACTCCGGGATGATCGCGCTGAATACTTCCTCGCTGCTGGGCTTGTACAGGATCTGACTGCGGCGCGCCTCCGCCTTCTGCTGCTCGGTGGGCTCCATAGCCAGCGGCAGCACCTCGATGGAAACAGCCGTCTGGGTCATCATGGAATCGAATCGGGTGTAGCAGAGCTTTACAGCGTCAAACTCGCCCTTGCGGTACCCTTCGGTGATCTGGCGCGCCAGCTGGAAGCACTGTCCCACCGATACATCGGCGGCCAGCAGCACCTCCTGCGTGAACAGTTCGGCTTCGTGGTGGGCAAAATATTCTGCCGAGCGCTTGCCGATGGGCAGCACCTCCACATTGCCGCTTTCCTGTGCAGCCAGCTTGAGCACATTGGCGTTGTAACCGCCGGCAAGGCCGCGGTCACCGGCAATGACCACCAGCAGCGTACGCTTGATCTCGCTGCGGCGCAGGTAGGGGTTGCGGGCCCGGGGGTCCGCTGCCGCGATCTCGGTCAGGGTCTTGTACAGCGTTTCAAAATAGGGTCGGCTGTGCTCGACCCGCTCCTTGGCACGGCGCATTTTGGAGGAAGCCACCAGCTCCATGGCCTTGGTGATCTGCATGGTGCTCTCTACGCTTTTGATGCGCAGCTTGATGTCCTTCATGGAACCAGCCATGCGTTACGCCTCCTTCCCTTTAATGCGCCTTGACAAAGCTTTCGGTGTACCGGGTCAGCACGGCTTTGAGCTGCTCCTCGGTGTCCTTATCCAGATTGCCGGTGGTGCGGATGGTGTCCATCACGGCAGCCCCGGCGGCATCGTTGTCCAGATACTCGTAAAGGCTCTTCTCGTACTCTGCCACATCCGGCACCTTGACGTTGACAAGATAATCGTGGATGGTGGCGTACAGGATGGCGACCTGCTTTTCCACAGGCACGGGTGCGGAGCGGTTCTGTTTGAGCACCTCCACGATGCGTTCGCCCTGTGCCAGACGCGCCTTGGTGTCGGCGTCCAGATCAGAGCCGAACTGTGCAAAGGACTGCAGCTCGCGGTACTGGGAGTAGATCAGCTTCAGGGTGCCTGCCACCTTCTTCATGGCCTTGATCTGGGCGTTGCCGCCGACACGGGACACCGAGATACCGGGGTTGACTGCCGGCATAACGCCGGAGTGGAACAGCTCGGTCTCCAGGAAGATCTGACCATCAGTGATGGAGATAACGTTGGTGGGGATGTAGGCGGAAACGTCGCCCGCCTGCGTCTCGATGATAGGCAGAGCCGTCAGGCTGCCGCCGCCCAGCTCGTTGGAAAGCTTGGCAGCGCGCTCCAGCAGACGGGAGTGCAGATAGAAAACATCGCCGGGGTAAGCCTCGCGTCCCGGGGGACGGCGGATCAGCAGCGACAGGGCGCGGTAAGCCACAGCGTGCTTGGAAAGGTCATCGTAGATGATGAGGACGTGCTTGCCCTGCTGCATGAAGTATTCGCCCATGGCGCAGCCGGAGTAAGGGGCGATATACTGCAGGGGAGACAGCTCGGAGGCGGTAGCGGACACCACGATGGTGTAGCCCATGGCACCGGCTTCGGTCAGGCTCTGCACAAGGTTTGCCACGGTAGAGCGCTTCTGACCGATGGCAACGTAAATGCAGATAACGTCCTTGCCCTTCTGGTTGATGATGGTATCGGAGGCGATGGTGGTCTTGCCGGTCTGGCGGTCACCGATGATCAGCTCGCGCTGACCGCGTCCGATGGGGATCATGGAGTCGATGGCCTTGATACCGGTCTGCAGCGGCTCTTTGACGGGCTGGCGCTCGATGATGCCGGGAGCGCGGCTCTCAATGGCGCGGTACTCGGTGGTCTCGATGGGGCCGGCGCCGTCGATGGGCTGGCCCAGTGCGTTGACCACGCGGCCGATCATGGCATCGCCCACCGGCACGGAAACCACCTTGCCGGTGCGCTTGACGATGCTGCCTTCTTTGATGCCGGCATCCGAGCCCAGCAGCACGATGGAAACGGTATTTTCCTCAAGGTTCTGGGCCATACCGTATTCGCCGTTGTCAAACTGGAGCAGCTCGCCTGCCATGCACTTTTCCAGACCGCTGGCCCGGGCGATGCCATCGCCCACCATAATGACCGTGCCGGTCTCGCTCTGCTCGATGGCATTTTCGTAATGCTTGATCTGCGCACGGATGATCTTGGAGATCTCTTCAGGTTTCAGTTGCATCTTTGTTTGTTCACCACTCAATTCATAATAGTCATTTCGGGTGGAAATTCGTTCTGTGCTCTGCCCCGTTTGCAAAGGGCAGGGAAAAAGTTACAAAGTGACCGCCGCAATATCCCGGCGCAGGGAGGCAAGGCGGTTCCGGACGGTGCCGTCCAGCTCGGTGCCCTCGATATCCAGCCGGATACCGCCCAGCACCTTGGCATCCACCTTGGTTTTAAGGTCGATGGTCTTGCCGGTCAGGCTTTCCAGTTTGGCGTGCAGCGCCGAGCGCTGCTGCTCTGTCAGCGGGACAGCCGAGATGGCCGTAGCTTCCAGAATACCGTGCGCCTGATTGTAGCGGATGCGGTAAGCCCGTGCGCAGCCGGACAGCTCCCGCAGGGTGCCCTTCTCGCACAGGATCTTTAAAAAGTTCAGCACATAGAGGTGGACCTGCCCGCGCAGGGCTTCGTCCAGCAGGCCGCAGCGCTCCTTTTTGGGGATGCTGGGGGTGCTGAGCAGCCGCAGGTAGTCCGGGTTTTGCTTCAGAAGCTGTTGCACCTCGTCAAGTTCGCCCAGAATGCGGGTCTCCAGCCCTTCCTCTGCCGCCAGATCGTACAGACTGCCGCCGTACATCTTTGCAGTTTCGGTCATGATGCTTCACCCACGTTTTTGATAAATTCGTCGATCAGGTCTTTGTGGTCCTTCTCGCTGATCTCGCGCTCCACCACCTTGGATGCGATCTCCATGGCGATGCCGCCGATCTCGTCCTTGACCTCGTTCACGGCCTTCTTGCGCTCCTGCGCAATGTCGGTCTCGGCCTTCTGCTTGAGGGCAGCAGCCTGGGCACGGGCCTCGCCCACGATCTCTTCGGAGCGGGCAGCGGCGGTCTTTTGGGCACTTGCCACGATCTGGTTGGCCTCGGTGCGGGCGTTCTGCAGGTTCTGCTCATACTCCGCCTTCATGGCCTCAGCTTCCTCCCGCAGCTTCTTGGCGTCCGCGATCTCGCTGTCCGCCTTGGCCTTGCGGTCGGCAATGACTTTCTTGACCGGATTCAGCAGGAACTTTTTAAAGATCAGCATCTGGATCATCAGGTTGCAGATCTGGGCCAGAAAGGTCCAGCCATCCAGGGTGATCAGCGCCTGGTACACTTGTTCCATAAGCGTCTCCTTTCGTTCGGTTTTCAGAGTAAAACGCTTATGCCAGGTACTTCATGAACATACCGGGTGCCAGGAAGATCAGCAGCAGGCCGGTGACAAAGCCGTAAATACCGGTGGTCTCGGAAAGGGCAACGCCCAGGATCAGGGTGCTGGTCACGTCGCTCTTGCACTCGGGCTGACGGCCAACGGCCTCACAGGCAGCAGCAGCAGCGTTGCCTTCGCCAATGCCGGGGCCGATGCCGGCGATCAGAGCACAGCCTGCGCCGATGCCGCAGCCTGCCAGAGCGATACCACGAGCCAGGTACTGGAAGTCAGTCATAAGATTTGTCCTCCTAAAAGAAAGATGTTGTGTTGTGGAGATGCCGGGAGCGTTACTCTTCGCCGGCAGCACGTTTGATGAAGATTGCGGTCAGGGTACAGAAAATGAACGCCTGGATGCAGCCGCCGAACCAGTCAAAGTACAGGCCGGTAAAGGCCGGGATACCGATCTGGAACAGCTGGATCTGGCCCAGCACCCCGGGCAGCCAGCCAAAGAGCACATGGCTCAGGCTTGCCAGGGCCCAGTACAGCAGTGTGGAGATGACCGTACCGGACAGGATGTTGCCAAAGTGACGGAACGCCATGCTGACGGGGGTGGATACCTCCGACAGCACGTTGATGGGTGCCATGATGAAGATGGGGTCCAGCAGACCCTTGAGGTAGCTGAGGATGCCGTTCGTTTTGATCTTGTAATACATGATCAGAACGAACACCACGATGGCCCAGGCCGCCTCGGTGTTCAGGTCCGCCGTGGGGCTCCACAGGCCCACCACACTGATCAGGTTGCACCCGATGCTCAATGCGAAGATCGAGCCGATGAGCGGGATATACTGGTCAAAGTGGAAGCCCATGTTGTCGTGCACGAACTGGTCCAGCCGCGTGACGATGAACTCCGCGGCCGCCTGCCGTTTGGACACGTTTTCCAGCTTGAGGCCATGCCCCAGCCAGATGGCCAGACCCGAAAGCAGCGCCATCACGATCCAGGTACTCACAAGGGTCTGGGTGATCTTGAAGTCGCCCAGCAGCGGGATGTTGGTATGGATGGTGTACAGGATCTTTGCGCCGTTCAGTTCCATTTGTTAGGTTTCACCCCCTTCGTCACGGGTTCCATCCGCCTGCGCCGGGGCAGGGGCGGGGTCGTCCTCCACAGAGACGTCCACCGGCTCCTGCGGGGCCGCAAGCGGCTTGTACTTGCCGGTTATTTGCAGATAGTAAATGGTAACACGCGGAAAAAACAGCGGAAGCACACCGGCAAACGGCTGGAAGCAGGGGGCCGCAATGGCCACCACCACCCACACCGCCTGCAGCAGCATGCGGCTGTTGTAGGATAGCTGTAAGGTCGCTTTGCGCTTTTTTTCGTCCGGCTCGTCAATGATCTTCTGCACCACAAAGCAGATGCCGGCAAAATTGCCGATGGCCACGGCCGCGCCCACAAGGCTGGCCAGCACCACCGTGTAGTCGAACCTGACCCACCCCACCAGATGCAGTGCTGCGAACAGCACCCACATGGCTGCGGTGCAGATGGCTGTGCCTCCGGCGATACGCAGCAGCTGCTTTCTGGATTCCGGCTCCAGTTTCATAAAAAAGCCCTCCATTACTGGTGGGAGTTGAAGCCCACCCGGTGATTTTTTTCCTTTTTGGAGCGGTCCAGGCGCTCTTTGCAGAACACCCAGAAATTTTGCGCTCCCGCCGCCAGCCCCAGCAGCACCGCCGGCAGGAACAGCCATTCCGGCCAGTTCCAGCGTTCCACGGCCCACCAGCACCCCGCCAGGCACAGCACCAGCGGCAGAAGCATGTTCAGGCCCAGCTGGGTCAGCCAGACCAGATCCTCCAGTGCCTTGTACCAGCCTTTCAATGCGGTTTTCCCTCCCAGTGCGGCCTGTGATGCAGCATCCAGTATCTGGATATTCTGCCAGCATCCGGCGGCAGCAAAAATTCTTATGTGCCTAGTATAATTCAATCCGGCTGTTTTTTCAATTGATTTTCCACTGATTTTTGGCAAATCTTCATAGTTCCGCCACAGTCTCTTCACAGTTGTCCGCCTGTGGTGGAGTTTGTGCGCCTGCGGCCCCATCAATACCAAAACTTTGCCCAAAAGTTTGTGCAGGATGCAAAAAAGCCGCCCGGCTCATGAAAGAACCGGGCAGCTTTCAGCTTATTTTATGCGGGCAGCAGGCTCAGTCAGCCTTGCGCTGGATCCAGATCTGGGTGCCAAAGAAGGGGTTGGCGGTACCCAGGCACAGGCCCTGGTCGGTGGTGGCAAACACACGCAGACCATGGTTGTAGGGGTCCCCAAAGCCATCAATGGTAATGGTCTCAAAGTTGACGCCATCCTCGGTAACGTACAGGTCAAAGCCACGCTTTGCCGTCCGCAGATAGTTCAGCAGCTTGATCGCACTGGCCATGTTCCGCACCGTGATGTTCTTGAACACAAAGTTATAAGAGAACTTGATGGTCTGAGCCAGGGTATCGGGGTTGCCGGTGCCGTTGGGGTCCACCGTTGCCAGGGCCTTCATCAGGGCCTTCAGGTAGTTCCACTGGTCCTTCCACTCGGAGGGGGTCCGCTTCAGCAGGTTGCCGTTGACGAACTGACCAAAGCACTCCAGCAGGCTGCTGGCATCGTGGGTGCCCACATACAGCTTGCCGTCGTAGACCTCCATGCGCCAGATGTACTGGTTCTCGTTGCGGCCAAAGCCGGACTTCAGGCCGGAGAGACTGCCGTTGGGGAACATCTTGGTGGAGTTGCCCACCACCAGCTCCATGTTCTCGTTCTTGTCCATGCGGTACAGGTTCACGGACTGGTCCAGGTTGGCGTTGAGGAACCGGCAATCCAGGCCGCCGCCAAACTGGCCGTCGGCGTTTTTACCGGTCTTGGAGAACAGGATCCGCTCCAGCGCGATCTCCTCGTCGTTGTACTCGCCGATGTACAGGTAATCGTTAAACACCATCAGGTTGGCTGCGCCGGAACGGGTGCGCTCCGGGTCGATGCCAAAGGTGTACCGGGCACCGTCCTTTTTCTGGTCACCAGCCACAGGGGTCCAGGTAAAGGTGCCGTCGGCATTCCGGTCGCCACGCACCAGTGCAAAGGACTGCATGGTGTTTTTGTTGGGCATATTGTCCAGGGTGCCGGTGCAGATGGAAACATACAGGCTGTTGTTGTACTCCACCATATCCCAGATGCTGCCGCCGTAGATGCTGTCGGCATAGCGGTAAGCCGGGTAGTTGAACAGGCTCTCGGAATCTGCGATCTGGGTAAAGCCCTTCTCCGGATCGGAGGAGATCAGCAGGGTGGCACTGCTCTTGCCGGTGGTGGCGTCCATGGTCACGTTGCTGATGACCAGCTGGTCCTGATAGACGCACATGCCACGGATGCCGGTGCTGATGCCCTCCTTGTAGGCTGCAGCGTAATCCTGCACACTGTTCAGGCCTGCATACACGACCTTGCATTCGTCCGTCTCCGGGTCCACCTGCCACACGCTGGGCAAAAAGCCAATGCCGCCGCCGCCCACGCTGCCGCAGAAGTACAGCTTGCCGTGGTACTCGATGGCATTGCGGAACAGGGGGGTGTGACCGTTGAGGGTGCCGGACATCAGCACCTTGGTCTCGCCGGTCTTGGTGTTGATCTTGACCAGCACGCCCTTGGGTTTGCCGCCGTCGGCTTCTTCCAGGAAGAAGGTGCCGTTGTAGAGGGCATCAAAGGTGGCCTTCAGGACCCTGTCATCGAACTCGTCCCCCAGGCTGCTCTTCATCAGAGAGAGGGTGTTGCCGATGGCTGCGTAGCAGGTGCCCACATAGATCCAATCGCCGTAGCCCACAGCAGCCCATGCGTAGTTCTGGCCCCGGTCGCCGGCATTGTAGCCCTCAGCCTCCGGGTCGGTCACCACGTCCACTGCCCCATCGCCCAGATAGTCCACAACGCCGTCTGCCGTCTTGACGTCCTTTTCCGGGTGAGAGAGCTTTTCAAACGTATAGCCGTTTTTGTTGTAGTAGAAGGTGTTGCTGTCCTCCAGGGACTCAACCGAGGTCAGATCTTCCCAGGTATTGACCTCTGCAGCAGCCTCTGCACCCTCCGCAGAAGCCAGAAGCTGCACCGGCAGAGCGGACAGCATAGCCGCTGCCAGCACACCGCTGATCACACGTTTCCAGTTCATAATATTCTCCTCTTTATGCCACTGCAATTTCTCCATACCTATTATGAAGAAATTGTTAAAAACTACCTCAGTATAGCACACAATTTCCCAGGGCACAAGGATGTTTTTCAACAAAAGACCGCTTTTTTCGAAAAAATTTGGGCAAAAACGCAAAAAAGCCGCCCAGCTCCGGAGAGTCGGGCGGCAAAAATCAGGGTCAGAACCGTTTTACCAGAGGTTGGCGGTCTCGTTGTACAGGCCCTCGTAGCTCTTGGCGGAGACGTCCCAGCTGAAGTCGCACTCCATGCAGTGATGCACCAGGTTGTGCCAGTTTTCCTTGTTGTTGTAGGCATCCTGTGCGTGGCAGCAGGCCTCGTACAGCTCGTGGGCACTGTAGCCGGCAAAGGTGAAGCCATTGCCGTCGCCCATGGTGCTGTCGTGGATGGAGTCGCGCAGACCGCCAGTCTCACGCACGATGGGAGGCGTGCCATAACGGCAGGCCACCATCTGGGCCAGGCCGCAGGGCTCGCTCTTGGACGGCATAATAAAGGCGTCTGCACCGGCGTAGATCTCCTGCGACAGGGCCGGCTCGAAGCCGATGTAGGTGCCCACACGGCCCGGGTGACGGGCGCACAGTTCGGAGAAGAAGTTCTCGTACTGGCTCTCGCCGCTGCCCAGGATCACCAGCTCGATGCCGCGGTCCACCAGACCGTCGGCGACGCTCTGCACCAGGTCAAAGCCCTTCATGCCGACCATGCGGCTGACCATGCCAAAGACGGGGCTGCCGTCCTTGTTCAGGCCGAACCTGTCCTGCAGGGCCTCCTTGCACTTTGCCTTGCCCTCTTCAAAGTTGTCGATGCTGTAATTGAAGGGGATGTGCTTGTCGGTGGCGGGGTCGTTGGCATCCATGTCGATGCCGTTCAGAATGCCGCACAGCTTATACTGCTTTTCCCGCAGCAGGGCATCCAGACCGTAGCTGAACCAGGGGTCCAGGATCTCCTGTGCGTAGGTGGGGCTGACCGTGGTGATCTTGTCGGCCGTCTCAAAAGCACCCTTCATGAAGTTGGCGCAGCCATCGTACTCCACGATGTGCTGGTCCCGGCGGCCGATGCCGCAGGTATCTTCCAGAATGTCGGTGCCGTACTTGCCCTGGTAGGCAATGTTGTGGATGGTGAACACCGTCTTGATGCGGTTGAACTTATCCAGATGGCGGTAGTACAGGTTCAGGTACACGGGCACCAGAGCAGTCTGCCAGTCGTTGCAGTTGATGATGTCCGGGGTGAAGTCGATGTAGAACAGGGTCTCCAGCACAGCGCGGGAGAAGAAGGCGAAGCGCTCGCCGTCATCGTAGAAGCCGTACAGACCACGGCGACGGAAGTAATACTCGTTGTCCAGGAAGTAGTAGGTCACGCCGTTCACTTCGGCCTTGAACAGGCCGCAGTACTGGCTGCGCCAGCCCACCGGCACCGAGTAGTTGGTGACATATTCCAGCCGGTCACGCATCTTCAGGTCGCCGTACAGCGGCATGATGACGCGGGCATCTACGCCGTCCTTGACCAGAGCCTTGGGCAGAGAGCCTGCAACATCGGCCAGACCGCCGGATTTCGCAAAGGGAGTTGCTTCCGAAGCAGCATAGAGGATTTTCATAAGATCGCTCCTTTCAGAAAAGCGGTTGAAACAAAGAGTGGGCGGGGGCAAAGCTGCCCCCGCCCCTCTTTCCGAGAGGGGCTACCGGGGAGGGAGCCGCCCCTGTGAAAAAATCAAAGGAAGCGCATCAGACCATGTGGTTCTTCTGCACGTAAACAGGGAAGCTCTCGGTGCCGGACAGCTTCTTGCCAGCGGTCACGCGGACGTTCTTGTCGGTGACGACGCACTCCAGCTGCGCATCGGCTTCCACGATGGTGTCCTGCATCAGGACACAGTTCTTGACGACCGCACCCTTCTTGACCTTGACGCCGCGGAAGAGCACACAGTTCTCGACCGTGCCCTCGATGACGCAGCCGTCGGCCAGCAGAGAGTTCTCCACGCAGGAACCGTTGACGTAGCGGACGGGGTTGTCATCGCGGATCTTGGTGTAGATGGGGCTCTCCTTGGGGAACAGAGCGTTCAGGTTCTTCTCGTCGATGAGCTTCAGGTTCTCGTCGAAGTAGCTCTTCATATCGCAGATGTGGGCCACATAGCCAGTGTACTCCACAGCGCGGATGTTCAGGATGTTGACGTTGTGTGCCAGGATGTCGCGCTCAAAGTAGATCAGGCCGCGGGCGGTGGCGTCCTTGACCAGCTTGATCAGGGTCTCGCGCTCCAGAACGTAGATGTTCAGGTCCAGATTCTGGATGCCGGAGCGGTAATCGTTGAACAGTAGCTCGGTCACGCGGCCGTCGGCATCAACGGTCAGGGTGTAGTTGTCGTTCTTGCGGCCTTCGGGGATCTCGGTCTTCTGGTATGCGATGGTCACATCGGCACCGCTGGCCTGATGAGCGGCCAGCAGAGCGTTGAAGTCGTAGTTGATGGCGATGTTGGCATCGCTCATGACGACATAGCGCTCCTTCTGGTTCTCCAGGAAGTTCAGGATGGAACCCAAAGCCTCAACACGGCCGGAATAGATGCGCACACCCTTTTCTGCAAAGGGAGGCACGATGTTCAGGCCGCCGTGGCGGCGGGCCATATCCCACTCTCGGCCGGTGCCCAGATGGTCCATCAGGGAGTGGTAGTTCTTGCGCACGACGATGGACACGTTGGAAATGCCGCAGTTCGCCATGCTGGACAGCACGAAGTCCACCATGCGGTAACGGCCTGCAAACGGGATGGATGCCATCGCGCGCTCGGTCACGAGTTCAGGCACGGTGGTGTCATAGCTGTTGGGGAAAATGATACCCAACGCATTGTTGTTCTGGCTCAGCATACTTCCTCGCCCTCCTTGACGGAATCAAATACTTTGGCACCCTCTTTTACGGTAGCGCCTGCGCCAACGGTAAGGCCGGTACCCACATGTGCAATGGGGCCCTCGCCGCCGATCTTGGCACCAGCACCCACCACAACGTCCTCAGCCAGGATGCAGCGCTTGACCACGGCACCTGCCTTGACCACAACGCCATCCATCAGGACAGCATCCTCAACGGTAGCGCCCTCTTCCACGGTAACGCCTGCGCTCAGGACAGAGTGCTGGACGCGGCCATAGATCTGGCAGCCCTCGGTGATGAGGGAATCCTGCACCACGGCGCGGGGACCGATCTTCTGGGCGGGCAGCACGGGGTTGCGGCTGTAGATCTTCCACTTCTTGTCGAAGATATCAATGCCGGAGTTCTCGGGGTCCAGCACTTCCATGTTGGCTTCCCACAGGCTGTCGATGGTGCCCACGTCACGCC
>ERZ773168.3247-NODE-3247-length-11664-cov-8.824791_pt1 | contig 11664 bp, 10 predicted proteins | sample MGYA00511261_ERZ773168 | MGnify/ENA primary metagenome ERZ773168 (study PRJEB29015, sample SAMEA2737855) | human gut metagenome | biome: human gut; feature: human-associated habitat; material: faeces | place: China | collected 2012 ... | reverse complement strand
GCAAGACCATCGACCTGCACTGCGGCGGTCAGGATCTGATCTTCCCCCACCACGAGAACGAGATCGCCCAGAGCGAGTGCGCCAATGGCTGCGAGTTTGCCCACTACTGGATGCACAACGGCTTCATCAACGTGGATAACCAGAAGATGTCCAAGAGCCTGCACAATTTCTTCACCGTCCGCGATGTGGCAGACCTCTACGGTTACGAGCCCATCCGCTATTTCATGCTGACCGCAGGCTACCGGATGCCCCTGAACTACACCGTGGACCTCATCGAGAGCTGCAAGAACAGCCTGGAGCGCCTCTACACCTGCCGCGAGAACCTCGATTTTGCCCTGAGCAGGACCGCGTTCGGCACCGATGAGACCCTGACTGCCAAGGCAGATGAGGCCCGCGCCAAGTTCTGCAAGGCCATGGACGATGACCTGAACACCCCCGATGCGCTGGCTGCCGTGTTCGATCTGGTCAAGGAGATCAACACCCTGTCCGCTGCCTCCTCCAAGGCTGCGCTGGAGGCTGCCGCCAAGGCGTTCGATGAGATCACCGGCGTGCTGGGCCTGATGTACAACCGCAAGAAGGACGAGGTGCCCGCTGAGGTGACGGAGCTGGTGGAAAAGCGCGCCGCCGCCAAGAAGGCCAAGGACTGGGCCGCTGCGGATGCCATCCGCGCACAGCTCACCGAGATGGGCTGGGCTGTCAAAGATACCGCCCAGGGCCCGCAGCTGAGCAAAATTTAACTTGAATCCCGTTATTGACCTGTACGGTACAATGCGGTAAAATGAGGGTGCGGGAACACTGTGCTGTGTGTTCCACGCACCCTTATTTTTGCATTGTACAAGAACCTATATAAAAGGAGGTCTTTGGCTGATGAAAACCAAACGGCTGATCTCATTGCTGCTGGCGGCAGTGTTCGCCCTGAGTGCGGCGGCCACACCGGCGCTGGCGGCTTCGGCGGGCAGCGAACTGCCTGACCTGACCACCGCAGGCGTGGATGAGAACAACAGCGTTGTCTCGATCCGCCTGACCGCAGACGGGGATCTGACCTATGGCTCCCCCTTTACCCTGAGCGTCCAGACCACCCCGGCAGATACCCAGTATATCGGCGTGGTGATGGGCACCAGCGGCGAAGCGCAGGGCTATGTGACCCTGATCCTTTCGGGCAAGATCCGCACTCTGCTCAAGATGATCCCCCTGCCGAAAAAGATGTCGGCGAACCCTGAGCAGGAAGAGGAGTTCAACATCTACGCCTACATCAAGCAGCTGATCGACGGCAACGACGTGAGCGTGCTGCTGCGGGTGGCTGATGAAGTGGTCTCTGTGATGGATGTCCTGAAATTCTACATCCCCACGCTGAAGGATGTCTCCACCGGCATGAAGCTGTCGCTGGAGCTCATCCGCAAATATCTGCCCGAGGGCGTGTTCAGCCGCATCTATCTGGACGAGCAGCCCACGGAAGCCGGCAGCTATGTGGGCGGTGCTGTGGCGCTGGAATCCGGTGATGTGAACACCGCCGGTATGGCGTTCTTCCGCATCAAGCCCAAGAGTGCAGGGGTGCGTGTCTACTGGGCACAGGAGCTCCCCGCCAGCATGACTGCGGCAGAGGCCCAGAACTACAACGTTGCCGCCGTGGTCGAAAGCGACGGCCAGGTGGTCGAGGACGGCAAGGTGACCTACACCTATAAAAAGAAGAGCAGTCTCTTCGACTTCCTGGGCACGACTCAGAGCGGGTTCCCCACCGAACCCGGTGAGTATGTCCAGACGGCCAAGGCTGCCGGAAACTACTCCAGCAGCGAGATCAGCCGGACGATCGTGATCCAATAACTGAATAAGCAAAAAACCTCCCTGCCACGCCGGCAGGGAGGTTTTTTGGTTGTTCTTACATCCTTATTGGCGCTTACATCCGGAACCGCCAGCCCCAGCCGCCGCCACAGCAGCAGTTGCACAGCAGGTTGAGCAGGATCATGCTCCAGCACCAGCGCATCAGGCCGCCGGGCTGGGCGTAGGTGGTCTGGGTGCGGTAGGTGCGGCCCGGGTCCTGCAGATTGCGCAGGTTCATCTGGTACTCGGTGTTGCCGGGCTCCATCTGGGCGGCGCGGCGGGCATCCTGCAGGGCATCGATGCTGTTGCCCAGGCCCTGATTGGCCAGCGAGGAGAGATAGTACCACCGGGCGGTGCGCACGGTGATGCCGTCCAGCACGCGGCGGGCCTCGGGGTAGCGCTGGTTGATGATAAAGTTGCGGGCGGCCTGCATCTCAGGCGTGTCTGCACCGTTGTAGCCGGGGCCGCGCTGCTGCTGATAATTGCCGCCAAAGCCAAACCCGAACCCGAAGGGGTCGTAGCCGAAGCCGAAGTCTCCGAAATCTCCGTTGGAGTAACCGTTCTGCTGGTACCCCTGCTGATAGCCGCCGTAGGAGGGGCCGCTCTGCTGGCCGTAGGCACCGCCGTAGCCGCCGCCCATCTGGGGGCCGGTCTCGCCCTTGGTGATGGCATCGTATGCCGCCTGCACCTCCTTGAAGTGCTCTTCGGCGGTGGGGTCGTTGGGGTTCAGGTCAGGGTGCCAGCGCTTGCACTTGGCACGGTAAGCCTTTTTGATCTCGTCTTCGCTGGCACCGCGCTGGATGCCCAGAACCTCATAGGGGTCTCTCATCGGTCTACTTCCTCACGTCTCTATTACCATCTGTGCGGCCGCTGTGCCGCACAAGCAATCTCTAGTGTACAGGACTGGAACGGAAAAATCAAGGAAAACCGCCGGGATCAGGCGGTTTTGTCCTTCTTTTTTGCGTTTTTGCAGTGATATTTGAGCCACACGCCCGAATACAGGATGTTGCGCAGAAGGTCAACGTCCTCCACACAGGGCAGGCGCTCAAAGCTGCGGGCGCAGTTGGCCAGCAGCAGCTCAAAGATCTCCCGCATCTCTTCCTCGTACCCGGGCTCTCTGCTCAGGGTGCGCAGGGGATTGTATGCGCCCTTGCGCTCGTCCCGGGCCAGGTCGTCGTAGGCATCCAGCAGGTAGATGTACTTGCCCAGGTTGAAGCCGATGCTGCGCAGTTCCGGGGACCAGTGGTCCTGCCTGTAATCGAACAGCTCGGCCATCAGCTCCCCAAAGCAGCCGGAAACGGCATCCAGATCCTCGCTGCCCTCGGCCTCGTACCGGGCCAGCCGATCCAGACAGGTGCGGATGGCGCTGCACTGGCGGGGCCAGCGGGCAGCGGCCTCCTGCGTGGGGGCAGCAAGCATCTTTTCAAAGCCCAGGCCCAGCAGGCTGTGGTCATCGTTCCACTTGTCCTGCGCGTTGTAGTAGTGCAGGGCCACGCTCAGGTCTGCGCAGTAATCGGTGGGGCCGCTGGAACGCCACTCCACCTTCCGGATGGGGTGGATGGGGCAGTGGTCACAACCTGCAGCACAGGCGCTTTCGCCCTCGTACAGGCTGCACAGCAGCAGATCCAGAAAAGTCAGGTCATAGCTCAGGGTCAGCCGTCCCCGGGTGCCGTGCAGCGCGCCGATGCGGCGGCAGAGTCCGCAGTAGGCCGCGCGGTACCGCGCCTGTGCCTCCGGGCTGAGCGCGGCCTGATTCGGGATAACATATCCGAACATGGCTCAGCTCTTCTTGATGAACTGGGTGCCGCAGCGGGGGCAGGAGATCTGGATGCGGCCGCGGCCGCGGGGCACGCGCAGCTTCTGGCGGCACTGGGGGCAGCGGTAGTAGTGATAGACCTTGCGGTTGGCCCACTGCTCTTTCCAGCCCTTGAACTTGTTGTCCACCCGGTCCTTCAGGGTGTAGAACTTGTAGTTCTCCTCGGTGCGTTTGGAGATGTTCCGGCTGAAGGTGCGGTAGTAGCAGAAGATCAGCAGGGCCGCGCCCAGATAGGTGAACAGGTTGACCCGGCTGATGATGGCGATGAGGAGCAGCACCAGCGAGGTAATGCTCAGGAATTGGTTCAGGCCATCGGTGCCATAGCGGCCGATCATAAACTGACGAAGTTTCTCTCTCATAGATTTCCGGTCCTTTGTCCTCAAGAATAACCCTCTCAGCCACGCGGACGCATGGACAGAGAGGGCGTTTGATTGTTCACAACAATAGAATATCAGCCAACCATGATAAAACTTTGAACAGATTGCAAATCTACCATGAAAGGACGAAATTTAATTGGCATTCTCTGCACCGGAGCGCTTGCGCACGGTCAGGGCGGCCTCCACATCCAGCGCGCCCTCCATCCGGCAGTGCAGCACGGCACGGCCTGCTTCACCGGTGGTGGCAAGATAGGTGCCCGCCATGCCGCCCCGCAGGGGGACGATGGCCGGGCCCAGGATCTTTACCGGGCCTTCCACGCTGAGCTGAACGGCCTCGCCGCAGTAGGGCAGCAGGTTGCCGTTCTGGTCAATGGCCCGCAGGCTGACCGCCGCGCAGTCCCAGGTGGGGCCGTCGGTCAGGATGGGGTTGTGCACCACGCATTCCAGCCGGACGCTCTGCACCGGCTCCCGCACCACGGTGCGCACCGCCCGGCCGTGCCAGACGGCCTCAAAGCGGTATTCGGCGGCAGGGCTGCCCAGCACGCCGATGTACTTGTAGTACATCCGCAGCACATCGTTCCAGCCCAGCCGCAGCGAGAGCATCCGTGCCCGGGACAGGGGCGAAGGCTCCATGGCGTCCCGGCGCAGCTCGTTCAGGATGGCAGCTGCCTGCAAGGCAGAAGCATGGTCCATCCCCTCATACTTTTCCAGCAGGGAACCCACAAAGTCGTTGATCTCGATGGGTGGGTGCGGCAGCGCCGCAAACCGGCCGCGCCGGTCGGGGGCAAATTCGGCCACGAAGTCATTGCCGCGGTACAGACGCACGCTCTCGGCGTTGGTGAACACCCAGCAGGCCCCCGGTACCCCGCCAGGCAGGTCCCCCAGTGCCATGGCGGAAGAGACTTCCAGCACGATGTCCGAAGGAGCGCGGGGTGTTTTCTGGCTGGCGTACACGGCGGCGGAGAGCTTCGGGTTGCGGAACAGATCCATCACGCCGTGGTAGCAGATGCGGTCGCCGCTGCCGAATTCCCGGTGGGTGTTGTAGTCGGCCAGGCACCAGCCAAAGCTGCCGGCCACGCCCTGCTGGGCAATGGAATCGTTGAGCACGGCGGCAAAATGCAGGGCCTGCACCAGCCGGTGGGCCTCATCGTCAAAGGGCTTGGCCGGGAAGTTCTGCCCGCCGAACTCGCTGATGAGGTAGCCCTTGCGGATGTCCGGGGTGACGGAGGCGCGGGCCTCACAGGCGGGGCCTCGGCCCCGGTAGGAATAATCGTTGTAGGCGTACACATCCTCCAGCAGCTGCTCGCGGCGGCGGATATGGGCACCCGCCGTGGGGCGGGTGGGGTCCAGCCGATGGATGGCCTCGTTGGTGCGCTTGTAAAAGGCTTCATCATCGGGGCTGCCGTTGACCCGTGCACCCCACAAAAACACACTGGGATGGTTGCGGCACTGGCACACCATCTCCCGGCAGTTCTGCAGGGCCTGCGCCTTCCAGGCTTCGTCGCCGATGTGCTGCCAGCCGGGCATTTCGGTGAACACCAGCAGGCCCAGCTCGTCGCAGGCATCCAGGAAGGCCGGGCTCTGGGGGTAGTGGCTGGTGCGCACGGCATTGCAGCCCAGGTCCTTTTTGATGAACTGGGCATCCAGCCGCTGCAGGCTGTCCGGCATGGCGTAGCCCTGATAGGCGTAGCTCTGGTGCCGGTTGATGCCCCGCAGCACCACCCGCTGGCCGTTCAGGTACAGGCCTCCGGCCACGAACTGGACCGTGCGGAAGCCGAACCGGACCGTCTTTTCGTCCAGCACCCGGTCGGGCAGACCGCTGGTGCCGGGACGGATGAGCTTTACGGTAAGAGTGTACAGGGTGGGGTGCTCAATGCTCCACGGATGCACCCCGTTCAGGGTGCCGGTGATGGGCAGAGCAAGTTCCCCACGGTAGACAGCCCGGCTTCCGGCGGGGCTGCGGATCTCGGCCTGCAGGGTGCAGCCCACCGTCTCGCCCACCGTGGCGGTGTAAATGCGAAAGTCGCCTTCGGCCCGGGCCTCCACGAACACATCCCGCAGGTAGGCGGGCTCCTTGATGTCCAGACTTACGGCACGGTAGATGCCGCCGTAGGTCAGGTAGTCGATGGAACCGCCGAAAGGCGGGATGTTCAGGTCCTCGCGGCTGTCGCAGCGCACAGCCACGACATTCTTCTTGCCCAGATGCAGGGCGCTGGTCAGGTCCACCGTAAAGGCGGTGTAGCCGCAGCCGTGGTGGAACAGCCGCCGCCCGTTGCAGAACACGGTGGCGTCGTGGGCGATGGCTCCGAAGGTGAGCAGGACGGTGCGGCCTGCCCACTCGGCAGGGGCAAAGAACTCCCGGCGGTAGCCGCACAGGCGCTGGTGGTCGTTCTCGTTGCAATAGTTGTAGGGCAGGGCCTTGACCGTGTGCGGGATGCGCACCGACTCCAGCTCCAGTCCGGTGCATTCCGGGCGCACCAGCGCGGGGTCGAAGGTGGGGCAAAACAGCCAGCCGTCGTTCCAGTCGTAGTGTTCCATAGTCGGGTCTCCGTCCATAGCAAAGTTACTTTACTTCTTATAGTAGCACAAAGTTATGAACGAAAAAAGCATCTCCCGCCCTTTTTGTACACCTTTTTGGCGGCAGAAGGGGAAGAGTGCTGTCCAAAACAACGAATGCTCCCCCGGAATGGGGGAGCATACTGCTCAACGGATGAAGTTCGTCATGGGGCGGGGCGGGTTCTGCGGGTGGTCGAACCCGGCAGCCTTGCCGGCCTCGATGCAGTGCAGCAGCCAGGCCATGTTGCGGCCCAGATCCTGCATCACAGCGCAGCCCTCGGCGTCCTGCAGCACCTGCTCGGCATTGGAGCCGTGCACCATGGCCCAGTAGGAGCCGTTGACCAGCGGCATGTGGAAGAACTGCGGGTACTTGACCAGCTGGTCCAGTGTGGTGGTGGTGCCGGCGCGGCGGGCCGAGCAGCAGATGGCGGCGGGCTTGTAGGCCAGATATTTGCCGCCTGCATAGGACAGCCGGTCCATGAAGCTGGTCATGTTGCCGGAAGCCGAGGCGTAGTGTACCGGGCTGCCAAACACGAAGCCGTCGGCGGTCTTTGCCTTTTCAATGGCCTCGTTGACCACGCCGCCGAACACGCAGCCATTGCCGCTGCGGCAGCCGCCGCAGCCGATGCAGCCGCCCACCGGCTTGCCGCCGACGTGCAGGATCTCGGTGTCGATACCGGCCTTGTTCAGCTCCCCGGCGATCAGGGACAGGGCGGTGTAGGTGCAGCCCTTTTCGTGGGGGCTGCCGTTGATGAGCAGAACGTTCATAAAAATACTCTCCTTTGGTCCAGAATGCGCCGCAAAATGCCCGGCGCCTGTGCGATACTCTGATTGTAGCACAAAGCCTCCGGGCGTGCAATGTGCCCCGGTACTTGACAAGAATGCACGGTTTGATGATAATAAGAAGAACCAGAAGAGGATATGCAGCGCCGGGCGAGGCTATGCGAGCGCGCCCGGCCGACCAGAAGGAGGTCAAATCATGCGCGTGATCGCAGGAGAAGCCCGGGGACGGCGTCTGGAAGCCCTGCCCGGGACGGACGTGACCCGGCCCACCCTTTCGCAGGTGAAGGAGGCCATGTTCAGCATTGTACAGTTCGACCTGCCGGGCGCGCGGGTGCTGGACCTGTATGCCGGCAGCGGACAGCTGGGCATCGAGGCGCTGAGCCGCGGCGCGGCCCGGTGCGTGTTCCTGGATGAGAACCGCGAGGCGGTGAACATCGTGATGCGCAACTGCAAGACCTGCGGTGTGTTCGACCGCAGCCGGGTCAATGTGGGCGAGGCCGCCCGGTATCTGTCGGCCTGCCGGGAGCAGTTCGACGTGGTGCTGCTGGATCCGCCGTTCCGGGGCGGTACGCTGGAAAAGATCCTGCCGGCGGTGGACAAGTGCACCGCACCCGGCGGCACTGTGCTGTGCGAGAGCGAAACGGGCCTTGTGCTGCCGGCACAGGTGGGCGGCCTGACCCTACAGAAGCAGTATAAGTATGGCAAAGTGCTGCTGTGGAAATATACGAAGCCCATGCAGCAGGAGGGGGAAGCGCTATGAACGTGAACGAGCTTTTGGACACCATTGAAGATACGCTGGAAGAGAGCACCAGCATGCCGCTGTCCGGAGGCAAGCGTCTGGTGGACGTGGAAAAGGTCCGGGATTATCTGGATGATATCCGCGCAAACCTGCCCGGCGAGCTGCGGCAGGCCCAGCAGATCGTGAACGACCGTGCCCAGATCGTGGACACGGCCAATGCACAGGCTCAGGCCATCGTGAAGAAGGCCGAAGAGCGCGCCCGCATCCTGGTGAGCGATGCCGAGATCGTGAAAGCCGCCCAGCAGCGCGCCGCCGAGATCACCGCCGCTGCCCAGAGCGAGTCGCGCACGCTGCGTCAGACCGTGACCGACTACTGCGACAACATGCTCAAGACCACGGAAGAGGCGATGGTGGAGAATGCCGCACAGGTGAAGAACGTGCGCGCCAACCTGCGCCAGAACGCCAAGAAAAACGGCTGATTTCCACACAAATTACACACATGGCAAAATGATGCGTCCCTGCAGGCAAAAATGACGGCCCGCAGGGACTTTTTTTGTGACATTTTGCCGCAAAAACAGGGACAAAAAACCTTGCAATCGGGGGCTTGATTTGCTACAATAAATGTGTGTCAGTGGGGTAAAGTGGGTAAAAGTAGGGCAAAGGCCCTCTCCACAGCCCCGAAAGGGGGCAGGCAGCATGTTCTTTGGCCGGTATGACTATACCATCGACGCCAAAGGGCGGCTGAACTTCCCCGCAAAGTTCCGCGACGCCATGGGCGAGAGCTTCGTGGTGCTGGAATGGGTGGACAACTGCCTGTTCGTGCTGCCGCTGCCCGAGGTGGAAAAGCTGGCGGAAAAGCTGGCGGCCGACGAGCTGATGGACAGCTGGGAGGTGTCCGGTGATCTGTTCAGCACCGCCTGCGAGGTGGTGCCGGACAAGCAGGGACGCATCCTTCTGCCGGCAGAGCTGCGCAGTTATGCCAGGCTGGAAAAGGATGTGACCATCATCGGCAACCGCAACCACGCCGAGATCTGGGCCACCGACGTCTGGAACGCCCGCCGCGCGGCGGTGAGCAATGAGCAGCGTGCAGCCCGGCTGCGCAGCCTGCACATCTGACATAAGAATTCTGCAAGAGAGAAAGGAGGCCGTGCCAATGGCTTCAGAAGAAAACGTGCCCTTTGACCCGACCTCATTTGAGCATATCCCGGTTCTGTTGAACGAATGCCTGGAAGGGCTGGCCATCGACCCGGCGGGCACCTATCTGGACGGCACCGCGGGCGGTGCGGGCCACTCCCGCCAGATCGCCCTGCGGCTGGACGGCGAGAAGGGCGGACGGCTGATCTCGCTGGATCAGGACCCGGACGCTGTGCAGACCGCCCGTGCCCGCCTGGCCGGGCTGCCCGCCACGGTGGTGCAGATCAACTTCCGCTACGCCGGGCAGGCGCTGGAAGAGCTGGGCATCGACAAGATCAACGGTGCACTGCTGGATCTGGGCGTTTCCAGCCACCAGCTGGACGACGCGGCCCGGGGCTTTTCCTACCGGGCAGATGCACCGCTGGACATGCGGATGAGCCAGCAGGGTGAGACGGCGGCAGATCTGGTGAACACCCTCAGCCGTGAGGACCTGGCCCGCATCCTGCGGGACTACGGCGAAGAACCCTTTGCCTGGCAGATCGCCGGCAAGATCGAGGAAGCGCGGGAGAACGCGCCCATCGAGACCACTTTGCAGTTGGCCGACATTGTGGCCAGCGCCATGCCGCCGGCGGAGCGGCGCAAGAACAAGAACCCGTCCCGCCGCACCTTTCAGGCGCTGCGCATTGCTGTGAACCATGAGCTGGATGCGCTGGAAGAGGGGCTGGACACCATTTTCGAGCATCTTGCGCCCGGCGGGCGGCTGTGCGTGATCACCTTCCACTCGCTGGAGGACCGGCTGGTGAAAAACAAGTTCCGCCGCTGGGCCACGGCCTGCACCTGCCCGCCGGAGTTCCCGGTGTGCGTGTGCGGCGGCAAGGCCAAGGCAAAGCTCATTACCCGCAAACCCATTGAAGCCAACACGCAGGAGCTGGAAGAAAACCGGCGCAGCCGGTCGGCTCATCTGCGTGTGTTGGAAAAGTGCTGAGGGATGCCGCAGGCATCCTGTGAGGAGGAGAGGAAACCATGGGTCAGGCAGCATACGATTACAACACCGCGCGGCGCAGAAAAGCGCCGCAGACACAGCGCAAGACCGCATTGCGCGTGGAAAAGGGCGGCAAGCGCCGTCTTTCGCCGCTGCAGGCAGCGCTGCGCAATGCCATGCATCTGGTGGCGGCAGCCCTGCTCACCGGGTTTGCCATCAGCCTGCTGATGAGCGAGGCCCAGCTGGTGGAGCTGAATGATCAGATCCAGGACGCCAAGGCCCAGCTGGTGAGCGCCCAGAGCCAGTACACCTACTACAACAGCACTCTGAACAGCAAGACCAACATCACCAGCGTGGAAGAAGCGGCCAGCCGTCTGGGTCTGATGAAGATCGACCCCAGCCAGATCACCTACATCCGGCTGAACGAGTCCGGTGCGCTGGAGCGTCAACAGTCCCCTGTGCGGCAGTGGACCAGCTTCATCTACAACGGTGCCGTGACCATTCTGGGTACCGTAAAATAACATCAAAACGGGAAAGCGTGCGGCAGCGCACGCTTTTTCGGTTTTTAGCCGGTCCGGGGCAGCCGCCGCGCGGGCCGATATCCTGAAGAAAACAGCAGGCAGAACGGGTGCTCCGCCCTGTCTGCGGGAGAACAGCATGCAACAAGATTCCAACAAGAAAAAGGGCAAAGGCTACCGGGTGCGCCCGGCCTTTGCGCGGGAACGGCTCAACGGACGCACCCGGCGCGTGTGCAGCATTCTGGGGTTGGCGGCGGTCGTGCTGGCATCGGCCGTGGTGGTCCACAGCCTGTATGTCATCCAGATCCGGGACGGTGCCAAGTACCGACAGTATGCCGCCCAGCAGCAGCTGCTGGACACCACGGTCAAGGCCACCCGCGGCGAGATCTACGACGCCAACGGCATCACGCTGGCTTCCACCAGCGTGGTGTGGAACATCTGGGCTGACCCCAGCTACAGCAGCATCCTGTACACCACCAGCACCAATGACGATAAAACGACGGTGCGCACATTTGACCCGACCATGTGCGCCGAGGTCAGCCAGGGCATCACCCTGCGGCTGCTCTCCGGCGACGGCGAGAGTCTGGACGCGGTGGACACTTCCTCGGAGGAATATACCCAGCAATACCAGACCGTGTACGATGCACTGTCCAAAATTGATGCCTCCTATGTGGTGCTGGCCACCAAGGTGAACAATGCCGTCAAGCTGTCCATTGAGGATTATGTGTCCGGTTTCAACAAGGCGCACAAGAAGGGCTCCGGCGCAGACCGCATCGGGCGGGTGTCCGTCTCGGCGGAAAAGAGCTCTCAGCGCAACTACCCCTACGGAGCCTTTGCGGCTGCCGTGCTGGGCTTTACCGACGGCGAGGGCGTGGGCACCTACGGCCTGGAAAAATCCTACCAGTCCACGCTGGCCGGTGTGGACGGCCGCACCATCACCC
>ERZ773168.3229-NODE-3229-length-11706-cov-11.563557_pt1 | contig 11706 bp, 9 predicted proteins | sample MGYA00511261_ERZ773168 | MGnify/ENA primary metagenome ERZ773168 (study PRJEB29015, sample SAMEA2737855) | human gut metagenome | biome: human gut; feature: human-associated habitat; material: faeces | place: China | collected 2012 ... | reverse complement strand
ATCCGACAAAAAGAACTATCGGTAGCTTGCTATCGTGGTCTAAGCTGAATGATATTTTAGAAGTACATCAAATAATAAATATTTTCTACAATCTGAAGCTCCCGGATAAAACCGGATGCTTCATTTATATATTCTCTCTTATAAACTCATAAATCAAACGGTATACATTTTCCCTCTGCACTTCCTGCAGTATACTGTGACGCATTCCGTCAAATATTTCAAGTCTGACATCAAAGCCGTTTTCGATAAGAATACCGGCTTTTTCTTTTGCATAAGCGCCTTTATCGCCCACCATATCCTGTGTTCCGCTCATTAAAAGAACAGGCGGTTTCGGTGAAACATTCTTAAGATAGTCCGTGCACTGTACTTCGCTTGCAAGCTGTAAAAAGCTCCTGTAGAAGCGACAGCTGTACATTTTGTTGGTATACGGGAGAGTTTCATAATATAAAGCACGCTCAAGGTCGGATGTCACCCAGGATACCGTGCATTTTTCCGGAAAAGGCTCCGCAACCTTTCCGAACAGCTTCAGGAATACGTCCATACTCGGAGCATCTGCGCCTTTTTCGGAAATTTCCGCTTCTATGTCCGACAAAAGCGCTTTCGTATCATGTATATACGGACAGCCCGTAAGTATAACTCCGCTGTAAAGCGAGCTATCGCAGTGACAAATAACATATTGAGCCATCTGTGCGCCAAGGCTGTGACCGAGCAGAAACAGCGGTGTGTCACTTTCCGAGTGAACGTATGACGAAAAATCACCGCATTCCTTTGCCGCAGTCTGAACGATATTGTCTATATCCGCAGGCAGTGCCGTCCTTCCGTGTTCACGGTATTCGCAAAGATATACCGAAACTCCTTTGGCTGTAATATATTCGGCGAACTGCTCATAGTATTCAGACATTTCGCCAAGCCCGTGAATTATCTGTATTTTCGCCTTTTCGTTATCGGAAAGCCATTTCTTGCAGTGCATTCCCTTGTATTCAAATTCCTGTGTAGTCATAAAATTCTCCGTAAAAACAAAGCAGGCATTTTCAGCCTGCTTTTGTTTGCTATTTCTGTTATTCTTCCATAGGGCCTTCAAGATGAATCTGACCGTCCTCACGCAGATGGAACTGCTTGACCATCTTCTGAAGCTCTTTCGCCTGAGCGGCTGTAAGTGCGCTTGCACTTGCACTTTCCTCAGCTGTGGCGGCATTGTTCTGAACTACCGCTGAAATCTGGCTTACGCTTGAAAGCACCTGGTCAACCATAGTTGCCTGCTGTGCCGAGCCGTCCGATATTTCGTTTATAAGTGAGTTTGCGTTGCTGAAACGTTCCATAACACTTTCGATAGTCTGTGCGGTTGAATCTGCGATAGCCGTGCCGTTTGAAACAGCCTCTATAGTGCTGCCGATAAGCTCGCTTGTTGTCTGTGCGGCTTCTGCGGACTTGCTCGCAAGGTTTCTTACCTCGTCTGCAACAACGGCGAATCCCTTGCCGGCTTCACCTGCTCTTGCGGCCTCTACAGCGGCATTAAGGGCAAGTATATTTGTCTGGAATGCGATGTTGTCGATAGTGTTGATAATCTTCTCGATCTCGGCTGATTTTTCGTCTATAATCTTCATGGCGGCAAGCATCTTCTGCATTTCTGCGTTGCCTTCCTTGAGGTCAGTGGTTGCCGTATCTGAAATTTCGCTTACATTCTTTGCGTTTTCGGCGTTCTTGTTTACTTTGCCTGAAATATCGCTTACATAGTCTGAAAGTTCACGGATAGAGGCTTCCTGTTCGCTTGTACCCTGTGCAAGTGCCTGCGAACCGCTTGATACCTGCTCGGAGGCATCGTATAGCATAGTTCCTGCCTTCTGTATTCTTGAAAACGAGTCATTAAGATTTACAAGTATCTGCTCAAATGCCGACTTTATGGGAGTAAATTCGCCCTTGTAATCATAGTTAATGGTAAAGCTGATGTTGCCGTATGACATCTGAGTCAGCAGATATGTAAGCTCATCGACCATTTTTTTGAGATACCACTTTGCAGTATTGAGCGAGCCTGCGAGCTTTCCTATATCGCTGTCGTTTATCTTGACGTCAAATTCAGCGGAAAGAATACCCTCTGAGAAGTTATTAAGTTCGTTGCTGATTTTTCTGATAGGCTTTACTATTGCTTTTTTTACATAAATGCAAAGCAGGATAAATGCCGCAGTAACGATAAGCGAAATGCCCTCGGTAATCAGTGACAGCATTATCGAAGAATGATAAACAGGGTCGTCGTGACCTGCCATTGTCAGAATGTTGACAGTGCATACGGCAATGGTAGCCAGCATCATTATACAGCAGACAACGCATAAAAATGTTATTACAACTACCTGGCTCTGCACTTTATTTTTTAACCAGCCTTTATTTTTTTTCATAAGAAACACCTCTTGAACTTACATTTTGATAATCTGATTTTATCACAAATGCTGTAATAAGTCAAGAAGTAAAGCGGTGTGTTTGGTGGAATACACCAAAAAAACGTTAATAAATGTACAAGTTGCACGAAAGCCGCCATGATATAATCATAGCGGCACAGACTGTCGAAAACCGATTATTATTAAAGCCACACAGTGAAATATATCACCAACACCACCTGAAACACCTTCCTTGCCGACAAGGAGTTAATATTTTCGTGAGTGTATCTGTGCAACTGCACTGACATTGACCTTTCAAAAAAACGCACTATCCTTCGAAAATCACCACCTCACTCACTTCTTTCCAAAGTACTGTTTGTTTCGCATCCGCACAGTCACCCTCGCTTTTCGTAGGGGAGGAGCTCGCTCCTCCCGAAATATTGTAGTGCTTATCATAAACAATTTGTAAGGAATTTAAGCTTTGGGTTACGGTTGATAGTTGACAGATTATAAACTCGGTGAATGGTCAGAAGTTAGTGCAACGGGAGGGGCAAGCCTACTCCCCTACGAAAAGAGAAGATGATAGCAAATGTAATAAATAGCAGTGCAAATAAAAATAATGCGGCTGTCCGATAAAAAGAACTATCGGTAGCCTTACTATCATAGTCTAAGCTGAATGATATAACAGAAGTACATCAAACTAAAGACTTTTTCTACAAACTGAGCCGCCATGATATACTCATAGCGGCTCAAACTGTTTTGTTTGTTAAACCTTTGCAGTAAACAAACGTCTGCAATATTTGTTGTCCAGTCCGTGATACAGGAGCAGACCGAGAACTCCGCAGGAGATGACCTCACCTGCACATACCGTCAGCGCCGAGAACCATAATGCGTCCGGCACACCGTAAGCATAGGTCAGTACAAGCGGTACTATAACAGTATTGGCAATTATGGGCGGAAGGGGGTACAGTATCCTGTGATGCTTTCTCAGAAGATATGTGCCTACCGCTCCTATGAGTGTGGCAAGGCTTCCGAAGATAACATCCCATATTACAGCACCGGTCAGTATGTTTGAGATGACACAGCCTACAACCAGTCCCGGAATTGCCGCCGGAGTAAATACCGGCAGGATTGTGAGCGCCTCGGAAAGACGCACCTGAATTACGCCGTTTGTAAGCCCCAGCAGGCTGACAATATAGGTCAGCACTACATAGATTGCGGCGATAACGGCTCCCTGTGTGATAAACAGGACTTTTTTGTTTCGCATATTGAATTGTCCTTTCGTAGTTTTGATTTATCCGTCTTTTGACGGAAAGTGAGGATATTGCGAACTCACAAAAAATGATTTTATCACAGTTAAAGTGCTTTGTCAAGCTTATTTTAGCGTTTCTTCAGCCGCCCGTATGAATTCTCTTATGTCATCGGGTGCGTTTTTGAAATATCGGGCGGAATACGGATATATACGGCTTCATATTATCTGTATCCGTTTCTCGCACTTCTTATCGCATAGTTATCCCGAAAGGGCAAATCGGTTTAATCTGTATTTTACTGCCTTATATAAATACCCTGATCCTCGATATAATCCTCAAGCTCCTGCTTCATATCCCATATAGCCTCCTCTTTGTCGGCAGACTGTCTGTAGTCGCCTTTATCATCGGGCTGTACGGGAGTTTCGGGAGCTTTTTTCTTTTCGTCTGTCATATTTATCATATCCTTTCGGCGTATTTTCTGCTATTTACATTTTATCACAATCTGTAGCACAGTACAATATGCTGTGGCACAAAACGTCAGTGATAACGGAAGTTGACATATTCTTTTAAATGAGTATAATATTTATGGATGAAGAAAGGAAGTTTAACTTGAGCGTAGATATAAAAGAAAAGAAGAAATCCGGAACGGTCCTTATGACAGAAGGCTCTATCTGGAAGAAGCTGCTTATATTTTCCGTGCCGCTGATACTGGGCAACCTCTTACAGCAGTTATACAGCACGGTCGATTCTATAATAGTAGGAAACTGCGTGGGCAAGGAGGCTCTGGCGGCGGTAGGCTCAACCGGCTCTATCGTCAGTCTGCTGATAGCGTTCAGCCAGGGCGCATCGGTCGGCGCAGGCGTTATTATATCGCAGTACATGGGTGCAAAGCGTAAGGACGATGTGAAAAGAGCGGTACATACGGCTATGGCAATCGCAGTTATAATCGGCCTTGTGCTGACGGTCATGGGTGTATTTATGAGCAGACTGTTCCTCGTATGGATGCAGACGCCGGATAATATCCTTGACGGCGCATCGCTCTATTTGCAGATATACTGCGGCGGATTGCTGTTCAACGTGCTTTATAATATGTGTGCCGGAATATTCAATGCGGCTGGAAATTCAAAAAGACCGCTGTTATATCTCGGTGCGGCATCAGTTGTCAATATAGCGCTCGACCTTATACTGATACAAGGCTTCGGTATGGGCGTAGAGGGTGCGGCGATAGCAACCGATGCGTGCCAGCTTGTTTCCTGCGTTATGGCTATAATCTATATGGTGAGGGTAAATGCGGATTATAAGCTGTTTATCCGTCAGATAAAGGTACACAGGGATATGGCGATAAGGATAATAAAGGTAGGTCTGCCTACAGGCATTCAGAATATGGTCATCTCCTTTTCGAACGTGCTTGTACAGGCAAGCGTCAACAGCTTCGGCTCGGATGCGGTAGCAGGCTTCGGCGCATATCTTAAGGTGGACGGCTTCAACATCCTGCCGGTGCTTAGTATAAGTATGGCGGTGACTACCTTTGTCGGTCAGAACTACGGTGCGAATAAGCCCGAACGTGTTAAAAAGGGTATGTGGACAGCACTCGGTATGGGCGTTGTTTACACTGTCATAACAGGCGTCCTGCTGCTTGTGTTTGCCGACCCGATTATAAGGCTTTTCACAAACGATGACGCAGTAGCCGCCTGCGGCGAAACTGCAATGAAATACTTCTGCCCGTTCTATTTCCTGCTTGCAATAATGAATGTGCTTGCGGGGAGTGTAAGAGGCACGGGCAAGAGCATTCCTCCGATGCTGATATTACTGTTCGCAATGTGCATTTTCAGAATATTCTGGATATGGCTCGTAGTGCCGCTTTTCCCGACTATTGACGGCGTTTATCTGCTGTACCCTGTTTCGTGGGTAATAGGTGTCGTGCTTATGGCATTGTACACATGGAAGGGTAAATGGATGCCGAAAATAGAATAAGGGCGGATAATTCAAGTGAATATAAGGATAACGCAGTGCTGTTGGTAGCGGCACTGCGTTGTTTTTAATATTATTTTTTGTTGCTGAAGTATTTTTGTCTGGGGCTTTTAGGCTTTTCCGGAAAAGTAAGATTTAGTTCATTACTTTCAACAAGAGGAGCGACTATTTTCGACATAACATAGTTTCTGGATTTTCCGATAAAGGCAACAATTTCATCTCTTGTACGAGGTATTGTACAGAATTCCAATAAGGATCGGTCGATTGGCTCATTCTCAACAAAAAATCCGTTTTTCATTGTAACCTTGAATTCGCCGCGTACCACTGAAAACCGAGGAGCAGGAAGACCTGCATTAGCAAATTCGTTTCGCATTGTCGGTATACCGGAGTATCTGTTTTCTGTGATTTTCAGCAATTCCAATATATTGGCTAAAGCGGCATTTCTTGTTTCAGGTCGTACTTTGCCTAATGCATCTATAGATATTTTTCCGTATAAACCGCCACTGTTGGTTATCTCCATACGATCACGATACATCTCTATTCTAATTGGGATATTTTCTGTGTGTATGCTGTAGTCACGATGAACCAAGGCGTTTAGTACAGCTTCACGAACTGCCTTTATTGGATATTCCGGCTTATCAACGCGTTGTCCGTTATCATCTATTATTGTTTTTGTGCGACTGTTTTTACGAACAAACTCTACCGCTTCTTCAAGCATATCCGGAATAGCTCCTGTTATTCTCATATTATCCAAGAATCGTTCACCGTCAATTCCGATAGTGCCTTGTTCGGTGCCGGGAAGAGAAATAGCAATAATACATAGTTGAGGAAAATATGTCTGCGGGTATATTGAAAATGTCATCAATCCTGCCAAAGTCGGCATTCCGTTATTTGTAACTCCCATAAGTTCAAGTATTTCGCTTTTGGATAGGTTATCAGAAAGATTTTTCCTTTCGTTTTTAACGGCTTTCAGATATGTTTCCATTCTTTCTTCGTTGATCATTGTAAAATTGCCATTATCTACTACTCTTATATCATCTCTCGTTCTTTTTCTGAAAGCCTCATAGCTATAAATTTCGTATTCGCTCATCAGCTCATCTGATTCGCCGACTCGTATATAAGATCCCTTTAAGCGTCCGACACCTTTGTAATAGACAGGGCGTTCAGATATATCAACCCCGGGTATTTCAGCTGAAACGATTGTTTTGCCATTCATACTGCACATTGTAAATAGTGCTCGTACAACCGGATCCATTTGCTTACATTGTTCGGTAACTCTCTTTTGCAAATCCTGGGGGTCATAAACACCACAAATTTCATAATCGTTTGATTCGTCAATTCCGAATATGATAATTCCGCCGTTGTCTTGATTGGAAAAAGATGAGAGAGTATCAAATAGTTTTGTCGGACAATTTATTTTGGCAGCTTTCAATTCTATTGTTTGTGATTCCGATTTGATTTTTCTGATATCGGATACTAATTCAATCAGCTCTTCGGTTTGCATAAGCACTCTCCTTAATGTTACTGGTTATATTATACTTGTTTTTGTCAAGAAAATCAAGAATTAACACTAAAATGTGAAGAATCAACACTAAAACGAAGAAGAACAACACTAAACCGTGAAAGATCAACACTAAAACGAAGAAGATCAACACTAAACCGTGAAAGATCAACACTAAAACGAAGAAGAACAACACAAAAACAAAGAAGAATTAACACTGAAAGCAAAAAATCAACACTGAAAACGCCCGAATGTAAAAAATAAAGCCATAATAATTTATTCAAAGCACATTTTGCTATTGACGAAAACGATTACATATGCTATGATAGCGATGATGTATATTGCGGTTTGCGTAAAAAGTCAACAACTGCAAGACGGAGGAGAACATGGAAAACAAGTATAGATTCAGGGATAGCTCGCTGTCGTTTGACGAGCGAGTAAAGGACCTTTTATCAAGGCTGACAATCAAGGAAAAGGCGGGGCTTATGTCAAGTCATATGGCGGCTGTACCTCGCCTTGATATAGGCGAGTGGTATGTCGGTGCGGAGGTTGCAAGGGGATATGTTTCGAGAAACCCCGATGAGCCGACGACCGTATTCCCACAGCCCATCGGGCTTTCGGGAACATTTGACACGGAGCTTATGGAAAAGGCAGGACTTGCGGCAGGCAAGGAGGCACGGGTGCTGAACAAACGCCACCCGAACGGCCATCTGATGCTGTGGGGGCCTACCGTTGACCTGTGCAGAAATCCGCTCTGGGGCAGAAACGAGGAGGGCTACGGAGAGGACCCGTTCCTGACCGGAGAAATGTCGGCGGCATACACAAAAGGGCTTGCAAACAGGCACGGGGAGTACCTTCAGGCCATCCCGACGCTGAAGCATTTTTGCGCCAACAATACCGAAAACGAGCGTGGAACTGCCTCGTCCGATGTCGATATGAGGACGCTCAACGAGTATTACTATGCGGCATTTGAACGTCCCATAACCTGCGGCGGAGCATACTCTGTAATGGTGGCATATAACGAGCTTTCGGGGGTTCCGGCGGTAATAAATCCGGATATACAGAAAGTCCTCAAAGACAGATGGGGACTGGGATTCGTGGTAACTGACGGCGGCGATTTCTCGCAGAATGTAACGTTCCACAAATACAGCGAATCCCACGCAGAAACGATAGCCCTTGCGATAAAGAACGGTACGGACGTTATGACCGACTGCGAGGACGTGGTCGAAGCGGCGGTATTTGAGGCATTGAACAGCGGACTTGTGTCGGAAAAGGATATAGACAAAGCGCTGTATAACAGCCTGCTTGCAAGGTTCAGACTTGGTGAATTTGACGAAAAACATCCATTCTCAGATGTGTGCGAGATGATGATTGACAATGAGGAGCATAAGTGCCTCAATCGCAGAGCAGCACTGGAACAGATGGTATTACTACGCAATAGCGACATACTGCCGATTTATGATGAATGTAGCGTGGCTGTGGTCGGTATGAACGGTAATTGCAATCTTATGGATTGGTATACAGGTTATTCGTCATACAATACAACAATATTTGATGGAATAAAAGAAAGATACGGAAAAGCAGAATGTGATAATGCCTGTGATCATATAGTAATAAAATCGAAGCTGACGGGAAAATATCTCGGTGTTGCAGATGATGATACGGTGAGTGCGATTTACGAAAAGGACGATCCGAGAGCGCATTTTGAAAAGGCGGAATACGGCCACGATGAAACAACGTACCGTTCGCTTTACAACAACAAATACATAACGGAAAACACCTGTAAGTGCGACAGCGAAAGCACTTACCGCTGGTACTCGCAGGAAATAATGAAACCGCAGAAACACGGAGATGAGGTACTGTACCGCACCTATTTCGGAAAGGCACTGGGCATTGATGAAAATGGAAAGCTGACGCTTGTAAGGCAGTACGGGTTGACCGATGATAAGCTGTTTTGCGAGGAGGTCATATCGGACGGTATCAAGCGTGCCGCAGAGCTTGCAAAAAAAGCCGATGCGGTCATAGTCTGCGTAGGAAACGATCCGATGATAGTAGCCCGTGAAATGTACGACCGTAAGACACTGTCACTGCCCGCACATGATTCTGCGCTTGCCAAAGCGGTTTACAGCGCCAACAACAAATGCGTAATGGCGGTGGTGTCAAGCTATCCGTTCTCGATATGCGAGGAGCAGGAATATATGCCTGCTATAATCTACACCACACACGCAGGTCCGGAGCTTGGAAACGCTTTCGCCGATGTGATAAGCGGCAGATATTCTCCTGCCGGCAGACTGGCACAGACGTGGTATAAAAGCGAATATGAGCTTGTACCGATAGAATGCTACAATATTATCGAAAACGATATGACATATCTTTACTACAGGGGAAAACCGCTCTATCCGTTCGGATACGGGCTTAGCTACGCAAGGTTTGAATATTCGGACTTTGACGTAAAGGAAAACGGTGATGTTATAAGCGTTTCGCTTGATGTCACAAATGTTTCCGAAACGGACAGTGACGAGGTAGTGCAGATATATTTCCGTATGGAAAATCCGTCGGTAAAACGTCCGCTAAGACAGCTTGTGGCTTTTGCCCGTGAGCATATCAAGGGTGGCAGGAAAAGGCATTTTGAATTTGATATAAAAAAGTCGGAACTGAGATTCTACGATGTCAGCCGTGAACGTTTTGCCGTAGAGCAGGGCAGATACACCTTTATGGCGGGTGCGTCAAGCGAGGATATAAGGCTTACAAAAACGATCGACGTAAGCGGTGAAATAATACCTCCGAGAGAGCTTTGCAAGGGCATCAAGGCGAAAAATTACGACGGCAAATACGGGACGAAAATGAAATACAGCAAAAAGTTAGAACAGCACTATATGCTCGGCGGCGGACTTATCTACAACAACTGTGTGCTTGGTGACGCAGACAGTATAGAGATAGTGTGCGGAAGCCGTGTCAATACGGGCAAAATAACCGTGCGTTACGGAGGAAAGACATTATGCGAGGCTGAGGTGAAGCCAACGGTAGATGTTACCAAATTTGAAACGGTGACGGCACAGTTTGACAAGGCAGTGCTTGCCGGAATCGACAGGGAGAAGCCCGCAGTGTTTGATCTGTCGATGCCGGAACAGATATATATTCTCGGCTTCAGGACTTATTGATATTTTCAATCTCAAGTGATGCTAAAGGACGGTGACGGCGGTTTTATCCGCCGCAGCTGTCCGTTTTTTATGGTACGGGGTATTACTGTGCTGTATGATAGGGTTGGGTGTCCGGCGGCATCAGGACGGTGAAAATATATTGTTGACAAGGCAGAGGATATATGGTAATATATTATTAGATTTCTAACAGTTTAAATGCGAATTTAAAATATTTCCGGAGGGACTAATGGAAAATTCACTTCATCACTTGCTTATGACAAACCACACCGCTTTTCGCAAGCGGATTTTTTCTGCTCTGAAAAACGAGGGGCTGACTTCGGGACAGCCAAAGGTGCTTGAATATCTTGCGGAGCATGACGGAGCAATGCAGAAGGATATTGCCGCCGCCTGCAGAATTGAGCCTGCAACGATGACTTCATTGCTTTGCGGCATGGAGAAAAAGGGTCTGATAACACGGTCAGCGCCTGACAGACGCTCGCTCAGCTATATCTCACAGAGAAGGGAAGAATGCTCATTCCGCTTATCAAAGAGGAATTTTCAAGGATAGAGGACAGGGCTACCTGCGGATTTTCCGATGAAGAGCGTGAACTGCTTATTTCGCTGTTGTCAAGGATGCGTGAAAATCTTGATTGAATCAAAGAACGAAGGAAAGACGAAAATGTCAAAGAAAGAAACCGCTAAAAGATATGTTTTATTTATAATAAGCCTGTTTTTCTCCGCACTGGGAGTGGCTTTTACAAAGCACGGGGAGCTTGGTGTGTCGCCGATTTCGTCCGTTGCGAATGTGCTTAGCTGTACAAAGGGAGGTTTCTCGCTCGGAGTATGGCTTATAATCTGGAACTGCGTGTTGATACTCGGTCAGATAATTATACTCAGAAAGGAATTTCGGCTGATACAGCTTTTGCAGATCCCACTGTCATTCCTGTTCGGATATTTTACCGATTTCGGCTTGTGGCTGGTCGGGTTTATTCCTGCGGAAAGCTACATAATGCGTCTTGTGATGGTGATTGTCGGAATAGTGATACTGGGCTTCGGCGTATCACTGTCGGTTTCGGCAAATGTTATAATGAATTCGGGAGAGGCTTTTGTAAAGGCGATAGCAGATACGGCGAACAAGAATTTCGGTAATGTAAAGATAGCTTTTGATGTAAGCTGTGTGGTGCTTGCGCTGATTCTGTCGCTGTTGATGTTTGATTTCACGATAGTCGGAACAAGGGAGGGTACTGTTATTTCGGCGCTTTGCACCGGTCTTGCGGTGAAGCTGTTCCAAAGGCTGACGAATGAGCCGGTGAACAGACTGGTGAGTGATTGACGTATTGTATAAAAGGACAGACGTGGGGCGAGGGATTATTGTCTTTTTGAAATGGTTGTGGAGATGGAGAGGTTGGTGGGTGTAAAACAATCCCTCCGGTAGTCGCCCGAATTCTTTCGGGCGACAGCACCTCACCTTTGAC
>ERZ773168.3227-NODE-3227-length-11716-cov-7.494126_pt1 | contig 11716 bp, 10 predicted proteins | sample MGYA00511261_ERZ773168 | MGnify/ENA primary metagenome ERZ773168 (study PRJEB29015, sample SAMEA2737855) | human gut metagenome | biome: human gut; feature: human-associated habitat; material: faeces | place: China | collected 2012 ... | reverse complement strand
GCGTGGTGGACCGCCCCATGCGCCCGCTGTTCCCCAAGGAGATGCGCAACGATGTCTGCATCACCATGACCGTCATGAGCCTGGACCCGGACTGCAGCCCGGAGATCGCCGGTATGATCGGCGCATCCCTGGTGACGGCTGTGTCGGACATCCCCTGGAACGGCCCCATCGGCGGCGTGCAGGTAGGTCTGGTGGACGGCCAGATCGTGCTGAACCCCACGCAGGAGCAGCGCAAGGTGAGCGACCTGGCCCTGACCGTAGCCGCTACCATGGACAAGATCGTGATGATCGAGGCCGGTGCCAACGAGGTGGACGAGGACACCATGCTGAATGCCATCAAGGCAGCGCATGTGGAGATCAAGAAGATCATCGAGTTCATCAACCGCATCGTGGCCGAGCGCGGCAAGAAGAAGATCGACTTCCAGGTCGTGGGTCTGGACATGGACATGTTCCATGCCATCCAGAACAAGTATCTGGACGATTTCAAGGCCGCGATGGACACCGACGACAAGAACGTGCGTGACGCTGCTCTGCTGCCCATTATGGACAAGATCGCAGAGGAGTACCCCGACCTGTCTGCTGCGGACCTGGATCTGGTGAGCTACAAGATGCAGAAGTTCGTCGTGCGCCGCTGGCTGCTGGACGAGGGCAAGCGCGTGGACGGCCGCGGCATCAACGAGATCCGCCCGCTGGCTGCCGAAGTGGGCATTCTGCCCCGTGTGCATGGCTCCGGTATGTTCACTCGCGGTCAGACCCAGGTGCTCACCACCTGCACCCTGGGCGGCACCAAGGACAACCAGCTGATGGACGACCTGACCGACGAGCAGACCAAGCGCTACATCCATCACTACAACTTCCCGCCGTACTCCGTCGGCGAGGCCCGCGCACCCCGCAGCCCCGGCCGCCGCGAGATCGGCCACGGCGCACTGGCCGAGCGCGCCCTTGTGCCGGTGCTGCCTTCTCTGGAAGAGTTCCCCTACACCATCCGCTGCGTGTCCGAGGTCCTGAGCTCCAACGGCTCCACCTCGCAGGCTTCCATCTGCGGTTCCACGCTGGCTCTGATGGACGCCGGTGTGCCCATCAAGGCTCCGGTCGCCGGCATCTCCTGCGGCCTCATCACCGAGGGCGACCGCTGGATGACCATGCTGGACATTCAGGGCGTCGAGGACTTCCACGGCGACATGGACTTCAAGGTCGGCGGCACCCGCAAGGGCATTACCGCCATCCAGATGGACATCAAGATCGACGGCCTGACCTACGACATCATCGCCGAGGCCTTTGAAAAGTGCCGCAAGGGCCGTCTGTACATCCTGGACGAGATCATCAAGCCTGTCATCGCTGAGCCGCGCCACGAGCTGAGCCGCTGGGCCCCCAAGATGTTCAGCATGATGATCCCCACCGATAAGATCAAGGACGTCATCGGCAAGGGCGGCAAGGTCATTCAGGACATCTGCGCCACCTGCAACTGCAAGATCGACGTGCAGGAGGACGGCCATGTGTTCGTCTCCGCCGTGGATCAGGAGGACGCAAAGCGCGCCATCTTTACCATCAAGACCATTGTGGAGGACCCCGAGATCGGTGCCATCTACAAGGGCAAGGTCACCCGCCTGATGAACTTTGGTGCCTTTGTGGAGATCGCACCGGGTAAGGAAGGTCTGGTGCACATCTCCAAGCTGGACACCAAGCGTGTGGAGCGCGTGGAGGATGTGGTCGCTGTGGGCGACGCCATCGTGGTCAAGGTGACCGATATCGACCAGCAGGGCCGTATCAACCTGAGCCGCCGCGACGCCATTCTGGCTCTGGAAGCCAAGCGCGCCGAGCAGGCACAGCAGCAGTAAGCGCCCGATCCAATAAGCAAAAAAGAGGACCCGATGCAGACGATGCATCGGGTCCTCTTTGTATAACGAGATGAAATTTATACCATGCGGCACCGGCGGTCCAACGTCCAGCCGAAGGCGAACAGCAGCAGGCCGCTCACGGCCATCACCGGCACGGGCCAGTTCAGCTGGCCGGTCTTGGGCAGGGCGGGGTTCGCCGGGCGGCCGGGCTGAGCCGGAGTATCCGTGTCGGCGGGAGTGGACGGCTCATTGGGTGCGTCCGGGAAATCCGGCGTGGCCGGGGTGCTCGGGCCGTCGGGGGAGACGGGCGTGCTGGGAGTGTCCGGCGTTTCCGGGGTCTCCGGCGTGTACGCGCCCACCTTCGGGCTGGCGTCCACATCGTAGAGCCACTGGCCGTCCTCTGCCAGCGGCAGGGAAACCAGGAAGGGGTTCACGGCCTTGTAGCCTGCGGAAGCCTTGGTCTGCGCCACGAGGTACAGGCCCAGCTCCAGATCTTCAAAGACTGCGTTGCCGTCGTTGTCCACGGCCTGCACCGTGCCTTCCGAGCCCGGGGCCAGATAGTCCAGCAGGCGGCCTGCCAGAGAGCTGTCGCCCAGATCGTTCAGGTCGCCCAGCTCGATGCCGCAGCCGTAGAAGTCGCCGCAGTATTCAAAGCTCAGGTCGCCGTTTTTGCGCTGGACCTCGGCCACGCGGTAGATGGTCAGCTCGCCGCCGCGCAGGGCCTTCTGGCTGGCTTCGTCGTACAGGCGCACCCGGATGGTGCCGGTCATGGGGTCGCCGTTGCGGTCGGTCAGCTTGATGTTGGCGCTGGTGGCAAAGGCGGGCAGTGCGCTCACCGCCAGAAGACACAGCATCAAAAGCAGGGCCGCAGCGTGCTTTTTGAACTCAGTGCGTTTCATGATTTTCACCTCTTGAAGATTTGCGTTTGCGGGTGGAGAACAGCAGCCAAATCAGCAGTGCCAGCAGCAGCGGCAGGGCGATGATGGGCGCCGTGATGATAGGTTCGATCTTGGTGGCTTCGCTGGTGACGCGGATGTGCTTGAGCTTGTCCGGCGTTTCGATGCGCCGTCCCCGCACCAGCAGGCGGTGGGAGTTGATGCCGTAGGGGGTGCAGGTCATCAGGGTGACGTAGTCTCTGCCTTCGGTCACCTTCAGATTGTCGGTCTCGGTGGGCAGCACGATGGAGATCTGGTCCACCTCATAGGTGAGCACCCGGTCCAGCACCGTGATGGTGAAGGTGTCGCCCACTTCCAGCTGGTCAAGGTTGGTGAACAGCTTGGCGCTGGGCAGGCCCCGGTGGGCCGAGATGACTGCGTGGGTGCTCTCGCCGCCCACCGGCAGGCTGGTGCCTTCCAGATGGCCCGCGGCCACCTGCAGCACACCATCGCTGGTGCCGTGGTAGATGGGCAGCTCCACGCCGATCTTTTCAATGGTGATGTAGCCCATGATGCCGGTGCCGGTCACGTCCAGCGTGCTTTCGTAGCTGGGGAAGCGGTCCGGGTGGTACAGGGCGTCCGGGTCGGCGGCGATCTGGGCGTTGAAGGCGTCTGCGGCGTCAAAATAGGCGCTGTAATCCGCGTTGGTCAGCTTGTCCACATCGGCGGCGTAGTTTGCCACCGCGCGGGACTGGTGCCGCTGGTTGACGTAGTCGCTGAGGGTGGGGTATAACATCACGGATAGACCCACGAAAAAGACGAGGATCAGGATCATGGTGCTTTTGTTCTTTTTCATGGGCTACTCCCTAATGTTATAAGGATAGGAGCCGGAGGCCTTTTTGGCCCCGCGCTCCGGTGCTGTGGGGGATAAAGGAGAAATTACTTGTTCTCCATGCGCTTCTTGGTGATGAGCAGGACAGCTGCTGCCACCATCAGGCCGCCGCCGATGACATAGAACAGGGTGGTGCCCATGCCGCCGGTGCTGGGCAGCACAGTACCGGCCTTGTTCTCAACGCGAACAACGTGGTCGTCAGCAGTAGTATCGCCGTACTTAACAGTGTAAGAAATGGTCTGACTTGCAACCGTGGGCAGAGTACCGCGATCAATCACAACGGTGATAGGATCGGGCAGCTTGTTGTAGCCCACAGGAGCGGTGGTCTCTTCCAGATAGTAGGTGCCAGCGTCCAGACCCTCAAACGTGATGTTACCATTAGCGGGGGTCTTGACCTTGATGGCTTCAGTTGCGTTGTTAGTCCAGCCGGTCAGCTTGTAAATGCTGGTGTTAGCGCCGGTTTCGGTGAACATTGCGTACTTCTGGGTGTCGCCGTCCTTCTTGTACAGCTGGAACTCAGCATCTGCCAGAGCGTGGTCAGGATCACGCTCGCCGAGGTCTGCAAACTTGCGCACGCCCATCCCCCAGACGTAGGTCTTGGTGGTGGAGGACTCGGTGGTCGTGGAGTCGTTACCGTACGTCAGAACGGCTTTGTTGTCGTTGCCCGCAGTACCAATTACTGCATCAGCAGTAACAGTGGCACTATAATCTACTTGGATGTAATCATAAGGTTTCAGAGCCTTGAGGAACTTGATCTCAAAGGTGCAGGTATCAGAGGTAGAAGTTACCAGCTCATAATCAGTACCAGGGGTGAGATTACCAGCGTAGGTGCTGCCACCGGTCGTAGGGTCACGCATGAGCAAAACCGTAACGGACTTTTCATTGAAGTCCAACCCTTTGGCCATGGTATCGCGCAGAACGTAGTTGGTGGGATTACCATCGGTCACATGAATGCGGGTTTGGAATTTCACCGTGTCACCAATGCCGGCATCATTGCTGTAGCCAAGAGAATCGCCTTCGTAAACTTCCTTTTCGATAGTGGGCTTGCTGTTCTTCTCTCTGATTACTGCGTTCGGGTCGGTAGTACCAATGGAGCACATAGCGCCATTGTTCAGATCAGAAACCACCAGATACCAGCCGAGGGGCAGATTGCTAAATGTAAGAGTAATGCCGTTAGCCTTGGCAGAGCCATCTTCATGGACATTATTGGGAGTATGTTTAGCATATTCACCGGCACTGTTTGCAATTTTCTGAATAGCAGTGCCATTATTGTCGTCATTGGGATTGCTCCAGGTAACAGCACCGGTTTTTTCGTCTAACTTAAAGTTATGGTCTTCTTTGCGAATGAAGCCTTCCCAAGCTCCATTCGCCGTATAACGGTAAGCTTTGGTATCTGCGTGGTACTCCAGATTCAGAATACGGTAAATTTTATAAGTCTGGTTCGTAACGGCGTTCTCGATGGTAATGCTACCAGTGCCAGTGGCAGCAGCAGCGGTAGCATCACCATCAGTCGCAAACGCCGGGATCGCCATGGCGCACACCATGGCAGCTGCCAGAAGTGCAGCCATGAGTTTCTTCATTGCTTTCTTCATGGTTGAGAAAGTCTCCTTTCAATTTAAATATCTCAAAAGTTTCTATTCGAGTCCTGTCTGCGGCGCAGAGGGTTTTGCGGCCGCAATGGAGGGTGCAGCTTGTTTTAATCTGCCCTCCTCTCGCGTCTGCGCTTTTGACAGAAACCACACACCAGTGCGGCAAGCACCATGGTGCCGCCCACTGCTGTATACAAAGTGGTACCGGCTCCGCCGGTAGAGGGGAGTTCGTAGCCGGGGGCTTCCTTGCTCATGTTGGTGATCTCCACGCGGTAGGTCAGGATGTATTTTTCACCTTTCTTCAGCCCGGGCAGGTCCTTGACTTCAAAGCCGTTGCCGCTGAACGTGGGCGAGTATCCGGGGATGGAGTTCCCGTCTTTGTCGGTCAGAACAAAGCTGTTCTGATCATAGCTGCCGCTCAGGCCATTGGACGCATTGGAATTGTCCAGCAGATCGTGGATGGTGATCGTTTCGTTCCAGTCATCCTTGGAGGTGACGGTAAGCCTGTAATATGCATAGGTCTTACCGTTTTCTTCTGCATCGTACAGGTGCTTCTTTTCCAGATCAAGACTGGTCTTGTCGTGGACTGTGATGGTGACGCCGGTGCCGCCGGTGCCGGGGAAGGTGATGGTCCCGCCATCGCCGATCTGGCTGGTCGTTACCTCTGCCTCCAGACCAAAGGAGCCGGTGAAAGGCTGATCGGCCTGAAAATCGCTGTTGAAGGTCAGCGTCACATGGCCGTCCTTGGACACACTGAGGGCGCCGACCTGCTTTTGGTCCTGCGTGATGGGGCGGTCCGCGATGGCAGTGCTGAGGCAGATGCCTTCTGGCAGCTGATAGGTCAGGGTCCGGTCACCGTCTGCCGTGATCGTGTTGGCGGGAATGGAATAATCGTAGTCCAGCTTGAGCTTGTCTCCATCGGCCAGCTCCAAACTGCCGATCACGGTCTGCTCATTCACCGTGACCGTGATGCCGGTGATGGAACCGCCGGGGGTCATGGTGCCCAGCACCACGGGAGCTTCTTCTGCCCGGAAGCTCTCCTCCTCCTGCACGGCAGCCAGCGAGATCAGGCCGGTGAGCTGCGAGATGTCCACCTGCACGCTGTCCACCTTGCCGTTCACGTTGCCGGAGATCACGGTGAGGGTGTCGGCAGCCTCGTCCACGTCCGACACGATGCCCAGCGTCTCGGAGACGGTGGTGCGCTGTTCGGTGCGGGGCGGGTCTGCCGGGGTGTTCAGAGAGGACAGGACCGGGTCGCCGGTGTCCGCATCGCTTTCCAGAGACAATGTTTCGATCTGCGGTTCATTTTCCGCTGCGACAGTCTCGGTGACAGCGGCGTTGTAGAACACGATATCGCCGGGCCGGATGCTGCGGAAGGACGATGCGCTGTCCGCAAAGCCAAGGTCATCGGCGGCATCGGCAAAGCCCTCCTCCTCCGTCATCTCCTCATCGCACAGGGCAATGGCGTCCTGCTGCGCGGCGGGGATGCTCTGGGGGTCCATCAGGTAGCCGGTGGCGCGCAGGTCGCTGCGCAGGGCCAGCACACCGGCGCGCTGCGGGATGGCAGACTGCGGGATGCCCGCGTAGTTCAGGCAGTAGGAAAGGAACATCACGTCCCAGCTGCCGTAGGGGTTGCCGTACCACTCGCCGTAGCGGGTGTAGTGGCGGACGGTCACGCCGTCGTCGGCGTCCAGTTCAAAGTTTTTCTCGCTCTGCTCGTAGCCCAGCTGGCTCTGCGCCACGGCCAACAGGTCTGCGGACCAGTCGCCGCTGAGGGCGGTGTTGGTCTTGGCCAGCCATTCGGATTCGTCTTCCACATCGGCCAGCGGGTCGGCCAGGCAGTTCACAGTGTGGTGATGCTCCTCCAGGCCGCAGGTCAGCACTTCCTCATAGCAGTCGTCGGTGTGGTAGTGGATGGGTGCCTCGATCACCGGGCTCACGACTACGGGCTTCGCGGCCACCGGTGCCTCAAACGCCGCCACAGCCGTGTAGGCCGGGTTCAGCTCCTCCACCAGCTCGCCGTCTTCCAGGCCGCACACCAGTTCATAATCGGTGGTGTAGCAGCTGTCGTCGTGGACGTGCTCAAACTGTTCGCAGATCAGGCTGCCGTCCTCGGGGTCAAAGCAGTCGTCGCCATGGACGTGCTCCTCCTCGAGACAGGTCAGAGTCTTCACTTCCTGATAGCAGTCGTCGGTGTGCTCATGCGGCACATAGATGTACTCCGGTTCGGCAGAAAACAGCGCAATGCCGTCGTCTTCTGCGTCCACGCCAAAGCTCTCGTCAAGCGAAGCGCTGTCATCGAAGGTGGCGTTCCAGTCCTCGGGCTGGCCTTCCTCATAACCGCAGACCAGCACTTTGGTGTAGCAGTCCGCCGTGTGCGTGTGCTCCTCCTGGTTGCACTGGTACTGCGCGGTGGCCGCAATGCCATCGCTGTGCAGCTGCCAGTTCACGAACAGCGTCGTGATCATGGCCAGCACAAGCAGCAGCGCCGTGTAGCGCCGCAGTGCTTTCCGCTGCAGACGGAACCTTTCCCGATAATCTCCCACAATGTCTTTCATTGCCCCAAAACCCTCCTAATTTAATGGATCAATGAGAAACTGGACAAGGGCCATACCCTTATAAAGACCTTGCCCACGATCTGATTTTTTTCTACGCAGCCAATGACGCTGCTGCGGCTGTCGATGGACGTTGCGCGGTGGTCGCCCAGAACGAAGTACCGGTTCTCCGGCACCTGATAGGGGAACTTGATGTCGCATTCGCCCAGGGCCAGCTCGTCCACATAGGGCTCGTCCAGCACCGTGCCGTTCACGGTGACCACGCCGTTCTCATCCAGCGAGATGATATCGCCCGGCAGGCCGATGACCCGCTTGAGCAGGAGCTTGTTCTGCCAGTAAAACCCGCACAGATCGCCGGTTTTCAGGCTGCCGCTCTTGACAAGGACGATCACGTCCTTGTCCTGCAGGGTGGGGTTCATGCTGTCGCCGGACACCTGCAGCACCGGCAGGAACAGGGTGGCCAGCAGCACCGCAACGGCTGCCACCACCACAAGGGTGTAGACGGTGCTGCGCAGCACCTGCTTGTAGCGGGACTGATACGCCAGCCGCTCGCGTTCCGCCGCGACCTCCTCGGTGGTGGGGATGGCCGCGAATTTGATGTCGTGCTCTTTCATGTTGTGTGCTGACCCTCCGGCAGAAAGTCGATCTTCTGGTAGTTGTCCAGCACCTCGCTGGCACGGCGGTCGAACTCGGCCCAGCGCGCCCGGACCTCCTGCTCGGCCTTGGCGACCATCGCCTTGCAGTCGGCTTCGGTCTGTGCACGCTTGCGCTCGGCCTCGTCGGTCATGGCCCGGCAGGCTTCTTCGGTCTGCCGCTTCATGGCCTCGGCCTGTTCGCGGGCCTGCGCCAGGGTCAGCTGCGCGTCAGCCGGGCCGTCCGCCGCAGCGGCTGCGCGGACCGATGCAAGATATTCGTCCGCTGCGGCCTGTGCCGCCTCGAAGACTTTATTCAGTTCCAGTGCCGCCTGCGCGATGGAACCGGCGTTCTGGATGTGGAGCTGCCGGTCCTCCAGCTGCGCGGTCAGCGCCGCGTTTTCGGCTTTGAGCTGGTCTTCACTCTGCTTGAGCGCAAAGATGATCTCGACCAGCTCGGTGCGGCTCATGTGCCGCAGCTCACGATCTGGCATAGTGATGTGTCTCCCTGTGATTCTTCGGCACGGCATCTGCACTGCAAAAATCGGTTTTTGCGACACCGGATAGATACATGGATTTTTAGGTCGCCTGCCGGAAGAACTGATATATCAATTTGTGACCTGCCTTCGCAGATTTAGACTTGTCGTATCAAGTCATATGATAGCACAAAAGAAAGTATTTGTATAGGAAAAATCCATATATTTTACATCATTTAATCGAAAAAGATATACTTTTATCGAAAAAAGCGGAAACGCTCATGCCGTTTGTAAAATATGTACAAAACGGGCAGCCGAACGGCAGTGGGCAACAAAAAAGAGTCGCCCCCGGCTGGGGACAGCTCTCAGAGAATGCTTATGAAAAGAGCAGGCTTAGGCCTTTGCGGCGAAGCCCTTCAGCAGATCGTTCAGGCTCAGGAAGGACTGATAGATCACGTTGACGTTGTTGATGATGGAGCTTGCGCCGGAGAAGATGCGGGCGATGTAGTTGAACACCTTACCAACATTCAGGAAGTTGTTGTAAGCGTCGCTGGCACCACCGTCCAGGTAGACCATTTCTTCTTCATCAACGACAGCGTAAGAAGCGGGCAGTTTCATAGTAGACATAGTAGTATCCCTTTCCATTTTTAAAAATTAAAATTAAATTTTAAGAGCAGCTGTGGGTGAGATCAAAGCAGCGAAGCAATGGCCAGCGTGCCGAACAGCACACCTGCCACAACAAAGCCGCCCAGATGATCCAGGATCTCCGGGCTCTGCACAGGCTCGGTGGGAGCAGCAGGCGTCGTGGCCGAGGAGGCATTCTTGACCGTCCAGTGTGCATACACGGTGGTGTCACCGGTGAACACGGTGGAGGTGCTGATCTTGGTGCCGCCGACAGGCTCCGTGTACCAGCCGTCGAAGGTGTAGCCTTCCAGCGTGGGCTGCTCGGGCAGAGCCGAGAGCTTGCCGCTCAGGTTGGTGGTGACGACCACTACAGAGGTGGTGCCGCCCATGGCGTCCAGACCGATGGTGTAGATCTCTGCTTCCTTTGCGTCCGCAGCAAAGGCGGCGGGCACGGCGCTGCACAGCAGCACAACGGCCAGCAGACTGACCAGCAGCGTTTTCAGAACCTTTTTCATAAAATTCCTCGCTTTCCTGACAGAATCGGGCATGGAACCAGCGGTTCCAGAACAGACCTCTGCGTCCCGCAACGAAAGCAGACGGATCAGCCGGGGAAGGGAGGTTTATTCAATCTATTTTTACCATACGATGCGCAACAAAAGAGCAACAAAATGGGCCGTTTTTCCATAGGAACACAAAAAAATCTTCATTTTTTTCTTAAATTTTTTCAAAAAAGCGTAAAGAGCAATTTGCCCTGGAAAAATAGAAGAAAAAACCGGGAAAACCGGGAAAATTCATCTCCCGGAATAAGGAAAAGTGCACACGGATTCAGAAAAAATCCTGCTCCGTTTTCACAGGGCAGGAGGTAACTTTATTTGACGACTGTATTTTTAATATCCAAGTTTTTCGTGGACGGCCTGCGTAATAAGGTTGGCTCTATATTGTGTTCCATCCAGCTCGTTTACTTCCATAAAAACGCTTCCCCAAAGCATATAGCTGCTAACCGTGTTTCCGCCAAATCCGTTTTGTGCAGATACGGTAAACATCCATCTGCTGTTGGCACCTGTTCCTAAATGTGCATACCCGCGAACATCTGTAAATCTTACAGATTCAGGGTTCTTGAAGTTGTTCATATAGGGAAGCACATCATTCACAAAGGATTTTTCGTCAGCTGTCAGCTGCTGCCATACACTCATAGGCGTAACTTCGACAGAATATTGGGCACTTACACCATTTTCGGCCGTTGCAATAATAATGGTTTTTCCTTCGGATTTGGCTTCCACTTCGCCTTTGTCATTAACAATTGCTACGGACTCATCTGCAGAGGTCCAAGTAATACCATAGTCGCTGGCATCTGTATAAGTGTGGTGACAGATTTTACACTCACTCCCGGTATGTACCCAATCCGTAGGAACAACAAGCGCCAAAAAGATAATAATAGCTATTGCAATCAGGCATCCTTTTCCGGTGCTTTTCTTCTGAGTTTCCACCCGTTCCTCTTTGAAATCTTTGTATTGTTGCTCAGTAAACCTTAATTGTCACCTTCTTTATATTGAGATGATCATAGTAAGATTATAAGCTTTGTCTGACTGAATGTCAATAAAACTATACAGATTTGGATAATTTAATATCAAAGGCTGTATAGTAAAGTAGATGCAGGAAGGTGAACGACATGATTTCTGACAACATCAAGCGTCTTCGGGAGAATGCAGGGCTCTCACAAGCTGCCCTTGCTCGTAAGCTGGGCGTTACTCGCGCCAGTGTCAACGCTTGGGAAATGGAGCTTTCTGCACCGACTGCACAATACCTGATAGCCCTTGCACAACTGTTTCATACGACTACGGACGATATTCTGGGCCTTGAATCGCAGGAGCAAATCGTATTGCGCGGCATGAACGAACAGGAAAAGCGGCTGGTGTACGATTTGATTTCTTATATCATGGAGCGAAAAGAAGAAGAATAAGACAAAAAGGCTACTGCATCAGCGTGACACTGGATGCGGTAGCCTTATGATAAGGTGACCATTTGGACAGAATTTAGAGCGAATCGTCTTGACACAATGCAGATGTTCAGTTAAAATAGCATAGTAATCTTTTGAAAGCACACACAATTCTTGCTGAATTTGAAATTATAAGGTGACCAATAAGGCTACCTGATGATTCAAAGAAAAGAAAAATAACGATAATGCGCCATCGCCAAGCGGTAAGGCAGGGGACTTTGACTCCCCCATCGTAGGTT
>ERZ773168.3225-NODE-3225-length-11718-cov-3.191717_pt1 | contig 11718 bp, 7 predicted proteins | sample MGYA00511261_ERZ773168 | MGnify/ENA primary metagenome ERZ773168 (study PRJEB29015, sample SAMEA2737855) | human gut metagenome | biome: human gut; feature: human-associated habitat; material: faeces | place: China | collected 2012 ... | reverse complement strand
GCCATAAATCGTCCTGCACATAGAACATAGACTTTTTAACGGCATACAACAGGCTGACATATTTCCATACATAATAAACGAAAAAGCCAATAACTCCGATCAACCAAATGGTTCCAAGGTATTCCATGTGTATTTGCTCTCGCACATTATATATAAAGCCATCATATCTGCTTATATCTTGATGTATCAATAGATCTGACTGAATAAAAGCCTTTTCACTGCCATCCCTTAGCGATACAACAAAATACAGCGGTGTTACAAATGAGAATAGAGCTATTGTATTTACATAGACCATTGTCCTTGCCGAAGTCCACTTATATGCAATCTTTTCAAATGGTAAAAAAATCGCACAGAATACAAATCCGCTGATAGATAACAATAATGCAACAATAAACGCTCGCTCAATTATCAAATTCATCTAACCACGCCTTCAAATCATTCATATCCTTCTTACTGATTTTGTCACTACCTCGGAAAGCAACCAGAAAATTTTTTAAGGAGCCGCCGAATTTGCTTTCTACAAAACCTTCTGCTTCCTTTGTTTCATATTGTTCTTTGCTTACCAGCGGAAAATAACAAAGCTTGTTCCCCTTTTTGGTTACTCCCAAGATACCCTTCGCTTCCAAACGTCTCAGGAATGTTGCTACGGTAGGGTATGTCCATTCTTCGCCTTCTTCGTTTAAAATTGTCAGCATTTCCGGCACTGTAATCATTGCTCCTGTTTTCCAGATATGATTCATTACCTTCATCTCTGCATTAGAAATACTCATATTTTCATCCATCTCATATCACCTCCTTCTGTTACGTCTTGTAATTTCATTCTATTACATCGTGTAATATTTTGTCAACTACTTATTTTCTTTATAGACAATTTTTTCATATTTGGACAAAACACATAATTATATAAAAAAGGGCGTGTGAAAAAATGAGAAATCATTTTTCATACGCCCCTTCTTTTTGCTCTGGTTGGTTTGTATATAACTGCAACAGGAAAAAAGGGCATAGTTCCCCTTACCCCATATTCTTCAATATTTGAATCCTACGCAGCTTCTTTGCTTCTTTTCTTTTTATTGTGATATTTATATAGATTCTGACCTATAGAAACAAGAAAAACCTCAAGGCGTACTGATTTTATTCCTCTTCGTACGATTCTTTTGTACCAGCGATCGTTTTTCATTATTCCAAAGGTACCCTCTGCCTGAATGGATCGGTTCATTCTGAGCAGTGCTCCATGAATGCTTTCCAGATTTTCTATTACTTCTTTATGCATTCCGGTGAGTTCTTCGTTTATGCGGACAGTTCTGTTTTTATCTGTTTTCTTACACTTGTCAGCGTATGGACAGCCTGTGCAGTCCTCGCACTGATATACTTCTTCCTGACGTCCATACTGATTACCATAGATATGTTTGCGATAAAGAAATGTAAATGCTTTCCCATTGGGGCATCGCATAACGCCCTCTGCATCAAGAGGGAAATTTACGGCTCGGAACGGATTGCTGTGATAATCCTGATCAGTTGTCTCTTTTTTGAACATCGGAAATTTCATGTATTTTTCCATTCCATGCTGCTCACAGTAAATGTAATTGTTATAGGAACCATAGCCGGCATCCGCTACCGGATATTTGGGATAAAAACCATAAATTCGATGGAATTGTTCCATCAACGGAATAAAGCAGTCCGTATCAGCGCGGTAGTGATTCACATCCACCACAGCTATGTATTCATCTGCAACGCCCACCTGAACATTGTAGGCTGGCAGCAGCTGGTCATTCCTCATGTAATCGGTTTTGATTCGCATAAAAGTAGCGCTTTTGTCTGTCTTTGAATAGCTGTTTCTATCCTCCCCACAGATAGTGATTTTCTCAACATATTCTTCGAGTTTTTTCTTATATTTCAGAAGAAGTTCGTACTGTCTCTGCTGAACAGTTTTGTGTCTGCCCCTTCCATGAACAAAGGCCTGTTCATCGAGCTGCCAGAGTTCTGCATATTTGTCAGCCACCTCTGCCAGATAATCAGGAACATACTCGGTGTTTGTTGAGATTTTCACTCCGCGCCACATAAATGCTTCATTCATGTCATTGATCAGTGTGGTGATTTTATCGTACAAACGATAACGGGACTTCTCTGTTGCCTTTTTCCATACCCAGGTATACTTGTTTGCATTTGCCTCAAACTTGGAGCCATCGATGTAAATGTGCTGTAAATCAACATGTTCCTTGGCGAATATCGCTTTATTGATGTCATTGAATATGTCCTCAACAGAATCAACCAGCACATCATTGATGAAATAGCCGAAGGTACGATAGGACGGAGTCTGACGTTCCATCAGATACATAAATCTGAGATTCACTTTGCAATGATCTTCCATTTCTCTGAGTGAACAATATCCTGATGTCATGAAGCTGAAAAGTACGGTTTTTAACATGTTAACGGGATTGTATCTGAGCCTTCCGGTTTTATAAGCCGGAATGTTTTTCAAATACTTTTGTACATCGATTTCCTCCATAAATCTGTCAAATGTAAAAACCGGATCCAGAAAATCTAAACAATCAGAAATAAATACTGGTAAAAAACCTTGTTTTGGGTTAGAATTGATGTTGTTTAAAATTTTCATTTCAAGTTAATTTTAACACAAAAGAAGGACCTTTGGCTCATTTTGAACCTTAGGTCCTTCTTTATTTTAGAGCTATGTCTTTTCACAGCCCCTTGCTCTCGTTAATTTATTCTTCTGTTAAATTATCTTTTATTTCCGCCTTGTCTTCCGTTTCCTCAAAAAACTCGTCGGTTTCTTCCGAATTTAATTCGTCAAAATAAAATTCAATACCCGCTACAGGTGTTTCTTCATTATATATAGGAAGAACTACGGGTCCGTAAACCTCTTTTTCTTCGTCTGTCGCTTCTTCAAGGCTTAAAATCTCCGCCGTATCCGCAGCTGTTGACGCGCCACCCTTTATTTCGGCAAACTTTGTAAACTTATCTTTGTTTGCGGAAACAAATTCACTGTCGGCACCTGTAAAGTCAAGAACACCAAAAGTTTCTTTGTCAACGCTTGCTTTATATGCTCCGCTGTTTGAAAGCACAGGCTTTCCGCTTATATTAAGCGTAAGTGTACCGTTTATGCTTCCTCCGGAAAGTTCGCCTGCAAAGCCTTCTATGCAAACTTTTTCTTCTCCGCCCGAAACATTAAACATAACGTCTCCGTTTGTCTGGCTGTTTACATACGTTCCGTTAAGTTCAACTGTTGTCTGCTCATCACTGCCACTTACATTAACTGTAACATCGCCGTTAAATGTTCCTGAGAAATTTCCCGCATAAACTTCAAAATCTCCCTTTTCAACTGTTATAACGCAGTTATTGGCAGTTCTGTCCTCTGTTCCGCCCGCATATATTTTTCTTCCGAGCCAGCTTTTCTTATAGGTAATTGTATCTTTTACAGTAACACTGTGGCCGTTTGCATATGCACGGGAAATATCGTATGTAATTCCATCAAACACAACATCAGACTGGGCATTTAAAATGTTTGCCGTAACCTTATAAGCGTTACCGTCTGCCGATTTAATTGTGCATGGTTTTGTCGGCATTACCGACTCATTGCTAAGTTCAACATCGTCATTAAGCACTATTGTTCCACCGTTTTCAAGGCTGTTTATGGCTGAAACGGCATCGTTCCAACTGCTGTAGCCAGTTCCGTTTACAACAAAGGCATTTTCTTTAACGCCCTTTAAGAAAGTTAAATCCTTTCTTGATGTTGAAGACCATTTTCCGTCTTTTTTTGCGGCGGCAACTATATAAAGTTTTCCTCCGGCTATGTTTTCAATATTAACCTCAAATTCGCCTTTATATATTTGTCCCGTTTTCGTAGGGTCGGAAACCGTCTTTCCGGTTAAAGTGTTGCTGTTGTCAACCGTATAGTAAATTTCCGCTCCGTTTGTAGGTGTCTGAAGAGTAATTTTCACCTTATCGCCGTTTTCATATGAAGCCTTTTCTTCGCCGAGGGTTATTGTGGGCTGTGACGGTATATATGCCTCGTCAAGAGCCTTTTTAACTGCCGAAAGTATTTCGTCACATTCCGTTTCGTGCCCCGAAATTTTTTCCACTCCCTCTGTATCCTGTTTAAGATATATTCTGCTTAAAAATTCTTCGGCAAAATCAGAATATTTCTTTTTGCTTTCATCGTCAAACTTTATATCGGTTACTATACGCCGGCTTGAAGAATTCGGGTCTTTCACCGTAACAGTAACTCCCGTATCCCCGCTTGTTGCCGTATAAGTTCCTGTTTTATAGGAATGTGAGGAATGAAGATTTGCAAAAACGAAATATTTGGTTACAGTATCGCTTTTTTCTCCGTCTTTAAACGCCGCAACTTTAAGGCATATTATTCTTCCGTCAGGATATTTTTCAGGCTCCGCTTCAAACGCAACACCATCCTTATCTCCAAAATATCCTATTTTGCCTATTTCCGCACTTGTTTTGTCAGGCTCTGTTCCGTCAACTGTGTAACGGATTGTTACATCGTCATCACCTGTTATAACAGCATTCATTTTCTTATTTAAAGCATTTAAAACAACAAAACCACTTTCATACGCCGAAACTGTCGGAGCCGAAACAGTATTTTCGCTTTCGCTTACAGGCGAAGAAATAAGAGCGTTTATAACCGCATATTTTATGGAGTTGCTTGAAACCGTAGCACCGGAAACAGCGTCTGCCGCATAGCTTTCATCATCCATATAAGGAGTTGTTTTGGCATTTATAACCTGACGAAGATTTTTGCCTTTAAGTTTTGAAGGCATACCGTCGCTTTCCATAACGCCACGACCATACCAAAAAGCATAGTCACTTTCGCTTGTTATGGTGTCCTCTGTTCCGTTATCCTCAATCTTTGAAATAACACCGTTTATTGTTGTTACCTTTACCTTTACGGTATATGGTGAACCGTCTGCCCCATCGCAGGCGGCACTGCCTTCATAAACCTTAGTGCCGCTTAAATCTGCGTCAGAGGGAATTTCAATAAACTTAATTTTCTTCGATGTTATCGTTGATTTTTTTTTTCGCCCTCAACGGATACTGCGTTGAGAATTACTTCTGTAATGCTTGGTGTTTTATTTTCATTTGTTATATCTTTAATATTGATATTAAGGTCTGCTTTCGAAGGGCCTGCAACAACTACAGACTTGCTCTCATCAACTTTTACCCAATCGGTAATGTCGGAAGCGTCTGCATTTTCGCCTTCCTTTGTATATGTTGTTGAGCCTTCTTCGCCTGTAACTGTAAATGCTGCATCTTCATCTGCCGCAAATACAGGTTCTGTACGAAGGTCTGCCGCTGATATTGTAGGGGCTTCAAGAGTTGTTGCCGTTGTGCCGAGAGCTGATTTAACGGCTGATTTAACAGCATTTAACGAAACGGTTGCACCTGATGTTGCGTCTATACCATCAATTTCGCTTGCTGTTTTTCCTTTAAATCTGCTGAAATAATTTTTAGCTTTATTCCAGTAACTTGCATTGTATGTTCCCGGTTCTGTTCCGTTATCTGTTACGGAAACAATTTTTCCTTCGCTGTCAACAGTTACCTTTACTTTTGCCGTATATTCACCGATAACAGTATGATCGTTCGTTTCTTTAACTACAGCCTCGCCTGTTTTTTCCGTTGTTTGCGGTTTAACGGCAGCTATAAGATCAGGAAGTTCGCCTATAAGCTCCTCAGCCTTTGCTGATGTTGCGTCAGCGCTTGCAAGAAGTTCTACGGCTTCATCATAGTGGTCTTTCAATGCTTTCCATGCTGTTTCACTTTCTAACACTTCTCCGTGTTTAACAAGAAGTGCTTCGGCCTGGTTTTTAAGCTGTGTAAGCTGTGTTTTCTGTTCTTCGCTCATAGGCTCTGAAGCACCTGCAATATTTGCAACTGTAAGTTCAAATGTTGTTGAATAATCTTCATAGCCAAGTGCATAGACAGTTATCTTCCAATAGCCTGTTCCGTTATATCCGCTTGGAAGCTGGAAACGAAGTGAATCGGTTAAACCAAGCTGAATACCCATCAATCTGTGCATCCAGTTATCAGCGGCAAATTTTGTACCATAGCTTATAACAGGATCTGAATATGTGCCGTCATTTCCATAATATGTCCACTTAACAGTCTGCATCTGGCTGCCAAGTGCACCGTAATCTTTACCTTTAAGGTCAACTCTTATTTTTTCACCATAAGTGCCAACTTCTGTTCCTGTTTTAGGCGTTGTTGTTATTTCGCTTGCCGTCTGAAGTTCTTTGTTAAGTATACCTGAACTCGAACCTGTCTGTCTTGCACCAAATGACCATGTTGTACCGCTTTGTGTTGCTTCTTTAAGACCGTTTGTTATGCTGTCCACATAGGCTGTTTCTTCGTATCCCTTAAGGTTGTTTTCATCAAAACCGCCTCTAAGCGTACTTCCGTTTCCGTATACTGTATAAGCACTGCAGAAATCATGGAACTTGTCTGCTTCAATGGAAACAGGAACATATTTAATGCCTTTTAATTCTGTTTTTACATACTTAGTTGTTTCATCACCTATAATAAGTGTTGTTTCTTTAGTGTCTCTGTTAGTATTTTTTGTTAATGTTCTTCCATCAGCAAGAACAGCATTATTTCCATCTGTCCAATATGAAAGTTTATACTCTTTTCCGTTTTCGCCAAGAACATATGCGTCCTGAAGATAGCTTCCTCTGTGCATACCGTGGTTTGTTGTTGCTCTTGTAACTGCGTCAAAAGCACCCTTATCATATTCTCCTCTTGAATCTGCTTCTGTAGATGCTTCTTCCATGTTGCTTGGCTTATAAACATCTTCGCCTGCCCAATACTCTGCATAAGAAAGCGTTGCATAAGCATAAATCTTTTCAGGTATTGTTACATTAAAGCTAAAGCTGTCGCCTTCTTTTGTTGTAACAGTAACTTTATAGGAATCCTTTGCTTTCATGCCTTCAAAAGCTGTATTTGAAAAATCAACAAAGCCGTTGGCATTTATTATTCCGCTGTCTGTAACTGCGGTAGGTGGCTGTTCTTCTTTGTCTACATTTTTCTGTGCAGAAATTGAAGCTACGTTTACACTTGCATAGTTTGATACGGATTTTGTTGTATCGTCATAAGCAACATCGCTTTCAAGAGTGAAGCTTACCTTTGTATCGGCATAACCTGTTGCTGATTCGGCAGGGTCATGGAATACAACCGTATATTCTCCTGCGCCTGTTCCGCCGTTTCCGTTTATTTTAAGCTCACCTGTTGAAGGGTCATATGAATATTTGTCAGATGAAAGAACTCTTTTTCTTCCCATTTTAACCGATACTTCGGCAGTATTCTTAAACAGAAGTTTGCTTGTATCAAGAATTACTGTTGCACCCTGTCCAAGCACATACTTTGTCTGGCTCTTAACTGTTACCTTGTTTTCTGCCGGAACCTGCGCCGCACAACGAAGGTTGACATTAAGTGTCATGCTCTGCTTGTTTGAAAGAAGGTATGTAATCTTTGTTATTGTTTTTCCGGAAAGGCTCTTAAATCTCTTGCCGTAAAGCACATTTCCATGAGGCTCTGTAAAGCTTTCATCAACAACAAAAGCTATATCCTCCTTCTTTTTATATATATTTTCGTTGTGTCTGAGGGCAACCTTCTGTCCTTCGTTTGTTTCGAGAACAACACCGAGAACATTTGTTTTTGTATCAATATCGGAAGGCATATCTGTAAAGTCAATCTGATAGTTGCCCCAAGGTGATGTACTTGTTATTGTTGCTTTTGTGTTTGCACTATCAACTGCTCCCGCTCCTTCTGCTGCTTTAAGAACAGTAAGTGTCCCATCTGCATTTACAGTTTTATATGTTTTGTATTCTTCGGGAAGGCTTTCAGATACAGTTGCAATGCTGTCTGCGATTTCGGCAAGCTTATTTTCCGTCTTCACCTTTGAAGCGGCAACTGCTTTAGCTGCGGCATAAAGCTTTGAGTTAATCTTTACGGCTGTTTTAACACCGTTAATATATACTGTTGTTCCGCTGCCTTCCGTTATATATGTTGCAGCATATCCCTTTGATTTTTTATTTGTAGCAGATGTAACGGCATCATATACGTGTTCTGCCCTAAGTGAAGAAGCCTCATCTTTTAACTTGCTTACTTTTGCAATATCGCTTGATTCTGTAACATCATTGCCAAGCTCTGCATAATAGAAGTCTGCATAAGGAACATTTGCAACGCCGTATACGTCTTTATCTTCTGCTGTTGTATAAAGATATACGCCTGTGTCGCCAATCTGCTCGCCCGTAACCGTTTTTCCGCCTACTGTCATTGCCGCTTTTGTCGAATAATAGTATTTTGCACCGGCAACATCAATTTCTGTTCCTTTGGCTGTTGTAGAAGATGAGCTTCCGCCGCCATGATGACTTCCATGTGTATTTTTCTTTGTATCGGCAGGTGTTTCTGTTTTTCCGTGAACATTTTCGCCATTTCCGCTTACGTTTTCAAGTTCTTTTTCCGATGAATAGTTTTTGTCAGCCTTAACGCCGCCAAGTTTTGTATTGTCGTCTGTCTTGATTTCAGGTATTTCGCCGCTGCCTGTTATAACAAGGTTTCCGTCTACCTGTGCGTTGTTAAATTCAACGTCTTTTCCTCTTGAAATTACATCACCTGTTACTTTAACATCTTTAAGAACGGTTTTGTCTACACCGTCGCCTAAAATTACGTTGCCCTTTACAGTTCCGCTTAATGTAACGTCATTTGAACCGATAAATACGTTGCCGTCAAAATCTCCGCTTACCTCGCCGCTTTCAAAAACATATTTGCAGCCGATATTGCTTAAAAGCTGTGCAAATTCCGCACGAGTAATGTTATCGTTTGGGTTAAGCTTTCCGTCATTGCCGCTTACATATCCGGCTTCAACCATTGCCGCAAGAGCACCCTTCGCCCATGAAGCAACCTCGTCTTTATCTGCAAAGCCTTCAAGAGCACTTTCACCGCCGTTTGTAATGCCAAAAATTCTTGCCAAAAGGCTGAATGCCTCCTGTCTTGTAATTTCCTTATTAGGCATAAGCTGATTTCCGCTGCCGCTTAAAATTCCCGTTTTAACGATTTTTGCCATTGCGTCATAAAACCAATTTGATGAATTTACATCGGAAAAAGATGAAATATCGGCTTTGTTGCTTGAGGCAAGAATTTTGTTAATAATAACAGAAACTTCAGCTCTTGTGATGTCATCAGCAGGTCTTACATAACCTTCATAACCTGTCATAAGGTCGTTTTCAACTGCACTTTCAACTGCCTGCTTTGCCCAGTTGTTCGGAATATCTTTAATCTGAGATTTATCCGCCGCATACGCCGCAGGGGCCCCCCCTACTGTCATAGCCGCTGCAAGAGCCATAGCCACAGCTTTTTTCGCGCCTGCACCTTTGTACAAATTGTACTTCATTTCATAACCACCCCTTAAATATAAAATGTAATTTGTGTTTGTTTAAGTTGATGATAACTAGTATTGTTAATTTATCGTTAGCTGTCACTAACTCAATTTAGTTAGCTGTCACTAACTCAATTTATTAACAATATAACATTGGATTTTTTTCATGTCAAGTGTAACTTTTGCGTTACAACAGCTCTTGACAAACAGCTTTTAATTATCTATATTAAATATAAAGTTAGTAAAAACTAACATTTACATTTTTTAGAAAGGCTAACAAAAATATGAACAAAAAAATTAAAAAAATTTTTTTTAAAACAGCCGTTCTTTTCAGTGCTGTTTCTCTTTTGGGCTGTTCTGCCCCCTCCTCAAACGCATCTTCTTCTGTTTCTTCTCAGGCAGAAAGTTCTTCTTCCGTTGAAATAACAAAAGACGGCGACAAAACAACATCACAGCTTTTTGCCATGGATACGGTTATGAACATAACAATTTACGGCGAAAACGGCGAAAAAGCTATGAAAGACGTTATAAACGAAATAGAAAAACTTGACAACACATTTGCCACAACAAACGAAAACAGTGACATATCAAAAATAAATTCCGAAAAAAAATCTTCTGTTTCGGATGATACATATACTCTCGTTAAAAGAGGATTGGAGTTTTTCCAAAAAACAAACGGTGTTTTAGATATTTCAATATATCCCGTTGTTCGTGAATGGGGCTTTACAACAGGCGAATACAAAATTCCCGACGAGCAGACACTTTCCAGGTTAAAAGAACACATAGACTCAAACAAGGTTAAAACCGATGATTCCACAAAAACAATATCTCTTGAAGATGACCAAATGCTTATAGATTTAGGCTCAATAGCCAAAGGCTATACATCGGATAAAATATCAAAAATAATGAAAAATGACGGCATAGAAAGTGCTGTTGTTTCATTGGGGGGAAATGTGCAGGCAGTAGGCAAAAAGCCTGACGGCTCACAATGGAAAGTAGCAATACAAAATCCATTTGACGAAAACGATTATGCGGCAGTTGTAACCGTAGACGACTGTGCCGTAATAACATCGGGAGCATATCAAAGATATTTTGAACAGGACGGCAAAACTTATCATCATATTATGGACCCTTCAACCTGTGCCCCTGCCGACACAGACCTTGCTTCCGTAACAATAGTAAGCAAAGATGCAACACTTGCCGATGCATATTCCACAACGCTTTTTATTCTCGGCAAAGAAAAAGCCGTAAAATTTTGGCATCAAAACAAAGACGATTTCGGCATAATACTTATAGGCAAGGACAAATCCGTTACCGTTTCCCAAAACATAGCCGACAGCTTCACTGTTTTAAACGAAAACTTCGACAATGTTGAAATTGCAAAATAAAAATAACGGCGGTTTTAAAAATGAACAAGAAAATAAAATATGTATTTGTCGCGGTATTTATAATTGCCGCAGGGCTTTCCTTCATTCTGCTTAACATGAAAGCCAAAGGAAATACGGCAGTTATATACAAAGACGGAAAAATAACAAAAAAAATAAATTTAAGCACAGTTTCCTCCCCCTACGAATTTGATATAGACGGGGAAAAGTACACAAATACGGTTCGTGTGGAAAAAGGCAGGATATGTATAATAAAAGCCGACTGCCCGGACAACACCTGTGTACATCAGGGGTATATTTCAGACGGAGTTTCGCCTATAGTCTGCCTTCCAAACAAAATAACAATAAAAATAGAAGATGACGAAAACGATATAGACATATTGTCACAATAAACGAGGTAAAACATGAAAACAAAGCAGTTATCTTTTGATGCCCTTCTTTTGGCAGTTTCTCTTATAGTTTTTATTATAGAAAGCTATATACCGCCTCTTGCCCCAATACCCGGAATAAAACTTGGTCTTGCAAACACGGTAACGCTTTTTGCCATATACACTCTTTCGGCAAAAGACGCATTTTTAATATTGCTTTTAAGAATAATAATTTCCTGTATGTTTGGCGGAGGATTAAGCGCATTTATATACAGTTTCAGCGGAGGAATATTCTGCTTTTTATGCATATATTTCGCCAAAAAATTTATAGACTCTACCCATATGCACTACACCGGAATAATAGGTGCCGTTGCCCATAACATAGGGCAGATATGTGCAGCCGTTTTTGTAACCAAAATGACAGGAATAATATTTTATGTGCCTGTGCTTATAGTTTCGGGCATGATAACAGGTTTTTTTACAGGAACGGTATGCAAATACGTTTCATCTGTGCTTAAAAAAACAAATATTATATAAAACAAAAAAAGAACAATCCGGCCAAATA